>Ga0134126_10001554_pt1 | contig 29242 bp, 25 predicted proteins | sample KB31752_FD_96881 | JGI IMG/M metagenome (GOLD analysis project Ga0134126, IMG submission 96881) | Terrestrial soil microbial communities with excess Nitrogen fertilizer from Kellogg Biological Station, Michigan, USA - KB3-175-2 | ecosystem: Environmental > Terrestrial > Soil > Unclassified ... | reverse complement strand
TCGGACACGCGCTCTGCAATCTGGCCGGCTATCTCATCGGGCGCGGCAAGGTCGAAGAGGCGGGCGCGGCGCTGCGCGAGGGACTGCCGCTTGCGCAGGAGAGCGAGCTCGACGCCGTGCTGCTCGCCGGCGGCCTGCAGCATCTGGCGGCCATCGCCGCGCAGGAGAATCGCCTGGAGCGGGCGGCGCAGCTCATCGGCTACGCGCAGGCCTTCTTCTCCTCGGAGTTCGCCGGGCGCAGTCCCGCCAAGCAGCAAATCCAGGCGCACATCGTCGACAGCCTGCGCCGCGCCATGCCGGGCGAGCGGCTGACGGAGCTGATGGAGGCGGGCGCGCGCTGGACCGATGAACAAGCGATGTCGACCGCCCTCGAGACGTGATGCGCATCACATCCGCGGAACAGGTTCAAAGCGGACCGGAGTGATTTAGAAAGCTTAAGCCGGATTCAGACGGGGCTAAGGATTTGCCGGTCGGGTGGGGGCCATTCTCTCGGCGTTCGAAAGAGGCCCCGCGACGCCCATCATGACTCGTTCAGCTCGCTCCCGGATCGTCCGATACTGCCGATTCCTGCCGCTGCCCGCAATGTTGTTGCTCTCGGGCTGCCAGTGGGCGGTGCTCGATCCCAAAGGGCCCATCGGCGAGCAGGAGCGCACGATCATCCTCATCGCCACGGCGCTGATGCTGTTGGTCGTCGTGCCGGTCATCGCGATGATCCTGGTGTTCGCCTGGCGCTACCGCGCCTCGAACGAGCGGGCCGATTACGCGCCCGACTGGTCGCACTCCACCCGGATCGAGCTGGTGGTGTGGGGCATCCCCATCGTCATCATCGGCATCCTGGGGACGATCTGCTGGCGGACCTCGCACCAGCTCGATCCCTTCAAGCCGCTCGCCGCGACCGTCAAGCCCGTGCGCATCGACGCGGTGGCCATGGATTGGAAGTGGCTCTTCATTTATCCGCAGCAGGGGGTCGCCACGGTGAACGAGGTGGCGATGCCGGTCGGCGTGCCGGTGGTGTTCCACATCACTTCGGCCACGGTAATGAACTCCTTCTTCATCCCGCGGCTCGGCAGCCAGATCTACGCCATGGCCAACATGCAGACGGCGGTGAATCTCATCGCGAGCCAGCCGGGCACCTACCGCGGCCTGTCGGCGAATTTCAGCGGCGACGGCTTCTCCGGCATGACCTTCAGGGCGATCGCCCTCTCGAGCGGCGACTACGCCCGCTGGCTCGCGAAGGTCAAAGCCTCGCCGCAGGCGCTCGGCGCCGCCGAATACACCGCGTTGCTGAAGCCGAGCGAGCACGTCCCGGTCGCGTACTACTCGCGGGTGCCGGCCGACCTGTTTCCCCAGATCGTCGACGGCAAGCTCGCGCCCGGCCGTGTCGTGGCGAGCGTCGGCGGGAGAGATTGAATGCTCGGCAAGCTGACGTTGAGCGCCATTCCCTACACCAACCCCATCGTCATGGGCGCGGTCGCGTTCATGGTGCTCGGGGCGATCGCCGTGCTCGGGCTGATCACCTTCCTCGGCAAGTGGAAGTACCTGTGGACCGAGTGGCTGACCTCGGTCGATCACAAGAGGATCGGGATCATGTACCTGATCTTGGGCGGCGTGATGCTGCTGCGCGGCTTCGCGGATGCGATCATGATGCGCTCGCAGCAGGCGCTGGCCTACGGCCACAGCATGGGCTACCTGCCGCCCGAGCACTTCGACCAGGTGTTCAGCGCCCACGGCACGATCATGATCTTCTTCATGGCCATGCCGATGGTCATCGGCCTGATGAACTGCGTGCTGCCGCTGCAGATCGGCGCGCGCGACGTCGCCTTCCCGTTCCTCAACAACCTCAGCCTCTGGCTGACGGTGGCCGGCGCCATCCTGATCAACGTCTCGCTCGCGATCGGTAACTTCTCGCGCACCGGCTGGCTCGCCTACCCGCCGCTCTCGGAGCTGCACTTCAGCCCCGGCGTCGGCGTCGACTACTGGATCTGGGCGCTGCAGGTCTCCGGCATAGGCACGACGCTCTCGGGCGTCAACTTCATCGCCACCATCCTCAAGATGCGGGCCCCGGGCATGACGCTCATGCGCATGCCGGTGTTCACGTGGGCGGCGCTCTGCACCAATATCCTGATCGTCGCGGTGTTCCCCATCCTGACGGTGACCCTGGCGCTGCTCACCATGGACCGATACCTGGGGATGCACTTCTTCACCAACAGTCTGGGCGGCGATCCGATGATGTACCTCAACCTCATCTGGATCTGGGGCCATCCCGAGGTCTACATCCTCATCCTGCCGCTCTTCGGCGTCTATTCCGAGATCGTGCCGACCTTCTCCGGCAAGCCGCTCTTCGGCTACACCTCGATGGTGTACGCCACCATGGCGATCGCGCTGCTCTCCATGCTGGTGTGGCTGCACCACTTCTTCACCATGGGCAACGGCGGCGACGTGAATGCCTTCTTCGGCATCACCACCATGATCATCGCGGTGCCCACGGGCGTGAAGATCTTCAACTGGCTGTTCACCATGTACCGCGGCCGGATCCGCTTCACCACGCCGATGCTCTGGACCATCGGCTTCATGATCACCTTCACGGTCGGCGGCATGACGGGCGTGCTGCTCTCCGAGCCGCCGGCGGATTTCGTGCTGCACAACAGCCTGTTCCTGGTCGCGCACTTCCACAACGTCATCATCGGCGGCGTGGTGTTCGGCGTGTTCGCCGGGCTGTCCTACTGGGCGCCGAAGATCTTCGGCTTCGCCCTCGATGAGCGGCTGGGCAAGTGGGCCTTCTGGTGCTGGTTCATTGGCTTCTATGTCGCCTTCATGCCGCTTTACATCCTGGGCCTGATGGGCGCGACCCGCCGCCTGGACCACTACGACGTCGCGGCGTGGCATCCGCTCTTCATCGTCGCCGCCGCCGGCGCGGTCATCATCTTCTGCGGCATCCTTTTCCAACTCGCGCAGGTGGCGGTCAGCATCGCGCATCGCGAGCAGCTCCGCGACTCGACCGGCGACCCGTGGCACGGGCGCACGCTCGAATGGTCGCTCCCCTCGCCGGCGCCGGCATACAACTTCGCGCGCATCCCGGTGGTCCGCGACCGCGATGCCTTCTGGGACATGAAGCAGCGGGGTGTGGACCTCTCGGCCTCGACCTTCGTGCCGATCCACATGCCGCGTAACAAGGGCGCCGGAATCATCATGGCCGGTTTCGCCCTGGTGACCGCTTTCTCGATGGTGTGGCACATCTGGTGGCTGGCGGTCGCCGGCCTGGCGGGTGTGCTCGTCACCCTGATCCGTCACAACTTCGACGACGATAGGGACTTCCACATCGGCGCCGAGGAGGTGAGGCGGGTCGAGGGCCTGCACGGACGTGTCCACGCGAGGAGCATGTAAACCATGTCTGAATCGATTGTCATGCACGACGGCGCGCTGGCGCTGAAGCCCGGATATGTCGATCACGCGGCCGATGCGCTGCGCGATCTGCGCTGGAGCCGCGATGCGATCGACTTCCAGGTCGAGCACCACCATGACGTCGCCGCCACGGCGCAGCTCGGCTTCTGGCTCTATCTGATGAGCGACTGCCTGCTGTTCTCGGGCCTGTTCGCCACCTATTCGGTGCTGAGCGGCCACACGGCGGGCGGACCCTCCGGACAAAGCCTGTTCGAGCTGCCGTATGTGCTCGTGGAGACGATGTTCCTGCTGGTCAGCAGCTTCACCTGCGGGCTCGCGACGCTTGCGATGGGGAGCGGCCGGCGCAATGCCACCGTCGGCTGGCTGGCGCTGACCTTCCTCCTCGGCCTGGGATTCGTCGGCATGGAAGTGCACGAGTTCGCGCACCTCATCGCGATCGGCGCCGGCCCGAGCCACAGCGCCTTCCTTTCGAGCTTCTTCACCCTGGTGGCGACGCACGGGCTGCACGTGACCTGCGGGTTGATCTGGATGGCCGTGATGATGGCGACGGTGCTGAAGAAGGGCCTGACGCCTTCCACCCAGTCGCGCCTGAACTGCCTGAGCCTCTTCTGGCACTTCCTCGACATCATCTGGGTGGGTGTGTTCTCCCTGGTCTACCTCTTCGGAGTGGCTCACTGATGAATGTCGCGAATGAAGCTGTCGCGGGACACGCGCCGCACGCGCGCGTCGTGCACATCGAGCATGGCGCGCATGCCGCCGCGCACGGGGCCACCCACAAGCAGTACATCGTCGGCTTCCTGCTGGCCATCGCGCTGACGGTAGTTCCGTTCGCGTTGGTGATGACCCACTCGGTCGCCGGCACGCCGCTCTTCATCGCCGGCTTCGCCGTGGCGCAGATCCTCGTGCACGTGCTTTATTTCCTGCACGTCAACGGCTCCGAGCAGCAGCGCTGGAATCTGACGGCGCTGATCTACACGGCCATCGTCGTCGGCATCGTCATGGGCGGCTCGATCTGGATCATGCATCATCTCTACATCAACATGATGCCTGGGATGATGCACGGCTCGATGGACTGACCTCGGCCGCCGGCCGGCTCCTGCGCGTCGCGAGCCAGGACCCGAGGAGGACGAGCGCGAACCCGACGATGCCACCGACCCCCAGGCGCTCGCCGAGGAGCGCGACGCCGAGGAGCGTCGCCACGGCCGGGTTGATGTAGGTGATGAGGGTGGCGCGGGCCGCGCCGGCGCTCTTGACCAGATAGAACATCACCAGCATGGAAAGCGCGGTGCATACCAGGCCCAACAGGGCGACGGATGAGAGCGCGACGACGCTCGGCACGTGCTGCGGCAGCGAGAGCATCGCCGGTACGAGCAGCAGCAGGCTCGCGATGCAGAGGCTCCCGGCCACCGGGCCTATCGAGTCCACCGCGTGCAGGTGCCGCTGGATGATGAGGGGGCCGATCGAATAGCCGATGGTCGCGATGAGCACGCAGCCGACCCCGGCCCAGGCTCGAGGCCCGGAAAGAGTGCCGAACCCCACGAGCGCGATGACGCCCGCCAGCCCGACCGCGAGTCCGAGGAGCCGCACGGCGCTCAGCCGCTCATGGACTCCGAAGAAGCGGGAGATGATCGCGACGGTGATCGGCACCGTCGCGATCAGGATCGCGGTGACGGAGGAGGGAATCCAACGCTCGCCCATGGAGATCGCGGAGAAGGGGATCGCGAACTCGATCAGCGCAAAGGCGACGACCGCGGCCTTGTGAGTGACGAGAGTACGCAGCGCGCCGCGGCGCCAGGCGATGGGCAGCAGAATGAGCGCGGCGAGCGTGATGCGGCCCCAGGCCACATCGAACGGGGACAGCTCCCGGACCGCGAGCTCGATGAAAAAATAGGGAACGCCCCAGGTGATCCCGAGGGTCAGGAAGGCCAACCAGGCTCGCGCGCTCATGGATACGGGATCCCTTCGCGCGAGCCTGTCATGAGGATAGGCACATGGAGGTGCCCGCCGCCGGAGGCGGCGAGCGGCGGGCAAAAGTCGCGCCTTTTGCTCGCCGCCGCGCTCGGCCGGGCAAGGATGCCCGGATCCAGCGCGTGGGACAAGCGTACGACAGGCGCGGGCGGCTTCGCCTCCCTCGGGAGTATGATGGCCGCAAACGCCATCGGAGACTTCCGCCATGTCCGCTACCGCCGCGAGTGCCGCCGACAAGCGCCGTCGGTTCCACGAGCTGCATCGCAGCGGCTGCTTCGTGATCCCGAACCCGTGGGATCCGGGCAGCGCGCGCTATCTGCAGGCGCTCGGGTTCCGGGCGCTCGCCACGACCAGCTCCGGTTTTGCGTGGTCGCAGGGGAGGCCCGACGGCGGCATGTCCCGCGAATCGGTTCTGGCGCACCTGCGGGCGATGGTCGATGCGACGGACCTGCCGGTCAATGCCGATTTCGAGGGAGGCTTCGCGCATGAGCCGGCCGGTGTGGCTGAGAGCGTCCGCCGCGCTGTCGAGACGGGCGTCGCCGGTCTCTCGATCGAGGACTCGACGGGTGATGCCGCGCAGCCGCTGTACGGTCTGGACGCGGCGGTCGCCAGGATCAGCGCGGCGCGCAAGGCGATCGACAGTGAAGGGGGCGACACGCTGTTGGTTGGGCGCGCGGAGTGCTTCCTGGTGGGCAGGCCCGATATCGACGAGACGATCTCGCGCCTGCAGGCGTACGCGAGCGCCGGCGCCGATTGTCTCTACGCACCGGGAATCAGAACGCCCGAGCACATCCGCCGCGTCGTCGAGAGCGTCGCGCCGAAGCCGGTCAATCTTCTCGTGGGCTACGCGAGTGCGCTCTCGGTCGCGGAAATCGCGGCGCTCGGGGTGCGCCGCATCAGTGTGGGCGGAGCGCTGGCGGGAACCGCGTGGGGAGGCTTCACTCGGGCTGCGAAAATCCTGGCGGAGGGGCGCTTTGACGGCTTCTCGGATGCGACCTCGCACGCCACGCTCCAATCGCTGATGCGCGCGCCTGCGGGAGATCTGCCGATCCGCGGGCTCTAGCCAGGATCGGCCTCACGGACGTACTGCGGGCGGCGGACATCGCGGATACGCGCCGCTATACTGCGCGACTTTTCATGCGCCGCGCGCAGCATTCAGCCCATGTGGTTCAAGAATCTGACCGTCTATCGCCTGCCCGCCGATTGGAGCGGGTCCGCGGCCAGCCTGGAGGAGGCGCTGGCGCGCCGGCCGCTGCAGCCGTGCAGCCCGCTCGAGATGCGCAGCATGGGATGGGTGCCGCCCGCCACGACCGAGCGCCTGCTGCATACGCTCGGTGAGCATCATCTGCTGGCTCTCGGCATCGATCAGAAGCTTCTGCCCGCCTCGGTGGTGCGGCAGGAAGCGCAACGGCGGGCCCGGCTTAAGGCCGAAACGCAAGGGTTCCCGGTCGGACGCCGCCAGATGCGGGCCCTGAAGATGCAGGTGTTGGAAGAGCTGCGCGCGCGCGCACTCACGCGGCGCCGCGTGACCCGCGCATGGCTCGATCCGCGCGGCGGCTGGCTGGTGGTCGACTCCGCGAGCGATCGGCGGGCGGAGGAACTGGTCGAGACGCTGCGCGACACGCTCGGCAGTCTCGCGGTGCAGAAGGTCGATACGGAGCGCGCGCCGAGCGCCTGCATGGCAGCCTGGCTGATGGAGTCCGACGCCTCCGGCTCGTTCTCGATCGAGCAGGACCTCGAGCTGCAATCGGGGGAGCCGGCGAAGTCCATCGTCCGCTACCGGCGCCATCCGCTCGACGGCAAGGATGTACGCGCCCACATCACGGGCGGCAAGCGGCCCACTCAGCTCGGCCTGACCTGGAACGGGCGGATCTCCTTCATCCTGACGGAGAAGCTGCAGGTCAAACGCGTCGAGTTCCTCGAAGTGGCGCCGGAGCGCGCCGACGAGGAGCAGATCGACCCGGCCGAGCAGTTCGACCTCGATTTTGCCGTAATGGCCGGCGAGCTCGCAAAACTGCTGGCGGAGCTGATTCAGGAGTTGGACGGGCGGCAGTCGTCAGGGCGCGCCGCGGCGGCCTGACCTAGGTCGCCGCCGGTATCGTCGCGGCCAGCGAGGGCCGCGGGCTGACGGCGGCCAGCCAGGCCGCGAGCCGCGGCCGGCGGGTGCGCCAACTCTCGGCTGCAAAGCGCAGGTCGAGGTACCCGAGCGCGCAGGCGATCGAGATCGTGCCGATGTCGAAGGTGTCCGCGAGATCCTCATGCTCGAGCGCATCGAGAGCGGTGCGGATCTTGAGGAACTGCCCGTCCACCCAGGCTTCCCAGCGCAGCTCCTTGGGGCGGGCCGCCTGCTCGTAGCGGGTCAGCACGGCGGCATCCATGATGCCGTCGGCGAGCGCCTGGCGGCGCAGCGCCGTCCAGCGGGCGGCGCCGGCCGCGGGAAAGATGCGGTTGCGGCCGGCGAGCGAATCGAGATATTCGCAGATGACCGGCGAGTCGTAGAGCGCCGCGCCGTCGTCGGTGATGAGCGTCGGGATCTTGCCGAGCGGGTTGCTGGAGCGTACCCCGTCATGTGGGCTGAGCGGCGTCAGGCTGATGCTGGTCAGCTCGATTCTGTCGCCGAGCCCCAGCTCGTGCGCGGTGACCCGCACTTTGCGGACGAAGGGCGAGGCCGGATTGAAGTAGAGCTGCATGTGGGCGTCTCCCGTTGACTAGAGGCGGCCGCCGATCTCGTCGATGTGCCGCAGGAGATCGGTGGGGTCTTCGTACACGCGGATCGCGCCCGAGCGCTCGAGCTCGTCCTGGCCGTAACCTCCCGAGAGCAGTCCCACGCCGAGGCCGCGGGCGCGGCGTGCGGCAAGCATATCCCAGATGCTGTCGCCGATGATGACGGCGGACTGTATGTCGACGCCCAGGCGGGCGGCGGCGGCGACGAACAGATCCGGGTCGGGCTTGGCGTGGCGAACATCATCGCGGGTGACGACCGGTATCTTGGCGGGGTCGACCTCCAGGATATCGAGGTTGTATTTCGCCGAGCCCATCCTGCCGCTGGTCGCGATCGTCCAGGGGATGCCGGCCTGCGTGAGGTAGCGGAGCAGCTCGATGGCGCCGGGCAGCGGCCGCACCCAGCGGACCAGGCGCGCGTACGCCTCCGCGTGTCGACGCTGCAGCGACTCGAGGAGGGTGGGTGTGATCTCGATCGAGATCTCCCGCAGCAGCATCTCGGTGAAGAGGCCGCCGCTCATGCCGATCTTGCGGTGGATGCGCCAGACCGAGAGCTCGATGCCGGCCGAGTGCAGCGCCTCCTGCCAGGCGAGCACGTGCTGGTAGACGCTGTCGACCAGAGTACCGTCGAGGTCGAACAGGAAACTGACGTCGGAGCTGCTCATCGATCGGAACCTCGGCAGAAGGTAGAATCGTCCGGCAAGGCTCCCATTCTGTCGGAGGCGGACGATGAAGAAAATAGACACCGCGGCAACCCAAATGGTCGTCGGCAGCGGTTATCCGTCGCCTCATGATGAGCCTTGCCGCGAGCGCAAGCGGCTCCGGCTCGGCGATGCGGCCGGCCTCACCCAGTTCGGCGTCAATCTTCTGCGCCTGCCGCCCGGCGTCTGGTCGAGCCAGCGCCACTGGCATACGGCGGAGGACGAGTTCGTCTATGTCCTCGAGGGTGAGGTCGTGCTCGTCAGCGATGCCGGCGAGGAGGTGCTGCGGGCGGGCGACTGCGCCGGGTTCAAAGCCGGCGAGCGCGATGGGCATCAGCTGCAGAACCGCGCCGATGCCGAGGCAGTCCTGTTGGAAATCGGCACGCGCAATCCCGGAAGCGATGCGGTCGACTATCCCGACATCGATCTGGCGATTCCGGCCGGAACGCGCAAGTTCGTCCACAAGGACGGCACCCCGTATCCGCCGCGGCAGCGGTGAGGCGGCGGAGCGGCCTCACGTTCCTCCACGAGGACCGCACGCCATCTCCGCGGTGAACGCGCGCAGGTCAGGGTCCATCCAGGCTCTGCGCGCCGCCGCCGACAGCAGCCGCTCCCGCGACCAGTAGGCGAGCAGCCAGTCGGAGCGGCCGCAGGCGCTCGCGAGCAACTCCCCGAGGATCGCCTGCAAGGCCATCCCCGGCCGCTCCGAGAGCCACGCGCGCGCGACGCGGAGCGAGGCGAGCGTGATCGTCTCGTGATAGCCGCTCGTGTCGGTATTCGCCACGCCCGTCGACTCGTTGTAGGCGCGGATGAGCGGCGGCATTGCCTGAAACGCGGCATCGCCCCGGTCTCGGAGCAGCCACAGCGCCGCCGCGAAATGAGCGGCGTGCGTCCATTCGCGTTTCGGCAGCGTACGCTCGATCAGACCTCGGGCAATGCGCTCGATGTCAACGTCAGAAGCGGGATGGGACATTGTCGGGCTCCTTCGGCACGCGGCGGAGCCCACGCAGACCCCGGCGGCGTGAGCGCGGCTTCAGCCGGCGGTCGAGGCGCCTGTCAGCCGCCCGATGCGCTCGAGCGCCGGCGGATGCGAATAGTAGAAGGCGGTATAGAGGGGATCTGGTGTGAGCGTGCTGGCGTTGTCGCGATAAAGCTTGACGAGCGCCGAGGCCAGCTCGCGCGCGCTGGCGTGCTCCGAGGCGAAGCGATCCGCGGCGAACTCGTGGCGGCGCGACCAGAGCGATCCGAGCGGCGTGGTGAAAAAGAGCGCCACCGGCCCCGCCAACGCGAAGAGGAGAAGGGCCGCGTGCGGGGAAGGCGTCGGGACACCGAGCACCTCGTAGAAGGCTGGGCGGGCGGTGAGCCAGCCGAGGAGGGCGAAGCCGGCCAGCATCGTGGCGAAGGACACGATGAGGCGCTGGCGCACGTGACGGAGGCGAAAATGTCCGAGCTCGTGTGCGAGCACGGCCTCGATCTCGGAAGCACCGAGCTGGTTGAGCAGCGTATCGAAGAACACGATGCGCTTGTGCCGGCCGATCCCGGTGAAGTATGCGTTGCCGTGCGCGGATCGGCGCGAGCCGTCGATGACGAATACGCCGCTCGAGCGGAAACCGCAGCGCGCGAGCAGCGCTTCGATACGCTCCTCGAGAGCGGCGTCCTGCAGGGGCGAGAACCTGTTGAAGAGCGGCGCGATGAATGCGGGCCAGGCCCAGGTGATGAGGAGTGTCGCGGCGAGCCAGCAGGCGAATGCCGCGAGCCACCACCACCGGCCGGCGCGATCCATCAGCACCAGGACCGCGAGAGTCAGGGGTCCCCCGATCAGCACGGCCAGCGCGAGTCCCTTGGCGAGATCGGCGAGGAAGATCTTCGGGGTCGTGCGGTTGAATCCGAACCGGGCCTCGAGTCGGAAGGTGCGCCACAGAGAAAGCGGCAGCCCGACCACGCCGATCACCGCGGCCACGGTGGCGATGACGGCGATGCCGAGCCATGGCTCGCCCCATCCCGCGCGGCGCCAGAGCGCATCGATCGCGGCGATTCCGCCCCCGACGGTCAGGAGCAGCGTGAGCCCCGAGTGGATCAGCGCGCCGATGCGACCCAGCCCGATCTTGGCCACGGTGTAGTCGGCCGCCTTGTGGTGATCTGCCGGCGAGAGTTGTCCGGTGAACGGCTCCGGAACGCGATCCCGGTGCGCTTCGACCGCGGCGATCTGGCGCGCGGCGAGCCACAGCTCCACGGCCGTGGCGGCCACGACGGCTGCGACGAAGAGGGCTGTGGGCCAATGCATCAGGGCTTCCCCGGTTTCACTTTCCAACATCAGCAGCTTGCGGCGGATCCAAAGCTCCTCGGCGGGCGCAGGCCCGAGCGAGAGAACCGTCTCATAGGCCTTGCGGGCGTCCTCGCTCCGGCCGAGGCGAGCCAGGAAGTCGGCGCGCACCGCATGATACGGCGCAAAGCCTGCCAGCGTGGCGCCGCCCGGTGCGTCGCCTCACCCTGGAGACGTCCTCGGCCGGCGCGCAAACGACAGCCGGGCACAAATTTTGGCGCCTGCGCCCGGGACCTCAGGCGTCGAGCTTACGCGGGTGCGGAGCCGGCAGAGGCGGGAATCTGGCGCCTTCCCTGGGCGCGGAGCCACGCTGGCTCACGATGACCGCGGCGGCTTGGTTCGCGTAGGCCCCGGCATGGGCTCGGGGGAGTCCTGAGATTCTGGCGGCCAGGTAACCGGCAAGGTGCGCATCGCCTGCGCCCGCGGTGTCGCCGATGATGGCTACGGGCGTGGTCGGGACATGCTGACATTCCGGCCCCGAGCCTACCCAGCAACCCTCGGGACCGCCGCGGATCAGGTATTCGGCCGACAGGCGGCTGAGGCGCTCTTTGATCTGTTCCGTGTCTGCCGCGCCCCAGAGGGCCCTCTCATCTTCCGCCCCCGTGGCGATCACGGAGGAAAGGCGCTCGAATGTGCCGATCCGGTCCCGAGCCTCAGCCTCGGTGTCCCATAACCGCTTGCGAAAGTTGCAATCGAAAACGATGCGGCAAGCTCCGCGGTGCCGAGCTACCCAGCCGCAGAGGTGCTCGAAGCTGTCGCGGGAACAGAGTGCGAGCGTGATCCCGGTGATCAGGAGAAGCTGTGGCTCCCCCAGGAGCTCCTCCAAGCCGCGTGGACTGGCGGACTCGAGGAAGGCGCGCGCGGCCGATTGGGCCCGCCAATATGAGAAGCCGGAATGGCTCGCGGGATCGAGCGGCAGTCCGTAGATGCCCGGCTCGCCTCCGATTGAGGGTTCCACGACGCGGATACCCTCACGCGTAAGACGCTCCCGCAGCCAGGACGAGTAACTACTGTCCCCGAGGGCGGTAACTACCGCGATCGATGCCGCGTTCCGTCCCAGAATCCTTGCGAGGCAGACCATGGAGTTGGCGACGTCACCGCCGAAGGCCAGCCGGACGCCGCCGTCATCCGCCGGTTGCAGCTCGAGCAGCGGCTCGCCGAGAGCCGTGATGCGCCGGGTGTTCGTCCACTGCAGTCCAGCGGCGTGACCGGGGGTCGTTGCCATCCCGGCAAGCCTACACGACCGAAATCATGGGCGCGAGCCGGCCGGAGCGCGGCGCATTCAGCCCACGGACCTTGCGCGCGGGTTTGACGTTGAAGGCTATGAGAGCCGCATCGCGGCGTCAGCGTTGCGGACAGTTTCATGGACAGCAAGAGCGCGCTTGCGGACATTCCGGTCCCGGCGCCCGAGAACCTCGATGCGGCCAGGACCGCCGGGCTGCGGTATGTCAGCGACCGGCAGCCTGGCATCACGCGCGAGCGGCGGGCGACGGGGTTTGTCTACCGCAATCCCGCGGGGAAGGTGATCCGGGCGGCGGCCGAGCTCGCCCGGATCAAGGCGCTCGCGGTGCCGCCGGCATGGGTCGACGTATGGATCTGCCCGTTCGAGAGCGGGCATCTGCAGGCGACGGGCCGGGATGCACGGCGGCGCAAGCAATATCGCTATCACGCGCGCTGGCGCCGGACCCGGGACGAGACCAAGTACGAGCACATGCTCGAGTTCGGGCGCGGGCTGCCGGCGATCAGGCGCCGCGTCGAGGCGGATCTCGGGCTGCCGGGACTGCCGCGGGAGAAGGTGCTCGCCGCGGTGGTCCGCCTCATGGAGGATACCCTGGCGCGGGTCGGCAACCCCGAGTATGCGGCGCAAAACAACACCTTCGGCCTGACGACCCTGCGCAATCGCCACGTGCGCATCGTCGGCGGGCGGATCGAGCTCGATTTCCGGGCCAAGCACGGCATCCGCCACGTCAGCCGGGTGAGCGACCGCAAGCTCGCGCGGGTGGTGAAGAACTGCCGCGATCTTCCGGGCTCCGAGCTCTTCCAGTACATCGACGAGGCCGGGGAGCGGCATTGCATCGACTCGGCGGATGTCAACGACTATCTGCGCGAGATCTCGGGCAGCGACATCACCGCCAAGGACTTCCGCACCTGGGCCGCGACCAATCTCGCGGTGCTGGCACTCGCCGAGCAGGAGCAGGAGCCGCCCACGAAGAAGGCGCAGGTCGAAGCCATCAAACAGGTCGCAAAACGCTTGGGCAACACGCCGGCGGTCTGCCGCAAGTGCTACATCCATCCCGCGGTGCTGGACGGTTACCTCAACGGCAGTCTGCGCACGCTGTTGGCGGCGGTGGGCCAGGAGGAGGAGCTTGCGGACATGTGGCGGATCGAGCGGATCGTCATGCGTTTTCTTGCCGATCCGAACAGGGCCGGTTAGCGCTCCGGCACGGCGTCGAAGGCGACCGTGAGGCGGGTTTGTGGGCTCTGGAAGGGAATGGTGCCGTGCCAGAAATACGACGGAAAGAGCACGAGCATGCCAGGTTCCGGACGGACGGCGTATTCGGCGTTTAGTGGTGGGGCCGTCAGGATGCCGGGCTTGCCGAAGCTGAGCACGCCTTCATCCGTGCGGGCATCCGCCATGACGTCGGGGAGCTCGACATAGAAGGCCGAGGAGATCCAGCCACGCGGATGAACATGATTCATGTGGAAGCCGCGATTGCGCAGCCGCACGGACCAGCTTCCGTTGAATCGCCATCCGCCCTCGTTGCGGCGGCGCAGGGCGTCGGCGCCCCGGCCGATGTGCTCGAGATATCGGGCGATAGGCGTTGCGAACGCCTCGAACAGCGCGCGCACCGCAGGCTCGGCGCTGCGCGTTAGGTCCTGGGTCGTCTCGGTCCCGTGGCGCAGCGACTGGAAGAGCAGGGCGTGGCCGTTGGGATCGTGGAGGCGGTTGAGACTCGACGTGAGATCGGCGAGAAAGCCGGCGAGGTCGCGCCAGGGCGGCGGCGGCTCGATCTTCAGCGGCAGGATCAGGCTCCGATAGTCACAGAGCTGCGTATAGCGCTCATCGCCCAGCAGGCGCAAAGCCGTCGTCCGCAACGCGATCAGATACTGATCGTCCGGCGCCTGGGTCAGCAATGCCTCGATGTGTTGCAGGGCGCTTCCTGCATCGCCCACCCCGATCTGCGCGGCCGCGAGCAGGTTGCGCACCGAGCTGTTGTCGGGCAGGGCGCGGGTGGCGCGCTCGGCGAGCGATAACGCGGTGGGCGAATCGAAGTCGAGCGCGGCGAGCCCCGCGCGCACGAGCAGCGCGGGCGGTGCCTGAGCGCGCTCCGCCCGCGGCGCCAGGCATTCGTAGGCCTCGCGCGCGAGACCCGCCCCCTGAAGGATGGCCGCCTTGGCCGCCCAGAGCGCATCGTCATTCGCGTAGGTGCGCAGGGCCTGATCGAGCGCTTCCGTGGCCTGTCCGAGATCGCCCGTGCGAACCCAGATGAGCTGTGCGAGGTGGTTGTGGGCTTCGGTGAGGCGTGGCTCGAGCCGCAGGCAGTCCCGCAGGGCGGTCTCGGCACGGTCGTCGGCGCCCTCCGCCATGAGACTCTTCGCGTACGTCAGGCAGAGTGTCGCGGTCCTGAAGCCGCGCGCCAGGGCCCTGTGCGCGATCGGCGCGGCCTCCGCGTGCCGCCCGGCGGCGTTGAGCGCAATCGCAAGCGGCTGCGCGGGAGCCGGGTTGTCCGGCGCCGCCTGAGCGAGCTGGCTGTAGAGGGCGATGGCTTCCGCGTGCCGGCCGAGCGCGATGAGCGCAGTGACGTGCTGGGTGGCGAGCTCAGGGTCCAGCCGCCGGCCGGGCGCGCAAAACGGTGCGGCGACTGCCAGCGCGCGCGCCGGCCGACCGGTATCGTTGTAGTAACGAGCGAGCACGAGGGCCGCGCGCGGATCGGGCCGGCCACCCTCGAGGGCGCGCTGCAGCGCGCTCTCGGCCTCGCTGCCGCGGCCGCCCGCGAGCAGCAGCTCACCGAGCGTCGTGTGGGTCGCCGTCCAGGCCGGATCGAGCTCCAGGGCGCGCCGCAGCAGCGCCTCCGCGCTGCGCGCATCCCCGAGAGCGAGTTTGGTGCCGGCCAATAGCCGCAACGCTTCCACGAAGGTCGGGTTGGCCTCGGCGATGGCCTCCAGCCGCTCGTGCGCGGCGGTGAATTGGCCCGCCTGGAGCATGGCGCTGATGGCGCGCATCTCTTCGAGAATGGAAGCCGGAACGGACACTCGAGGTGAACCCCGGGAATTGCAGGAACGGCCGGCCAATTCTCGCACGGAAGGAGCCGGTCCGCAGCGCGGCCGGGGAAGGCCGCGCGGACTCAAATCGCGCGGCGGCGCTCGGGGGGAGAGCGCCGCCGCTATCCCGCTCAGGGGCGGAATCTCCCCTCACGTCGCCGTGAGGGGAGGGCGTCCCTGTGTCCTTACCAGTAGTACTTGGCTGTTACGTTGATCTCGCGGCCGAGGATGGAGCGGCCGAAACCGACGTTGTTCTGCACCGTGTTGCCGCCGAACCGTGCGTTACCCTCCGTCAGGCCGAGCTGGTTGGTGATGTTCGAGCCGAGCACCCGCAGCTCGAACTTCTCCCCGATCATGGCGTCGACGCCGAAAGCCAGGTCGTAGTACGAGGGCAGCGGCGTCAGATTCGACTCGTCCTGGAAGCGGCGGCCGATCTGCTCGTACGTCAATTGCTCCGTCAATGTCCCCCAGCCGAAGGACTGCGTGTCGCTCGGTGTCAACCGGAACTGGAACTTCGGCAGACGCGCGAGCTGGTTGCCGTTGATCGCGCCGCAGACCTGCTGATTGTTGATGTTGGTGTACACGAAGCAGCCCAGGAAGTCCTTGTAGTGGGCATTCTCGTAGATGGCGCTGACCGTGAGCCTGAGGGAGCTCGCGGCGTCGTTATCGCTGCTGGCGAGGGGATTCACGCTGCCGTCGAGTCGTCCGCCGATGGAGGTCGATCCAAAGGTGGAAGCGGGACCGATGGGCACGCCACCGAGATTCGTGGGCGTATACGCAATTCCCTTGAAGGTCTTGCGATAGATCGACGCGTCGATGAGCGTCCAGCGGCTCTGAACCTTGAAGCCGAACTCCTGGTTCTGCACGGTCTGCAGCGGCGTCCTGTTGGGGCATCCGTTCGAGCCGTTGTAGACGTTGCAACGCACGTCGTCGAAGTTCTCCAGGAGCACGCCATTGTTGATGCGCACATAGGCGCTCATGTTGTCATTGAACTCGTAATTGGCGCCCACGGAGAAGGTCGGCATGGTGTTATTTTCGTGGCCGTAGGACCACGTGCCGTTGGGCAGTTCGACCGCGTTGTCCCACAGGTCATACTGCGTGCCCATCTGAACCGGTGAGAGGTTGGATGTCTGCTGACTCAGGCTGATGTGCTCGACGCGTACCCCAGCATCGAACAGCCACCGGTCGATCTTCCAGGAATCGGAAATGTAGGGGGCAATATTCGTGGCGCGGCCGTTCTGGAGGATCTGGTAGCCGCCGTTGGCATTCACAATGCCCTGTGGGCTGCTCACCTGATAGATGTTTCCGCCTGCGGTGGCCGACAGGATGATCGGCGACGCGTTCGGCTGATTGGTGATCAGCACGTTGGAGCCCAATGACCAGTTGTCGTTCATGGTGTAGCGGGCCGCATACACGCCAAGGGTCAGGGTATTGCCGAAGCCAAGTTCCTTGTTTACGCGAAACTCGTCGATGGCGCTGACGATCTTCTTCTGCACGTACCAGACCTGCTGGGAGACCACGCTTTGAGCGGGATTCACGGGCTGGCCATTGTCAAAGGTGGCCTGGACGTCGGCCGGCGTGAGGGCGGCCGGCAGGGTCAGGCCGGAGATGAACGACGCCAGCGTCGCGGGATTGCCGTTGTTGATCAACGCGTGGGTGGGGACGGACCCGCCATCAAATATGAAGCTGTTACTGATCGAGAAGCCGTTGCCGAATGCCTCCTTGAGCTGCGACCCGAAATAGTTCAGGTCGGCGCCGCGGCCGTCGGCGATGTTGTCGTTCTCGAAGCAGTTGCATGCCGGATCGGGAACCTGGAAATTCTCGAGCCGGTTGCTGTTGTAGGTGGAGTCGAGCTGATCGAACCCGGGGTACGTGTGAACCGAGCCGTTGGAAACGGTATAGGGAAAGTCGGCGACCCACTGATCGTGTTCGTGCAGGGTTCTGGCCCAGAACATGAGCGACCCGTGGTCGAGAGTGTGCTTCAACGTGGCCGTCAGCTGGCCACCGATCACATCAGGATATTGGGGATCCCGTATGCCGTCGGATTTCTCGTAATAGCCGCCGACGCTGCCGTACCAGCCCTCCGCCAGCTTGCCGCTTTCGAACAGGTCCGCGCGGTACATCCCTTCCGAGCCGTAGGTGAGGCCGACCGACCCCTGCTGCTCGTCCGAGCCGGTCCGCAGGATGAAGTTCGCCGTCGCGCCCGGCTGCCCCGGACCGAAGATTGCGCTGGTTCCTCCCTGAACGATCTCGACGCGCTCGACCGTATCATCCATGCGCATCAGCGAGCTGTTGTCCATGAAGGACAGGAAAGGAGCGCCGTAAAGAGGCGTACCCTCGATCATGGTGGTGAAATACGGAGAATCGCCGCCGCCGAGAGGAAACCCGGCCACGTCGATGTTGACGCCGGTGGGTCCGCCGGATGCTTCCGGCCAGACGCCGGGCGATAGTTTGTAGATTTCGGCCGTACTGCTGGGGTTCGCCATTGAAATCTGTTGCAGGGAAGCTGACACGATGTTGTAGCTTGCGTCCAGCTTCTTCACCGCGGTTGCCGTGGCGGTGACGACGACTTCCTGCAGATTCTGCGTGGTCGTCATGCCCATCTGCGCATTCGTGGCAGGAGGCGCCGCCGTGGCCGCGTTCTGCGCGTGCACGCTGCCGGCGACGGCGAGGGCGCTCGCGCCGAGGATCCCGGCAATGACGGCCGCCACGCTGTTCGCACCGGTGCCCGCCAGCCTGGAGCGTCGGGATGGGAGCGCGGGCATGGCGCGGGTGGTCGCGGTGGCCCCTTGCGAGGCCGAATGAGCACCCCGGCGGGGTGCGTGCTTGTCTTTGACTCTCATGCAAATTCCCCCAGTGGAAAGTGCCGCCAGCCGGCGGCGAGATCGAATGGAGCGATCACCCTCGCCCGGAAATGGCTGTTGTTCGATCGCAACAACGCGGGCGCGCAGCTTGGGCCGGGCTTTTGGGCGGCGCGACGGTCCGACACGACCGTTGAGGAGCGAGCGGTCATCTTGGGAGTAGACGTTTGAGCGAGAGATCTCCGCTATTCCTGAATCACTTAATGTCTCGCCGGCATTCCGACCCCTCTCATGGCGCGATGGAAATGCGCCCAGGGATGACGGCGGCGGGTGAACAGGCTATAAGTCGCCGCTACGCCACAAGCGGTCGGAGGACGCTGCCCTCATGGGTCATTCACGAGCTTCACTCATCCTGCGATGCGCCGCGTCCTGCGCGCTCATTTTCCTGTCGGCAGCCTCGTCAGCCGCAGCGCAGGCGGCGCCGAGGCAGCTCGCCTTCGAGGTGCGCCAGGGCGGGATCCTCAACGACTTCCTGCGGGAGGGGCCGGTCGCCGCGCACCTGCTGCTTCGCGGTGGGCCGATTCCCCGCATCATCATCGCCTTCCCCGCCGGAAACAGCGGAGTGGGTCTCTGGTTCGCCCGTCAGGACGGGAACGCCGCGTGGAAGCTCCGCGGCAAGCCCATTCCCGCAGAGGCGCGCGATGCGAAGGGAAGGATGCTGTACGGCCTGACTGCCGAGATCACGCTCGCGGACGCTCGCCTCGACATCCACCAGGCGGTGCTCTCCAGTGTCCGCGTCCTGCGCGATTTTCAGGCGTTGGGAACGCTTCCCCCCGGGATCGCCGTGGCGCCCGCCGTGAGCGACCATGCCCTCACGTGGTCTCGCGAACGGCTGGATGGCGCGGTGAGCTATCGTCTGACCATCGGGGTATTGGACGGCCGGGTGAGCGGCGGACACATCCTCGCGGGCAGGGACGGCGCCATCGACCTTCGGATCACGGGCCTCACGGGTGAGGCGCCTCTCGTTCCGCTCGACGGGCACGATCTGCTGCGCGACCCGTCGCGAGGGGAGCTCTCGGCCCGCGAGACGCTGACCTTCCTCGCCTATCGCGAAAAGCTCCTCGCCGGCTCCTGGCGCTTCGACACCTACTTCGGGCGCGACACGCTGATGAGCCTGCGGCTGCTGATGCCGGTGCTGAGTCCGACCGCGGTCGAGGACGGCCTCGACTCCGTTCTCGAGCGTCTCTCGAGCGAGGGGGAGGTCGCGCACGAGGAGGATATCGGCGAGCAAGCCGTGCTCGATCACATGCGGGCGAGCGGCTCGCGCTCCGCGGTGCCCGTGTACGACTATAAGATGATCGATGAGGATTATCTGCTCGCGCCCGTCGCCGCCGAGTGGTTGCTCCGACCCGGAATGCGGCAACGCTCCGCGGCATTTCTCGCCGCGGCGGTCGGTGGCCCGCTCGAGCGGCGAGGCACCCGCGGGGCGGCGCTCGTGAAGAACCTGCGCTACGTCGTGCAAAGCGGAGTCGCTTTCGCCAAAGACCCCGCCGTCGCACACCTCATCGGGCTCAAGCCCGGGGAGACCGTCGGTGACTGGCGAGACAGCGGAACCGGCCTCGGCGGCGGCAAGTATCCGTATGACGTCGATGCCGTGTTGGTTCCGGCGGCGCTCGATGCTGCGGCCAGGCTGGCGCGCAGCGGACTCCTGTCGCCGTATCTGAGCGCAGCGGATCGCGCGCTGTTCGCGGATGCCGCCAGGATGGCGGGCGTCTGGCGAGAGCGGGCGCCGCCGCTCTTCACGGTCTCCCTCAGCCATCCGGTCGCGGCGAATGCGGTCGAGATCTATGCCGACGCGCAAGGCGTGCCGTCGGGACCCGCCCTCGCCGCGCTCGGTTCCGGCGCGCTGCGCTATCCGGCACTATCGTTGTCCGCATCCGGCGAGCCGGTTCCGGTAATGCACTCGGATGAGGGCTTTCTGCTCCTCTTCGCGCAGCCCGCGCCGCGGGACCTGGACCGTATCGTCACGGAGCTCATCCGTCCGTTCCCGGCGGGCCTGATGACCGGCGCCGGCATGGTGGTTGCCAATCCGGTGTTCTGCACGACTGCCCTGCAGCGTCAGTTGGACCGAAACGCCTACCATGGCACGGTCGTCTGGTCCTGGCAGCAGGCGCTCTTCGCCGCGGGGCTGGCGCGCCAGCTCGCGCGGCATGATCTTCCGGCCGCGGTGCGTGCCGATCTCGTCAATGCGCAGCGGATCCTCTGGACGGCCATCGAGGCCACCCGCTCCATGCAGAATGCGGAGCTCTGGTCGTGGTCGTATGCCGGCTCGCATTACCAACTGCGGCCCTTCGGTTCCTCGGCCGCCGACGCCGACGAATCCAACGCGGCGCAGCTCTGGAGCACGGTGTACCTCGCCGTGAGGCGCCCGCAGTGATCGCACGAGCCGCCGGCATCGCTCTGGTCGCGATGCTTCCGCTCGCCGCATCCGCGGCGCCGCAGGCCGGCGACGGCTTTCGCCTGAGCGCGGGGCTTGAGCAACTGCCGGCCTATTTCCCGGGTCTCCTCGGCAACGGTTATATCGCGACCGTGACGACGTCGCGCGGCACCGACGCTGCGCAAACCTACCTGGTCGGCTTCATGGACTATAGCCCGGGGGACATCTCGCGACCCGCGTTGGTCCCGGGATGGACGGAAATCGACGTGGCGGCGGGCGCCGCCGGCTCGCGCAGCGAGTGGATCAACGAAGCGCCCCTCACGGCAGCGCATTTTGCCGGCTACCGCCAGACTCTGGACATGCGCGCCGGCATGCTGACCACGCGATACTCCTACGCCGACGGGCAGCAGCGGCTGGCCGTTCGCGTCGTGACTTTCGTCAGCGAGTCTTCACCGCATCTCGCGGTGACCCGTCTCTCGGTGAGGGCCGACCATGACGGTTGGATACGACTCTCATTCCCGCTGACTCTCTGGCAGCGGCACACGCCGAGATTTCCGCTGGGCCGCTGGAGCGGCCCGCAGCAGGAGCGGGAGCTCGCGGCTCGCGGTATCGCGCTGCAACCGCATCCGCCCGCCACACCGGACCGAGCCGCTCTCTGGTATCCGGGCTACACGCAGGTCACCGATACCGGCGGCGATGCTCACGCCGGCACGTTGTGGCTGTCGGGCCGGGCGGACAGCGGTTTGACCATGGCGATGGCGGCCGCGGTCTCGTTGCCGGCCGCGGCGCGGTCGATCCGGGTCAATCTGCGCCGCGATACGGATCGACTCGCGCTCGAAGCGACATTTCGCGCCGAGAAGGGCCGCACGTACGACTTCACCAAGTATGTCGCGCTCTCGCGGGCCGGCTGGGGCGGCGATGCGAGGCAGGATCTCGAGCTGGCACGGCAGGCGCGCGCGCGCGGATTCGAAGGCCTCGCGAGCGCGCAACGCGCCGCGTGGCAGGCCCTCTGGCAGCCGGACATCGTGATCCAGGGCGACCCGCGGGCGCAGGAGGTGGCCCATGCGCAGCTCTACTATCTGCTCGCGAGCTCGACTGCCGACACCGCGTGGGCGACGGGCCCCTGCGGGCTGACGCTCTGCTATGCCGGTCACGTCTTCTGGGACAGCGACACCTGGATGTTTCCCGCGCTGCTGTTGCTTCATCCCCGCCGCGCCGAGTCGATCGTGGATTTTCGCGAGCGCACGCTGGCCGCGGCGCGCGATCGCGCGCGGCAGCATGGCTACGAGGGCGCCATGTTTCCATGGGAGTCGGACCCGCAAAACGGCACCGATCAGACGCCGTACTCCGCGCATCTGCTTTCTGACACCGAGATTCACGTCAATTCCGAAGTCGCCATTGCCCAATGGCAGTACTATCTCGCCACGCTCGACCGCGACTGGCTGCGCGCTCACGGCTGGCCCGTGATCCGTGACGTGGCGCGCTTCTGGGCGAGCCGCGCGGTATACGACCCGAGCCGCAAGCGTTACGACATCCTGCACGTCACCTCGGTCGCGGAGTCGAATGCCGACATCCCCGACGATACGTTCACCAACCTCGGAGCGGCGAAGGCGCTCGATATCGCGACGGCGGCCGCCAGCATCGTGGGCGAGCAGCCGGATCCCGCGTGGCGCCGCATCGCGCGCGGGCTGTACATACCCATGGCACCCGGCGGGCAATATCATCTCGCGTTCGCGCCGGCGGTGACGACCCATGGCAAGGATTTCGGCGGCGGACCGGTGGCGCTGCTTTTTCTCCCCGCCCTGGATTTCGAGATGTCGCCCGCATTGCGACGCAGTGACTACCGCCACGCCATAGGGTTGGATGCCGCGAGCTCCGTCGGGCAGGTGAGCATGGGTATCCTGCCGCGCGTGTCGGCCGCCGACGAGGCAGACCTCGGCTCCCGGGCGGCAGCCTGGATCGCGCTCTTCGAGACCGGTGGGACGCTCAAGCCGCCGTACGACGCCTGCACGGAAACCGCGGGCAACGAGGTCGGACCGTTCCTCACCGGCTCCGGGTCGTACCTGCAGAGTCTGATCTACGGGCTCACCGGCCTCAGGATTCGGGAAGGCGGGCTCGTGCCGGCGTATCCTGCGGCTCTGCCGCCCGGATGGCGCTCGCTGACCCTGCGCGACATCACCTTCCGTGGCCGGCGGATGACCCTGCGGATCACGCGCGATCCGACGGGCGCCGTGCATCTCAGCGGTGTGGACCGAGGTCTCGAGAGTGGCAGATAAATCGCCGCAGTTGCGGTCGTTCGATATTTTTCCGACGCGGATCTGGCAGGCGCGTCTCGAGGCGCTGCAGCCGCATTTCGCGCAGTGGACGAGCTGGGTGCTCAGCGCTCGCGCGGCAAGCCCCGCGCACGCGGGCCGGACGAACCGCGGCGGTTGGAACAGCCAGGAGATGGACGTTCTGGAGCGGCCCGTGTGGGCCCCTTTGCGGGCGGCCGTTCACGCTGCCTGCGCCGCGGCGCTCGCCGAGATGGGGCGCGGCGGCGAGGGGTTTGGACTGCAGTCCTGGGTCAACCTGCACGATCGGGGCGGATTCAACTTCCTGCACCTGCACGAGGGCTCGCTGCTCTCGGGCAGCTTCTATCTCGAGGTGCCCGCGGGCTCGGGCGCGCTCGCCTTCCGTGATCCTCGTCCCGGCGTCATTCACGGAACCCTCAAGGGCTCCGTCCCCAACGGGCACGCCGACATTCAACTGACCCCGAGCCCGGGGCTGCTCGTCCTCTTCCCTTGCTGGATGGAGCACTACGTGGAGCCGCACGGAAGCGACGAGCCGCGCATCTGCATCGGCTTCAACGCCAACCGTCCGACATGACTTCCCGCAGCGCGCCGACATCCACGGGTTTGACGAGGTGGCGGTGGAAACCGGCTGCCTTCGCCCGCTGCCGATCCGCTTCCTGACCCCAACCCGTCACGGCCACGATCTGCGTCCCGCCCGCCCAGGGCCTGCTCGCCATCCGGCGCGCCGTCTCGTAACCGTCCAGCCTCGGCATGCCGATATCGAGCAGCACGACCTCGGGGTGGAAGAGCTCCGCCTCTTCCAGGGCCTCGATGCCGTCGTGCACAACGCGAGTATCGTGGCCCATCGACTGCAGCAGCATGCTCAGACTGATTCCGGCGTCATGGTTGTCATCGGCTATGAGGACTCTGCGGCTGACGGTGAGATCGGCCTTCTCCTCCGGAGCGCTCGCACGTTTCGGGGGCGTCGCCGTCGTGGACGGGAGCTCGATCAGCAATTCAGTCCCGTTGCCGCGGCCGGCGCTGCGGGCCTCGATGCGGCCCTGGTGCAGCTCCACCAACCGCCTGGCGAGCGTGAGCCCGATCCCGAGGCCACCGTCCGGACGCTCGTACGATCGATCGAGCTGCGCGAATGGCTCGAAGATGTGGTCGAGCATTTCCACCGGTATGCCCATGCCGTTGTCGCGAATACTGGCGATCGCATGTCCGCGGTCCGTGCGGAGCGTGACCTCGATCCTTCCGTCCGGGGGGGTGTACTTCACCGCGTTGTGAAGAATGTTTGAAAAGACCTGCGTGAGCCGGGTACGGTCTCCGTCCACATGGACCGGCTCGCCCGGTGTCGCGAGCATGAGCTGTCGCCGGGCCATCTCGGCGGATTGGCGATAAGTGTCAACGAGGGTCCGCAGAAGCTCCGCCACATCGAGTGGCTCGCGGTGCAGGCGGATTCGGCCGCTCGTGACGCGCGACATGTCGAGGAGGTCATCGACGAGATGGGTCATCTGCCGCGCCTGCCGGTCGAGGATGGCCGTCGCCGCGCGCAGCTCGGGTGCCAGACTGCTCGCGTTCTTGAGCAGCTCCGCGGCGGCGCGGATCGGGGCGAGGGGGTTGCGCAGCTCGTGAGCGAGTGTGGCGAGGAACTCGTCTTTTTGCCGGTCCGCCTCGCGCAGCGCGAGCTCGTTGCGCTTGCGCCGCGTGATGTCGCGCGCGATCTTCGATGCGCCGATGATCGTGCCGTCCTCACCCCTGACGGGTGAGACCGTGAGGGAGATGTCGATCCGCCTGCCATCCTTCGCAACGCGCACCGTCTCGTAGTGCTCGATGCTCTCGCCGCGCCGCAGGCGCGCGAGGATCTCATCCTCCTCGGCGTAGAGCTCCGGCGGAATGATGGTCGTGATGGACTTGCCGATGATCTCCTCGGGCCTGTAGCCGAAGAGGCGCGCCGCGCCTGGATTCCAGGAGGTCACGACGCCATCCAGGGTCTTGCTGGCGATCGCATCGTCCGACGAGTTGACGAGAGCGGCGAGCCAGGCTCGCTCCCGCTCGGCGAGCTTGCGATCCGTGATGTCGCGGAAGACGACCACGATCCCGACGAGCTCGCCGTTGGCGAGGCGTACCGGAGCGCCGCTGTCGTCGATCGGTATGCGACGCCCGTCGCGAGCGATCAGCACCGTGTGGTTGGCGAGCCCGACGATGCCCCCGGTCTCCAGCACCTTGGCGACCGGATGCTCGACCGGCGCGCCGGTCTGCTCGTTGACGATGAAAAAAATTTTCTCAAAGGGTTGCCCGCGCGCATCCGCGAGCGGCCAGCCGGTGAGCTGCTCCGCCACGGGGTTGAGGAAAGTCACGCGCCCGGGGACATCCGTCACGATGACGGCGTCGCCGATGCTCTTCAGCGTGACTTCGAGCATTTCTCCCCCCCGCCGGAGGTACTTCGTTTCTCTGTCGTCGCTGCCCGCGGTCGTCATTTCACGGACGATAGCAACCATCGTGCCGGCGGGGGATTGTATTCCGGACGGACCCTATATAGACTTGCAACTATGGGTAAGCGGGATGGCCACGTGCGGATATCGCTCCAGACCCTGCGGGCCCTGGAGGCGTTTCTCGAGAATCCCTCGGATGAGCTCTCGGGAGCGGACGTGCAGAAGCGCAGCAGACTCGCCTCGGGCACCCTCTATCCGATTCTGTTGCGGCTCGAGTCCGCCGGCTGGTTCATCAGCCGCTGGGAAGCCATCGATCCGGTGAGCGCCGGCCGGCCGCGCCGCCGGCTCTATCGCCTGACACCGAGTGGCCTCGCGCGCGCGAGCGAGATCTTCGCGAGCTTCGGGAGAGGAGTGACGGCATGAGCGGGCAACACGAGACTCATTCCGTATCGGCAACATGGGACTTCGCGGCGGCGCGATCCTTGGTGCAGTGCGCAGCGCGCCAGGCGCCGCCGGATCTCGCGGCGCGGCTGGAGGAGGAGTGGCTCGCCGACTTGATGGCGCGCCGGGGAGCCTTCGCGCGCATTCGCTTCGGGCTGGGATGCTGCTGGGCGACGCGGGTCATTGCACGCGAGTTCGCCTGCGCGACGGTGCCAACGGGCAGCTCCGCTTCCGGCCAGCGCCTGCTGCTCGCCCACGGCGGTTTCGACTTCTCGCGTCTTTCGCGCCGGACGATCGCGATGATCGCGATCGCCTGCCTGCACGTGGCCGTCTTCTATGTGTATCTGACCGACTTCGCCCGGCCCGCCGCTGCGGTTGCACCCGGCGACATCCACATCGACATGGTGAATCGGTCTCGGCGACCCGAGCCTGCGCCGCGCCTGCCGACGCCGAGTCTTTCCGCCACCCCGAAGATCAGTCTGCCAAAGCCGAGCCTGTCGCTCGACTTTGTTCCCGACCCTGACACGATCGTGGTGACTCAATCCTCCGGGGCCCGCGTCGTTCCCCTCGCTATTGCGAAGCCGGTCCACCTCGTGTTGGGAGGACCAGGCGCCGGCTTCCCGACTACGGAAAACTACTATCCTGCGATGGCGCGGCGCCTGGGTGAAGCCGGGGCCGCTGCCGTTCGCGTCTGCGTCGACCCGGTCGGAAGGCTCACCGCAGCTCCCACGATCCTGAGATCCTCGGGAATCGCGCAACTCGATCAGGGCGCTCTCAGGTTGGCGAGCGCCGGCTCCGGACATTATCGGCCGAGCACGGAGAACGGCCGGCCGATCACCGCCTGCTACGCGTTCCGCATCAAGTTCCAGCTGCAGGCCGGCGACGAGTAGCGGGGCGGAGGCCCACTTGCCGACTATTTCTACCAGCGCAGCAGCCGGCGCCCGATGAGGGCTCCGAGCCCCGTTGCGGCGGCGATTCCAAGCGTGTACCAGGTGACGACGAAAACCGCTGCCTGCTCCGGGCAGTGCAGTCCGTAGAGTGTCGCCGCCAGTGCGCCGGCGGCGAAGCCCGCCGCGGCGCCGGTCAGTGCGAGGCGGGTGGGCGCGAGCCTGCGGATGGCGGCGACCAGGCAGCCGTAGATCGGCACGGCGAGCAGCAGAATGAGCGGCGAGCAGACCTTCCAGGTGTGACCGAGCCAGAGGGCCATGCGGGCGGCCGGGGCCGCGGAGAGGATCTGACCTGCGGCCAGCGCGAGCATGGCCAGAATGACGAGCGCCGCGGCGAGTGGCGCGGCGCCGAGGCGCGCGCCCGGCATGGACAGGCGTCTGACCATGATCACGCCGCCGATGGTCAGGAGCCCCGTATAGGCGGCTTTCATCCAGAACCACGATTGCTGCGCGGCGGCCAGCAGTGCTTGACAGCGCAGGCCCATTACGACGATGGCGAGCGTGATGAGGCCGCCCGCGACCAGCGCCGCCAGCAGCCTTCTATTCGCGACTCCCGAAGGAGTCGCCCTCGCGTCCCGCGCGAGAAGCTCTATGAGGTCAGCCGTTCTCATCGCGTAGAGCCTGATTCAACCACTTTAGGCTTCTGTGGAGCATGACGCGCGCCGACACCGCGGTCACTCCACGCTTCTTCGCCGCTTCCTCGACCGAGAGGCCCTGCAGCTTCACGTCCTCTATCAGACTTCGTTGCCGGTCGGGCAGACGTTGCAGCAACCGGTCGAGATCGGTGCGCAGGGCGCCTTCCTCCGCATCCTCGGCGGCAAAGAGATCGCCGGCATCATCGAGGGGCACCTGGGTCGACCGGTGCCGGCGACGCAGATGGTCGATGAGCTTGTAGCGGGCGAGGGCATACGCCCAGGGTGTGAAGGGGAGCGAGCGGTCGTAGGTGTCGCGCTTCAAATGCACTGCGAGGAGGCTCTCCTGGACCAGATCCTCGACCTCGGCCGTGCCGGTGCCGATGCGGCGCGCGAAGTACCCGCGCAGGAAGCGGCCGAGGACGCCGAGGAGCTCGCGGTGCGCGCCCGAATCGCCCTCGAGACTGCGGATCATGAGCCGCCGGAGGCGCTCTTCGGTCTCATCCTGCTTCAGCACTGGAGGGTCGACTCGCTCGCGGGGCGCGGCCCGGCGAATTCTAACGCGAGCGGTCCGCAAACCACAAACCGGCAAGGCCGCGCGGATCTGTAACACCGGCGCGCGCGCGGCGAATTATGTCGGCATGAAGAGGCTGCCCGGCCGATGTCGCGCCGGGCCCCCTCCCCTGCGATCACGAATTCCAAGAGAGGAGAGCATCATGCAACTGCGAAACTCGACTCGATCCATGGGCGGCCGCGCCGGCATGACCGTCATCGCCTCACTCCTCGCGGCCAGTCTGGCCGTCGCCGGCGAGCGTGACCGGGGTGTGCTCGTGCTCGCGAGCACCAATGATCCGAGCGCCAACCAGGTCCTGGTGTACCAGTTGCAAACGGGCGACTCGCCGGCGCTCTCGCTGGTGCAGACACTGGCGACGGGCGGCCGCGGCGGTGCCGGCAACAATGCCGGTATCCTGCAGATGAAGGACGACTTCGGCGCCGTGGCGAACTACGGCTCCAACAGTGTCAGCGAGCTCGTGCGCGCGGCGGACTTCGTCGAGGTCACGCGACAGATCCGGCTCGCGCCCGGCTGCGTGAAGCCCGATTCGGTGGCGCTCACCCGCGATCAGCTCTTCGTGGTGGGCGCGAACTGTCTGGAAAGCCATGCCTGGCCGTCGGGGCTGGCGGATGGGGCCGTCGTTCATCTCGCCGATGCATCCGCGGCCCAGATCGCGGTGGGCAGGACCTGGGGCGCAGTGACGTTCACCTCCGGCGCGGTGGATCAGGTGGGCCTGACGAGCGGGGGTACGCTCACCGGGTCGGTCAGTCCGGTCGCGCTTCCGAGCGACGCCAACAACACGCCGCTCGGCGCGGCCTTCTGGGGCAACATCCTCGGCTTCACTCCGGCCCATAGTCCCGACAGCTTCGTGATCGTCGATGGGCAGCGCCATGCCTACCCGATCGCCGGACCGACTCCGCCGTATCCGACCAACGCGCCGTGCTGGGTGGCGAAAGGGCCGGGCAACGTGTGGTACACGGGCAATAGCCCGGGCCACGCGATCTCCATATTCTTCAGCGACGGCAAGGGCGGGGCGTTCTACAAGTCCGTGCCTCTGCCGGGAGTGCCCACGGACATCACGGTCTCGCAGGATCGCAAGTGGCTGGCCGTCATCTACTCGGCGAATGGCAGCGGTTACGTGGCGGTGTTCGCCGTGGATCAATATGGCGACCTCACGCCGCAAGCGACGTCGAATCCGATCGGCGTGCCCGCCTTCAATGGGGTCGCAATCAGCGAATAGAGATGCCTCTCGCCGCGCAAGCGGGGCGGCCGGGCTCATCCGGCCGCCTCTGCAGTTGACCCGCAAGCCACACCTCTCGTATCGTCATGCAAACCCTCATCCGAG
>Ga0134126_10001553_pt1 | contig 29247 bp, 21 predicted proteins | sample KB31752_FD_96881 | JGI IMG/M metagenome (GOLD analysis project Ga0134126, IMG submission 96881) | Terrestrial soil microbial communities with excess Nitrogen fertilizer from Kellogg Biological Station, Michigan, USA - KB3-175-2 | ecosystem: Environmental > Terrestrial > Soil > Unclassified ... | reverse complement strand
TTGAGAGAGCGAGAAGGCCCATGACCCTGGTCATGGGCCTTCTCGCTCTCTCAAAAGTCGTCTGAGGATTGGGATACTACGAAGCGGTGGCCGTTTGGAGGAAGCCCCGGGCGGCGGGCGCGATCAGGCTGGTGGCGTTGATGCTAATAAAGCGGACTCCCTGCTCGCGGTACCGGCGCGCGGAGGCGCCGTCGCGGGTCATGATCCCCGCCACTTTCCCGGCGGCGATGATCTGAGCCAGGGTACGGTCGATCACCTCCCGCACCGCCGGCTCGTCCGGCCGAGCCGGGTAGCCGAGCGACTGCGAGAGGTCGTTGGGCCCGATGAAGAACACATCCACCCCCGGCACTTGCAGCATCTCCGGCAGCGCCTCCAGGGTGGCGACCGTCTCGACCTGCGCGATCACCATGGTCTCAGCATTGGCCACCTTTACGTACTCGGGCAGGGCCATCCCCACCCCATAACGGGCCGCCCGGACGCTGGCCAGTCCGCGGGTTCCCTCGGGATGATACTTGGTGGCCTGTACTGCTGCCGCGGCCTCGGCGGCGGACTGACACCAGGGGACCATCACCCCTTGCGTCCCGACGTCCAGATAGCGGAGCAGGATCCGGGGGTCGTTGGCCGGCACCCGCACGAAGGGAGTGGCGCCCGCCGCTTCCACGGCCCGCGTCATGCCCTCCACGTCATGCGGGTCCAGGGCCCCATGCTCGGCGTCGATCACGATATAATCGACACCGCAATAGGCGAATACCTCCGCCAGACCCGGTGAGCCGAAGCCCACGAAGACCCCAAACACCGTCCCCCCCGCCGCCAGCTTCCGTTTGACCTCATTTGGCCGCATGCACCCGTCCTTTCCACCTCGACGGAGCGCCGATCGTCGCCGCCCCACTGGTGATCAGTGTATCCGAGGCGGCGTGGCGGGTGGGTAATTCGCACTTTTGGGCTGGGCATTTGTATCTCTAGAGAGAGGAGCAAACTGGTAGTAGCCAGGGGACGTAAAGCCGGATTTCCACGAGTTGGCGCACTGCGCCGGTCATCGGCGTCCGGGCCGGGATACGGTGGGTGAGCACGGTAGCGAGAGGAGCGGGGTGTGATGGGTGGCAATAGGCGGCTCGGACAGGAGACGGTCCTCGGCTACGGTGCCCTACGGGCCGCCTAAACGACCGAATCTCCTTTCGCGTCCACGGCCAGCGCGATAGTCTCTTCCAATGCCATCGCAGTCCCCGCCGTCCATGCCGCCGCGACGACATCCTTGCTCGGCGCCAGGTGAAGGGCCGCTTGGGCGCGATCGTGGAAAGGTCGCTCACCTGGCGGCAGGGGGGCGCCGAGAGCCTCGCGCAAGGCATGGGCCGCCCCAAGGAGCATCGCCGCCCGTGCCGCTTGGCCCTGGGTCCAGGCTTCCAGTCCGAGGCCTTCCAGGCACTCGACGATGCCTAACTTCGCGCCCATGATCCGGCGTAGGGTCAGGCTCTCCGCGAGTAGAGTTCGAGCTTGTTCGGGATCATCCTCCGCAAGTGCCAAGCGCCCAAGGTGGTGCAGGGCCATGGCGATGCCCGGGGTAAATCCCTGGCCCCGATACACGTCCATGCCTTCGGTGATGAGCGCTCGTGCCTGCCGATGGCCGCCCTGCATACCCACGCTCAGCCCCAGGCCGCCCAATGCCTTGCCCAGCAACAGGGGATCCCCTACGCTGCGAGCTTGCGGAAGGCTTTCCTCATAAAGCGCCCGTGCTTGATCACGTTCGCCCTGATCGTATGCCAACTGTGCCAGGTCGAGGAGTGCTTGGAGAACGGCCCATCGACGCTGGTGCGCCTGGCCGAGCGCGAGGCTCTCCTTGTAGAACTTTCTAGCACGCTGGTATTCACCCTGGAAGTGGGCGACAGCGCCCAATCCCTCGAGCGGATACATGATGTCCGCTGCGTTGCCGGTGTCCTGAAATATGGTCAGGCTTTCTTCGATGGCTACGCCGGCACGCTTGATATCACCCTGATCCAAGGCCAAACGCCCCACGAACAACAAGGCCATTGCTACTTCTCGCCAATCGCCTCCTTCACGGTGCCGGGCAAGGCTCTCCGCGACTAGCATTCCCGCACGGTCATACTCACCCCGATCCCATGCGATCGTTCCCAGTTGGCCAATGGCCAGGGCGGCGCCGCGCCCGTAGCCGAAGCGGCGCGACACGGTTATGGCTTCCTCGATCAGGATTGCCGAACGACGGGGATCGTCCGTCACCGAGGCCAGCGCGTTAAGGGCAAGGGCCATCTCTGGTCCGGCTCCCAGGTCGCGAGCCAGTGCCAGGCTCTCTTCAAACAGGCCCCTCGCCCTCTCGCCCTCGCTACACTCTCTAGCTTGTCCTCCTAGCCAGTAGAGCGCCTTCGCTCGGGTAATTGGCGCCACTGTATCGAATTGCAGTACAGATTCGAACCAGTGTTGCGTGTTGCTGTGCCCATGACCTACCCAAAAGCGTCCTAGGGCAACGGCGAGACGCGCCCCAGTCGCCGGGGCGCCGTCTTCCTGGATGCTCCACCGGAGCGCCGTGCGCAGATTATCGTGCTCGTACTCCAGGCGCGTCAGCCAGGTTTGCTGCTCCCGACCGGTGAGATACGGCTCCGCCTTCTCGGCCAAGGCCAGACACCAAGCTAGGTGCCGATCGCGTATCGCGGCCTCCTCTCCGCTCGTTGCCAGCCGTTCGGCCGCGTAAAGCCGAACCGTCTCCAGCAGTTGGTAACGCGCTTCGCCGTCGCGCTCAGCCAACTGCACCAGCGACTTGCTTGTCAGCCCATCCAACAGATTCCATACGTCCCGCCGCTCAATGCCGTCGCCGAGACATACCGTCTCCGCGGGCTCCAACGTCCAGCCTCCGGCGAACACCGAGAGCCTCTGGAGGAGCCGCTTCTCCGATGCGGCTAACAGGTCCCAACTCCAGTCCATGGCAGCGCGCAACGTCTGCTGACGGCTCGGCGCATCGCGTGGCCCGCTGGTGAGCAGCCGGAATCGGTCGTCCAGCCGCTCCGCGATCACCTCTACCGGCAGATTGCCCACTCGCGCCGCCGCCAGCTCGATGGCCAACGGAATGCCATCCAGCCGAGCGCACACTGCCACCACCGCCGGCGCGGTCCGTTCATCGAGCTCAAAGCCCGGCAGCCGTGCCCGCGCCCGAGCCACGAATAGGCGAATCGCTTCAGAGCTGCCCAGCACGTCACGCTCCGGCAGCCGCCTTGGGTCGGGCATCGAGAGCGAAGGCACCCGGTACTGTACCTCTCCACCCACTCCCAGTGCCTCACGGCTGGTTACCAGCAGGTGTACACCAGGGCTCAGCCGTAGGACCGCGCTCACGAGAGCCGCGGTGGCTTCTAGCTGGTGCTCGCAATTATCAAGCACCAGCAACAACTGTTTGTCAGTGAGATGGTCCGTGAGGGTGGCCAGGATGGACCGTCGCGGCTCCTCACGCAGCCCCACTGCTTGGGCCACCGCCTCTGGCACGAGGGAGGCATCACTCCCCCTCAGCGGAGCCAGTTCGGTCAACCACACCCCGTCCGGAAAACGCTCGACCAATACCGAGGCGACCGCCACGGCCAAACGCGTCTTGCCCACCCCGCCGGCGCCGACTAATGTCACTAATCGCGCGTCGTCCAGCAACCCCAGCACCTCTGCCTGCTCACGCTCCCGCCCGATGAAGCTGGTTACTGGGATTGGCAGGTTATGATGGGGGGTCAGCGATCCGGCGAGCGGCGGGAATGTCGCGGGCAGATCAGGATGGATTGCCTGAAAGATCTGCTCGGGTCGGGTGAATCCCTCAAGCAAATACTGGCCAAGCGCGACCAGCGAAATATCTTCCGGCGGATCCGCCCCTACCAGCGCGGCCGTCGCTGCCGATAGCAGGATCTGGCCACCGTGGCCAAGGCTACCGATTCGTACGGCTCGGTTGACCACCGCGCCATGATAGCTGCTACCTTGCCGCGGAATCTCACCCGTGTGCAACCCCATGCGTACCCTGAGCGGCTCAGTGGAGGGCCAGTCCTCGGCCAGCAGCGCCCGTTGGGCGGTACAGGCGGCGGCTAGAGCCGCACCGGCGCTGGTGAACACGGCAAGGATGTTGCCCCCCTTTCCTTGCTCCTTCACTCGGACGCCGCCGAAGGTAGCCAGCGCCTCGTTCACCACGGTGTCGTGGCGAACGACGAGGACAGCCATTTCGCGCGGCCCGCGATCCCAGAGCGCCGTGCTGTCCTCTATATCGGTGAGTAGAAATGTTACCGTGCCGAGCGGTAAAGGTACGCTCGACGCAGGCTGGAAATGTGTACTCGGGAGGGCCGCGTCCCCGCCGCGTCCACATGCATGCTCTGGCCAGACCGCGCGCCTCGGGCGCACCATCTCCTCCAGGGCGGTACGCTCCGAATCCGGCAGGGCTAGGGCTTCCGCAAGCAAGGCAATAGTGTCCCGGCGCGGCGTATGTTTCAGCCCTCGTTCGAGGTCACTGATCGCCCGTGCGCTGAGGTGAGCACGTTCGGCAAGCTCTTCCTGGGTCAGTCCCGCCGCCTTCCGGTAGCGGAGCAGTAACTGGGCAAACCGGGACGATTCCCGTGGAGCACTCATTGGCCTGACCGATCCCTGCATCGAGGAACAAGCCGTCTCTGATGATCCGATCATAGCACGGGTGCCTCCCATCCGTGTGACCCACGATCGTGTGGGTGAAGGTGTGGATGCGCATGTGGGTTTTACGTGGTTCGCTGCCCACTGAAAGTGGAGACTAAGGACATCGAGACGCCCGGCGAACGGAGCCGGCGCCAAGCTAATGGAGGACGGAAAATGAAGCGGCTGGCCAGTGGCTACCATCAAGGTCTCGAGTTGACACGTGTACATCAGCAGCTACTGCGGGAGGAGCGAGCACACGATCGGCTTGCCGCACAGGCCCCACGGACTACCACCTCATGCTGGAGTTGGGTAGCACCCCTGCCTCGGAAGATCGCGAGCCAGATTGCCGGCTTCGCGCAACGCGCGACCCCACCCACTGGCCGGCCACCTTCGATTGACCATCTCGACAACGCAGTCATCACCCCCGGCAGAGATCGCGCCGCAGGCTAAAGAAGCCACTTATTACGAAAGAGCAGGTCGAGGTTCTCGTCCACTACGCATCAACACATGACGAAGCACACCGCATTGCAAAAGGAGCCAAAGGCCATGAAAGCCCCGATCAAGCAGCTGGCCGTAATCGGCGTCGTCATCCTCGGACTGTTGGGTACGGGCACCGCCCTGGGTACCGGTATGGCACTGGCGGCGCGCGCACATCCGGCGAGCGCACGTCGCCTGCTGTATCGCCAGCCGCCGAGCTCGCCCTCTAGCTTGACCCAAGGCAACGCCTTCACTTTCACCCAACGTCGCCTCGAACTCGCTCATCGGGTCGCCCCGATCCCGCCCCCGGCTCTCTGGCGAGACCACCTCCACCACCAGGTCCGCCGGCCCCTCGATCCGCGTAGTCTTCACACGGTCTTGATGCGCCCTGGCCACGAAGAGCACATCCGGCTCCCGTCCTGACGTGGGCAGGTGCATCTGAAAGGGAGCGGGCAGCACGATCCCGAGGTCGTGGGTCTTCGCGTAGGCATCCAGCAGACCGTAGAGAAAGCCTACCAACTCCTGATGGCGCCGGTTCGCCGGACTGGTCATGATCACCTTTCCACCCACCCATTCCGCCAGGGTGTCCTCGTCCGCCCAATCCAGGAACTCATCATAGGTCATGGCCATCGGCCACGCCGGATCGCTCGAGAGGGCGGCGAGTAGGGCGAGCCGCAATTCCTCCGACACGGGCCAAGTGGCCGACGGCGCTCTTCCGTTTTCCGGCATGGTCATCGCGCGAAGCCTCCGCTGATCAGTGTACTGTTCATCCCCTACTGAAAGAAGCTCAACACCGCGACCGAGGCGCGGCTGGAGCCGGATCCCGTCGCCTGTACCGTATTGGTGCCCGCGTGCAGATATCGGCTGATATCAAGGGTGCTGTCGCCGCTGGTCGGCAGGGACGTGCCGCCGGTTCCGAAGGTGACCGGGGTGCCGTTGATCTGGAGGGTGATCATCCTCAGACCTCCGTTATGGATCACCAGGGTGCCATGGGCGGCTGGGAGGGTAAAGGTCAGGGCGCCCTGGCGCGGGGCGGTGAAGCCGCCCAGGCGGAGCCCGGCCGCCGGATTGCCGCCGATAATCGCCCACAGCGGCCACTCACTGGGGTGGAAGCCGATCCCGATGCCGGGCGCGAACTGGATCCAGCCAATCCGGGCCCCGTGCTCATTCTGGTTGATAATGAGATTGAAGGCGAACTGCTTCCCCACCTTCGGTACGTAGTTGCCCAGGTTGGCCCAAGGGACGGCGGTGGTGTAGATCAGGTGCCCAGTCGTCGGATCCAGCTTGATCACTTGCCGCATGCCGGGCCAGGGAGCGAGCAGATTGTATTGGAAGTTGGCTGGTCCTTGATGGGTGAGGCCGGCGGTCACGTTGAAGCGGTTTTTCCCCATGTCGTGGAGATAGGCATTGGTATCCATGCCCCAGCCATACTGAATGCTGTCGCCTTTGTACATGTTGTAGCCGATGGGGGCGTAGTCGAACGTTTCGTCCTGCACGTCGGCGGCCAGGTAGAAATACTGTTCGTCCCACATGGTGAACACACGGGCCGAGAGATTCTGGGGCGTCCAGCCGGGGATCCCAACAATTTGACTGGGACTCAGATCGATCAGACCCGCGATTGATGCCTCACTCCAGGTCGCCAGCGAGCCGTCGATCGCCGGGTGGCCGTAGGTCAGGGCATAGGGGGTCACCGGGGCGCTCCCCGTGTTGGTCAGACCCAGCAGGGTGACGGCGGTGGCGCGGATCTGGTCGTCGGGATGATTCACGTCGCTATTCAGGCGGAAGGAAAGGGTGCGCGATTGGCCGGGCCGCAAGGTGGGGAAGCGTTGGGCGACGATCGGGGCCGTCCATCCATCGGGAAGGGCGAGAGTGACGGTGCCGCTGATCGGCTGGTCGATGCGCGCCGTGACGGTGACCAGCACATTGGGGAGGCCGTTGCTGAGTCCGGGCGCCTGGGCCACCCCCACCCCTACCGGATTGATCCCGGTGATCGGGGCATGGGCCAGCAAGGCGGCGAGGGCGGCCGGAGTGATCCCCGTCGCGGTGAGGAATATTGGGTCATTAGTGAGCGGCACGGTGAAGGCGCCGTTGGCCAGCGCCCCGGTGGAGTTGTTCATCAGGTCATCGGCCGTGAACGAGGCGCCCGGCGCCGTCGGGATGGACAGCGTGCCCGGTTCGGCGGTGCTCCACAGTACCGCCGATAGCGAACCGTCCGGCCGGGTGAAGATGTCCCCGCGGACGGCGGCGCCCAGGGGAACGGACACGGCGAACCCAGCGCCTTGCAGATGACTGGTCATGGTGGCGTAGGCGACATAGGCCGGCTTGGGGGCATTGGTGAAACTGGTAATCCCGTATTCATTTTCCGTTCCCCCGCCATCCTCGTGGAACTTGAACCAAAAATTCTTTCGCACTCCCTCGGCCAGGTAGTCGGTGAATGAACGGACCAGATATTCCGCCTGCTGGTTGGTGGTGATCGTGCCGTCCGTGGTGTAGCCAGTCTCGGTAATCCACACCGGCAATCCCTGAGCCACCACCGAGCCGAGCGCACCGGGCGGCGTCCCCATGCCGCCGCGCGGGAGGGTGGGAGAGGCCAGGGCGGCGTCGGGATCGAGACCGCCACTATAGGTATGTACGGCGATAATGTCGGAGCGGACATGGGTGGCCTTGACCGCGCTATCGATGGTGTTGCCGCTCAATGTATACATCAGGTGGGCGCCCGGCTCGGCCGCCCGAATGGCGGTGGCCGCCGCCTTGTAGAGGGCGGCGAAGCGGGCGCCGTAATCGACGAAATCGTGACGCCAGAAGCTGGTGGTGGAAGGTTCGTTCCATACCTCCCAGTCCGAAATACCGTAGTGGTCGGTCCAGCCTTGCTCTCGCGCCAGGGGACCGTCCGGCGCGTATCGGGCGGCCACGGCGGCGGCATAGTGGGCGAACAGGGCATCCCCCTGGGGCGTATAGGAGCAGGCTGGCAGGGCGGCGCAGCCGGTGATCGTGGTGAGGAGACCGGTAGTGCTCATGACGGAGGTGGTCTGAGGGGCGGGCAGATTGCCCCAATAGTCCACCAACCCGAGAATCTGGATCCCGGCCGCATGGGCGGCGATCACCGCTTGATCGGCGCGGGCGAAGGAGAATTGACCGCTGCCTGCCTTGGGCTCGATGTTGTTCCAGTTGAATTCCTCGCGGTCGTAGCGGATCCCGGCGGCGGCCATGGCGGCGGCGGCGTCATCCAGCGCCTTGGCGGTGTTGCCGTAAAACTGGGTCAGGCCGCCGTTGATTCCGAAGGCGGATTGGGGATCCAGACCCGCCGGCTGGGGACGGAGGACGGCATAGGGAGCGATCACGGTGGAGAGCGCGGCGGGCGAGGGGCCATAGAGCGCGGCGTGAAGCTCAAAGTAGCCGGAGGTGGGGGTGGCGAGCGTGGTGGTGGCGCTGAGCACCTGGCCGGCCGACAGGGTGACGGTCCCGGTGAGCAAGGTGGTGGCGTTGCCAAAGTAGTCCACCACGGTCAGGCCGCGAGTAAAAGTCTGGGGTGTGGGCGCTGGATTATTCACCGCCAGTTGCACGGTGATTGGATCGCCCACCATGAAGCGGTTAAAAGGGGCGCCTCCGGCCAGAGTGATGCTCACGGTTGGTCCGCCCGCCGCTCGCGCCGGAGCGCCGCGTGCGGCCGTCAATCCGGTCGCAACGCAAACAAGGAGGAGGAGAATACGCAAGGCAACGCCGCCGGCACGGAGCCGTTGAAGGGGGGTGGTTCGCTTCATCACGTCTCTTTCTTGATCGGTAGTTGGGCCTCCGGTTGAGACCGGGTGGCAGGGCACGGCGGCTGAGGCCGGGTGCGGGGTGGGTTCGCGCCACCAGGCCCGTCTGGTTCAGTGGTATGTAGGATCCAGGATACCGCCCCGCTCATAAACTATTGGTGAACAGCATCGGGGCGCGCCGGAGTTGTGTGATCCCTGTTGTCTCACGATCACGGCCAGCACGAGGCACCGCTGGGTACGCCGCACGCATCCCTCCCGCGCCTGGTACCCTATGCGAGGGTCGGGCGCCTGCCTTTAGCACGGCGGAGGCCGGGCTAGTGCTTTTCCCGTCGGCTCCGTTTGGAGCGGCACAGCTCCCGACCGCAGTCGGCCCGACGCTACCACCCGACCTCAGTCGGGGGATCAAACGAACCGGGCGGAGACCGGGCGAAGGAAGCGAGGGGCGCGTGCGGCGATGGCAATTCGAGGGTCTTAGTCGTGACTGGGTGTTGATTCTGGTCGGCATCTTCATGATGAACGCCGGCTGGGCCACCTATTCCGCCATCTACACCAATTTCGTCTCCAATGACCTCCATATTCGGGCCGGGAACCTTGGCCTGGTGGAATCGCTCCGCGAGGTTCCGGGCTTCCTGACCGTGGTGTTGGCCGCGATGACGGTCAGCATGCGCGAGTCGCGGGTCACCTCCCTGGCCCTCCTGGTGTTGGGGATCGGCCTGATGGGCTACGCGGGGGTGAACAGCCTGGGAATGCTGATCGCGGTCACCATGTTCGGGAGCGTCGGTTTCCATCTGTTCATGCCGCTCAGCTCCGGCTTGGTGCTAGGACAGGCCCGGGACAATAATCAGGGCCGGCGGATGGGCGAGATGAACACGGTGGGGGCGATCGGCACCCTGCTCGGCACCGCCGCTGTCTTGATCTTGGTGATCCCCCTGGGGCTGCGGGGCAGCTTCGTTCCCGCCGGCGCTATCGTGGTGGTCGGCGCCGTCTGCCTGCTGTTGATCCGGGACAAGGACGCGGCGCCCAGGGTCCGGATCAGCTTCCGCCGCCGCTATCTCACTTACTATCTCCTGGCCATGCTGGATGGCAGCCGGCGGCAGATCTTCGGCACCTTCGCGGTGTTCCTCCTGGTCCGCAACTACCATGTGGATGTGAGAACGGTCACTATTCTCTTGCTGGCCAACACGGCGGTGACCTTGATCTCATCGCTCCCGGTCGGCTGGCTGATCGACCACTTCGGCGAGCGGCGCGTGCTGGTGATCAACTATATCATCCTGGTCTTTCTCTTTTCCTGCTATGCCCTGGTGCATACGGTGCTCCTCCTGGGAGTCATCTATTGCATTGATAACGCGCTGTTCGGCTGCAGCACGGCAATCACCACCTATCTTGGAAAGATCGCGCCGCGGCAGGAGATGACACCCACTCTGGCCATGGGGAGCACGGCCAACCATGTGGCGGCGGTCAGCGTCCCTGTGCTGGGGGGGATCATCTGGGACAAACTGGGCTATCAGGTCACCTTTTTCGCGGGTGCCGCCACCTGTGTCATCTCCGTGCTGGTAGCGCTTTCCATTCATCTTCCGGCCCGCCGGGCCGAGGAGTGATAAAAAAATAACCCAGTAGCCTCTTTGGGGCCGTGGTGCGCCGAAGTAGGCATGGTAGTATCATGACAAAGTCCGGCGAATCCCGGCGAGGAAGCGAATCGGCCATGCGTTTCGAACTCGACCGCTCGCTCAAAATATTGCTCACGATTATCCTGGCGGCGGTCGTCGGCTACGTGGGCTGGCAGGTGATCACGCGCGTGCTCTACCCGTTAGAGCTCTTGCTCATGGGCGCGATCGTGGCCTTTATCCTCAGCCCGCCGGTGCAATGGCTGCATCGCCACCACATTCCACGGCCGCTGGCGATCTTGATCGTCTATATCGCCTTGCTGGGGGTCATGAGCCTGCTCGGCTATCTCCTGATCAATCCGCTGGTCAATCAGGTGAGCAAGCTGGCAGCCCACCTACCGCAGCAACTAAAGAACGCGACCCTGCCGTCACGGGTGCAGGATTTCAATAACTGGCTGAATGCCCAACTCACGACCCACGGCATCAAGAAGATTGATATTCAGGGCAAGATTACTGACTACGTCTCGTCCGAGGTCTCCACGGCGGGGCAAAACGTCGCCTTCTGGGCCAGCAATCTGGTGGTCACGTCCTTCACCTTCCTGGTAGATACGGTGCTGGTGCTGGTGGTTGCCTTCTACCTGCTCCTGGATGGCGATCTACTCAAGGAGCGGCTCTATACGCTGGTCCCGACCAAATACCTGAGCCAGGTGGTCTTCGTGGAGGCCACGGTCAGCACCGTCTTGGGCGGGTATCTCCGAGGGCAGTTGCTGATGAGCTTGACCATCGGAACCATGGCTGGGGTGGGTACCTACATTCTGGGGGTGGACTACCCGGTGCTGATCGGCGTCCTGGCGGGCATCCTCGAACTGGTGCCCATGCTCGGTCCCTGGCTGGCCTCCATGCCGGCCGTGGTGATCGCGCTCTTCAACCCCAATCCGTGGCCGCTGACCGTGTTCGTGATTATCTATTTCCTGATCATCCAGCAACTGGAGTCGAACGTCATTGGTCCGCGGATTACCGGGCACGCGGTTGGTCTCCATCCCCTCGGAGCGATGATGGCGCTCCTGGTGGGGATCGAATTGGATGGCATTCTGGGGGCCCTCCTCGCGGTTCCGGTAGCCGGCATACTCTTCGTGATCGCTACCGCCATCTACTTTCACCTCAAAGGGCAGGAATGGCAGCCGGAGATACAGCGGAAGGCGTATAGGCCGTTGTTGCTGGGGACGTTCGGCAATATGCGGTTGCGGCGAGGGGCCGAGGCGGGTGAACCGGTCCGTGGGCGTCTGGTGGGGGGCTTCCGCCGGGTAGTGCCAAAGCGCCTGGCCAACGTCGAGGAGCGGCGTGACGCCATGCTGCGTCCCAAGCTGCAGGCGCGCGGCGTGGAGCAGGATGAGCTGGAAGCCGCGCGGGTACCGGAGGCGCTGGACCTTGATCCCGAGCTGGAGGAGCAGGTCGTGCCGGTCGCTGTCCCCAATGGCGCGCATGGGGGCAACGGTGCCGCGGCCGGGCCGTGCGTGCCCACCGAGTCGCCGGACGCTGTCCTGAGTGACCGAACCGAGGAACTGGTCACCACTGAGAGCTAATCGCCCTTACCCCGGCTGGGACTGGAGACCGGCCAGCATCAGGTCCAGACCAAAGGTGAAGGGCGTTCTGGTCCATGCCGTGGAAGGAGTCAGTCTGGCCATCCCTGCCGGCCAGATCGTGGGCTTCCTCGGCCCCAAAGGCGCGGTATTCTGAGTCCACTCCCTTCCTGGCTGCTCACGGCTGGCCTGGTGGTGGCGTCGGTCGTGGAAGCGGCCCTGGCCACGGTCCTGCTGTACCTGGGGATTGATCTGCTCGTGCATCCCGCCACGCATGTGCAATGGGCGGCCTTGTTGCCGCTGGCTCTGATGGTGCTCAGTATTATGGGCTATTCCTTGATTCTGGACGGGATCACCCGGCAGTTTAAGCGCGTGGAGGTGCTCAAGGATCTCTTGCGGACCGCCGTGCTCATGTTCGGCGGTGTGTTCGTCTCCCTGGGCCGCATGCCGGCCTGGGTGGCGGCAATCGCCCGCCCGCTCCCGCTTACCCCAGGGATGGAAGAGCTGCACAAGGCCCTGATCGGGGGAAAGTCGCTGGGATCGGCGGCCGGCGACGGCACGCTCCCCTGGATGGCGGACAGCGCGGTCATCTACCTGGTACTCGGGGTCGCGATCTTTCGCCGGTGCGAACGGGGCGCGAAGCGAGAGGGCACGTTGGGCCGGTCCTGACCGCCTGCCCGGCTTGCCGGCGTGGAGCGGTGACACTACCATGGGCTCACGATGTCGCGAACGCGCGAGGAGGCTGGTCATGGAGACGTACGCCGGCATCACGTCCACCCCATGTGCGAGTAACCGGTCTCGACTATGAGGATCCGCTCTATGTCCTACAGGCACCCGGCAATGGGACGTAGCCCGTAGGGCGCTGCTCCCGGTTTTCGCCCGCGACGGAGCCTGTTGTATACTGTGGACCATGAGCACGGAAGATCTTGTCCTGCACGGCAGGCATGTTCGTCTCGAACCGCTCGATCATCGCCACGCTGACGATCTGGCGGCCGCCTCGGCGGCTGATCCCTCCCTCTATCAGTGGAGTCCGGTCCCGCTGGGCAAGGCCGAAGCAACCAGGTACATCGACACCGCCCTGGCCTGGAGGAAGGCCGGCACCGCGGAGCCGTTCGCGATCGTCCGGGTGGAGGACGGGGCCGTCATCGGCTCCACGCGCTTCTGGAATCTGGAGCGCTGGTCGTGGCCGCCGGGCCACCCGTCGTACGGTCGAAGCGTCCCCGACGCCTGTGAGATCGGCTACACCTGGCTGACCCGCGCGGCGATCCGAACCGCGGCCAACACCGAGGCCAAGCTGCTCATGCTGAGGCATGCCTTCGAGACCTGGCGAGTGCTCCGGGTCTGCTTTCACACGGACGCGCGGAACGCGCGATCACGCGCCGCGCTCGAACGGATCGGCGGCCAGTTCGAGGGGATTCTCCGCGCCCACCGGATGGCCGCGGACTACGTCGCTCGCGATTCGGTGCGCTTTTCTATCGTGGCCGCGGAATGGCCAGACGTGAAGCGCCGGCTGGGTCAGATCATCGATTGAGCGTGACCAAGCTTTCCGACAACCCCAATGGTCCTGGCCAGCGCATTGTACCTGCTATCGTCCACCGAACCCGCCGATGCTAATACCGTCGACAAGATAGCGCTGCAACAGAATGACCAGGATTATGCCGGGCGCCATGGAAATGGCGCATCCAGCCATTTGATAGTTGAACTCAATCGCGAATTGCCCATGAAACTGGTAGAGCCCTAACGGGACGGTGGACATATCCGGGCTTTGTAGGATAATCAACGGCCACAGAAAATTATTCCAGTAGCCCACGAACGTAAAAAGACCGAGCACGCCCAACGCGGGCTTGGAGAGCGGGACGATAATCCTTACCAGGATGCCCCAACGCGAGCAACCGTCGATGAACGCCGCGTCGTCCAACTCGGTCGGCAGGCCGCGGAAGAATTGCCGCAAAAGGAACGTGCCGAATGCCGTAAACGCGAGAGGAAAGATTACACCCTGGTAACTATCCACCCAGCCAATTTGTTTCATGATCAAAAACTCTGGGATCACCAGCACCGCTTGGGGCACGGCGAGAGTGCCGACATAGAGCAGGAAAACACTATCACGTCCGCGGAAGCGCAGGCGCGAGAACGCGAACGCGGCCATGCTTGACGTCACCAGCACAACCACCGTGCCAATGGTCGAGATGATGATATCGTTGACTACATAGCGGCCAAATGGGACGAAGTTCCAGGCTTCCTCGAAGTTGCCCCACATCGTCGTCCAGGGGATGAGGGATGGCGGGAACTCGAAGACCTGGATGTTTGGCTTCACTGCCGTATCGACCATCCAGAGTAAGGGAAACAGGAAGATCGCGATCACAAACAGCAAGAGCACCCGCGATATACCGGCCGCGGCATAGTGCGCCCACGCGGCGGAGCGTTTATGACTCATAGTGGACCCACTTTCTCTGCAACAGGAATTGGCCGGCCGTGACTAGCATGATGATCAAAAACAATACCCAGGCGATGGAGGATGCATAGCCCATCTGGTTGAATTGCCAGCCCTCCTGGTAGAGATACAACACCATGGTCGTGCTCGAAATACCAGGGCCGCCTTCAGTCAGGATGTACGGCTGATCGAAAAGTTGCAGGGAAGTAATGATCGTCAGCACGGTGCCGAAGAAAATCGACGGGGAGAGCATGGGCAGCGTAACGTGAACGAAACGGCGAAACCGACCGGCGCCATCCAGCGCGGCGGCTTCATAGTATTGGTCGGGGATCGACTGCAATCCGGCGGAGAAAACCAGCAAATTGTAGCCGACATTTTGCCACATGGTCACGATGATGATTGCCGGCAGGGCCCAGGTCTCCGAGTTGGTCCAATCCGGCCCCTGCGAGTGGAAGATGGAAAGCCATGCCCAGTCGATGATGCCGGTACGAGGATAATAGAGCAGGATGAAGATGAGCGCGACACCGACGGCGGGCGTCATCACCGGGACAAAGAACAAGACGCGGGCCAGGTTCCGCATCTTAACCATGGACGACAGCCAGACGGCAAGGAGTACCGAAACCACGATATTGAGGGGAACATACCCGACGACAATCAATAGTGTATTTTTTAGAACTTGCCAGAACTCCGGATCGGTCGTGAACAGGCGCTCATAGTTGTGCAGGCCAACCCAATGGGGCGAGGCAATCAGCGACCAATCGGTGAAACTCAGCACCAGGGACGCGACAAGCGGAAACAGGGTAAAAAACAGGAAACCGAGTAGATTCGGGCCAAGAAACAGCGCCGCCGAAACCGATTCTCGCCGCTTGCGCGCGCGGCGGACGCGCCTGGCCGCGCCATCCGCCTCGTCGCGGCGTACCGCGCTTTGCATGAAGTGGTGCCCTCCCAGATCCGCCCTTCAGTGATGTCCGGTCGCTGGATTCATGCACATGTGCATGAGTCCCGGCGATACGCGGGGGCAGTGCCCCCGCGTATCGCCGGCCTCGCCCGTGCACGAACGCGCCAAACGGTGTTGCTTCGCGTCGAGGGAGCTTTCGTCTCGGAACCTAATGGGCACTGGCCAATTGTTGGATCTTCGCGAGCGCCGCCGCCACGTTGCCTCCGCTGTTCGCGATTGGCGTAAGATACGTCTGGGTCAGGTCTTCCACTTGTTGCCAGTTCGCCGTGGTGGCGAAGGGTAGCGCATGATTCTGCTGATATTCGAGTACCTTTTGCGCCCCCGGCACGGCATTCGCGTACCAGTATTTCTGGTCCGCCACGCGGCCCGGGTAGGCACGTCCCACCGTGGCCAGATACTGCTCGGCCGCTGGGTCGGTAAGCGCGGAAATCGCCAGCCACGCATCGGCCGGATCCTTGGCGGTCTTGGAGATACCGAAGCCAGAGCCCGCGGTCTGACTGATGCTGTGGCCGTTAATACTGGGAATGGTGGCGATACCCATTTTGAACTTCACGGACGTCTTGAGATTGATCATATCCCACGGACCGTCATTGAACATGGCGACATTACCCGCCTGGAATTGAGCGAACGCATAGGGCTCAAGCGGCACGGATTGGGCCGGCGAGGCGCCGTACTTGTAGTCCAACTCCAGGAACCTCTGCACTACCGGGGCTACTTTTGGGTTCGTCAGTTCCAGGGTCTTCCAATCCGGGGATATATATTGGGCGCCCGCCGAGAGGACAAACGGCAGCCAGTAGTCGATGATGGGATTGGCGTTGAAGCCATAAATCTGCTTGTTGGGATTGCTGATCTTGATCGCGTCCTTCTCGAACTGGTCATAGGTCCAGTTAAACGCGGGATACGGCACTTTCGCTGCGTCGAAGAGGTTCTTATTGTAGTAGAGGACGATCGGCCCGAAGTCATAGGGCAGGGCATACAAGTTCCCCCCATAACTTAGCTCCTTGACAATCCCCGGGTTAAAGTTCTGAATGTCGAAGTTGCTGCTCTTCACCATCGCATTCAGGGGCATGTATGCGTCGTGATACCCGGGCGCGTGCTGCCCCTGCAGCGAGATGAGGTCCGGCAGTCCGCCCGTGGCCGCCTCGGATTGAAGCTTTGGCCAGTAATTGGCGAACGTCGACGTCTCGAACTTGACGTGGATCCAGGGATAGACCTTGGTGACGTGCGCGGCATCCCATTGCCACGCGGCTACTTCCGGCGCGCTTGCCGACCACATGGACCAGGTCAACGTAACAGGGGTGTGCGCGCTCGGTTGCCGCGCCCCAACGGGCGCGGCGGCCACGCAAACGGCGGAAGTGACCGCCAATATGGCGGAAATGATCCGTCCGGTTCTCCCTCGAACAGTCATGAGTCCTTCCTTCTCTTCATTGCATTGTTGGGCGGCCATTCTCGGACCTACTGAACGGGTAGAGTCACCCCCTTTCCAGGATAGGCGCTACATCCCGAGCGCACGGGAAAATCGTGCGTGAGGGTCATGTGGGTGGCGATTCCCGCTGGACCGGGGGCGTGAGGAATCACCAATGTGCAACCGATAAGTCAGGACCGTTTCTTGGCGAGCAAGGCGCTCGGGATGTTTGAGCCGTTGAATGAGACGCAGCGCGGCGGTACTCCCCAGTTCGTAGGCCGGCTGCATAACCGTCGTGAGTGAAATGGAGCCAGGAGTCATCCACGGCACTTCGTCGAAGCCTACCAAGGCAATGTCCTCGGGAATCCGCATATCATGGGCGTGGATCGCATCCAACGCGCCCTTCATCAGTCGGTTGTTCCCTATAAGCAATGCCTCGGCGGCCGGGATCAGATCCAGTAGTTCACTGGTCAGTTGTCGTCCATGTTCTTCCGTGAAGGGCCCACGCCGTTCCAGTACCGGATCGAGGGCGATCCCCGCGTCGTGCAGGGCGCCGCGGTATCCTTCCAGGCGTTCCCGCGCGGTCGTCGTACGATCCGGCCCTGTCACGAGACCGATGCGACGGTAGCCGTTACCGATCAGGTGGGCCACCGCTTCGCGTGCCGCGGCAATGTTATCGATGAGCACGGTATCAATCGCCCGATCACGCACCCGCCGATCGACGCAGACAACCGGAATGCCGCTCTCCACCAGGGGGCTCAGGATAGGCTTCCGGTCGGTGGTCGGCACGACGATAGCGCCGGCAACCTGCTCCGCGCACATCAGTTCGATGTACTGACTCTCTCTCTCCTGATCTTCCTTGGAGTTACACAAAACCAGCAGATAGCCGTGCTCCTGCGTGACGTCCTCCACCCCATGCACGATGTCCATGAAGAACGGATTGCGGAACTCGGTCACGAGCAGCCCGATGTTTGCCGACCGACCGCGGGCAAGCGCGCGTGCCGCGCTATTCGGCCGATACTGGAGGGCCACGCAGGCGGCGCGCACCCGATCCGCAAGCACGTCGTCCACCGCGTTGGTGCCGGTGAGGACGCGGGAGACCGTGGCTGTTGAGACGCCCGCCTGCCTGGCGACGTCCTTCACGGTGGGACGCCGCGGAGGCTGATCCTGATTCGATCCGCTTGGGCGAGGCACGGCATGCTCCTCGTGGCCTACATGGGGCACTTGCCTTGTAACCGCTTACTGGACAGGCACTATACTACGAGGGGCCGCCTCTGTCAATAGTGCTCCGCTCCGCCTTGCTTTGATGGCTTCGCGCGGTGATAGAGTTCGAAACGAGGGCCTGGGAGATTTGACAGACCCGTCCCCGACCACTATTCTCTGTGTAAACGGATTCAGAAAATAGCTGTTCCATAGGCCACAAAGGGCCACATGGACATTCTCCGCCTGGATGAGGGGAAGGAAGAACAACAGCCATGGCGACCATGACTGGAGTGGTATTGCCGGGCAACCGGCAACTGGATTTTCGCGAATTTCCCGTGCCCGCGCCGGGACGCGGCCAAGTGCTCGTACGCATGAAAGCCTCCTCATTGTGCGGGAGCGACCTCCGGGCCATCTACCGCCCAATCGATCAGGGCAGCGGGCCCGAGGCATATCGCGGCGTGATCGCCGGCCACGAGCCCTGCGGCATTATTGAGCAGGTCGGTCCCGGCGTCAGCCGCTTCCAGCCAGGCGATCGGGTGGTGATGTACCATATCGCCGGCTGTGGACTCTGCCCCGACTGCCAGGGCGGCTGGCAGATTAGCTGCACAAGCGAGCAGCGTGCCGCCTATGGCTGGCAGCGCGATGGTGGGCATGCCGAATTCCTGCTGGCCGAGGAACGGACCCTGGTCGCGCTGCCGGACGAACTGAGCTATCTGGATGGCGCCATGGTGGCCTGCGGCCTGGGCACCGCCTACGCCGCCTGCCTGCGGGCCGCCGTCTCGGGCCGGGACACGGTGCTGATCACTGGTCTTGGGCCGGTGGGTCTGGCCGCCGCCATGCTCTGCCAGGCCCTGGGCGCGCGCGTGGTGGGGACGGACATCATGCCGGAGCGGCGAGCCCTGGCCGAACAGCTTCAGGTGGCCGATCTCGTGATCGCCTCGGATACCGGCGATCTCCAGGCACGACTGCGGGAGGCGACACACGGGCACGGCTTCGAGGTAGGGATCGACTGCTCGGGTAATGCCGAGGCGCGGCGGCTATGCCTGGAGCTGGCACGCGAGTGGGGCCGCGTAGTGTACGTCGGCGAGGGCGGCACCGTAGCCTTCGCGCCAAGCCCCCTGCTGATCCATAAGCAACTCACGCTGTACGGCTCGTGGGTGTGCGGCGTCCCTCAGATGCTCGACCTCGTCGAGCATCTTGTGCGCTGGAACCTGCATCCCGATCGGCTGGTCACCCATCGCTTTCCCCTGGACCAGGCGCGCGAGGCCTATGAACTCTTTGATGCCGGGAGGACCGGCAAGGTGGCCATCGTCTGGGAGTAACCCCTACACTTTGGCGGAGCGCGCCGGCGCGGACTCGTCCAAGCGCGGCGCTCTCGGAGGGAAGGAAAGCCGTATGCGAGACCCGTACTCGTTTACCGAAGCCACTGACGGCGTGGACCCAGGGCGCGTACCGTACCGAACCGTGTACACCGGAGCGCGGATTCCGGCAATCGGCTTAGGGACGTTCGCCTCGGATCGCTACACGGGAGAGCAAGTAGCAGCGGCGGTCACGGGCGCTATCAGGGTGGGGTATCGGCATATCGACTGCGCGGCGGTGTATGGCAACGAACCTCTGATCGGCCAGACCTTTCAGGATGTCATGCGGGCGGGCGGGCGACGCGAGGAACTATGGATTACCTCGAAGTTGTGGAACGACCAGCACGGAGAGGCGGATGTCCGCTCCGCCTGCGAACGGTCGCTCAGGGATCTCCGACTGGACTACCTGGATCTCTATTTGGTCCATTGGCCGTTCCCTAACTATCATGCGCCGGGCGTGGATGCGAGTTCCCGCGATCCGCACGCCAAACCCTACATCCACGAGGCGTATATGAAGACCTGGCGCCAGATGGAGCAGTTGGTCGAGTCGGGGCTGGCGCGGCACATCGGCACGTCCAACATGACCATCCCCAAGCTCACCCTGGTGCTGCGTGATGCTACGATCAAGCCGGCCTGCAACGAAATGGAACTGCACCCGCATTTCCAGCAGCCGGCGCTGTTCCGCTTCGTGAAGGGGCATGGGATCGTGCCGATCGGCTTTAGCCCAATCGGCTCACCCAGGCGACCGGATCGGGACAAGACGGAGGCCGATACGGTCGATATTGAGGATCCCGTGATCGCGCGGATCGCCGAACGATTGCAAATCCACCCGGCCGTGGTATGCGTGAAATGGGCGGTGCAGCACGGCCAGATCCCCATCCCTTTCTCGATCCATCGTGAGAAATACCTCGCCAACCTCCAGGCAATCGTGTCCGATCCCCTCACTGAGGAAGAGATGGCGGCAATCTCCGCCGTTGACCGGAACTGCCGGCTGATCAAAGGACAGGTCTTCCTCTGGAAGGAGGGTCAGAGTTGGGAAGACCTCTGGGATCCTGACGGGATGATCACTCCTCCATGACCAAGGAGGGAAGCATATGAAGAAGACAACCCTGCTCAATAGCCGGCTCTCACGGGTGATCGCCTCCATGGGCCATACTGACATGCTGGTCGTCAGTGACGCGGGCTTTCCCGTCCCACCTGACGTGCTCCGCGTCGACCTTGCCGTTACGGCTGGATTGCCCGGCTTCCTGGAAGTCGTTCAGGCAATAGGGACGGAATTGGAGGTGGAGGGATTGATCCTCGCCAACGAGCTGGTGGCCCGAGATAGTCCCCTCCCAGCGGCGCTTCAGGGATGCTTCCCACAGGCGCGCGTGGAACACATGAGCCACGACCAGTTCAAAAGCGTCGCGGCGCGCGCCCGCGCCGTCGTGCGGACGGGGGAATGCACCCCATACGCGAACGTCATCCTGATTAGCGGCGTCACCTACTAGGCACTCCCACGCCGTGCCGGATTCGCCGGATCACCAATACTCTCCCAAAACCAGGAGATAGTTCGAGCAAGGTGGGCGGGGGTTCCGTCCGCCCAGGACGAGGAGGTGTACCCGATGACTGTCCACACTAGCCGCGCCGACGGCGACCCGCGGTTACCATTCCGCCAGGTCCATCTCGACTTTCATACCTCGCCGCTGATTCCATCTGTTGGCGAGGACTTCGATGCCGAGGAGTTCGCGCGCACCCTCCAGGAGGCGCATATTGAGTCGGTCACCTGCTTCGCGACCTGCCATCACGGCCTGAGCTACTATCCCACTCGCGTGGGCACGGTGCACCCACACCTCAAACGGGATCTGCTGGGCGAACAGGTGGAGGCGTGTCATCGGCACGGCATCCGCGTGCCGGGCTATATCACCGTGGTCTGGGCCGAGGAGCAGGCCAATCAGCATCCGGAGTGGCGGCAAATCCGCAAGGATGGTCTGCCGGCGGGCAGGAGGCCGCTGGGACCGGTTGGCCTTCATGATTGGCAGTGGTTGTGCATGAACAGCCCCTACGCCGACCACGTCGCCGCCGTGGCCGAAGAAGTGATACGCGGCTACCCGGTGGATGGACTATTCTTCGATATTGTCATGACCGTACAGCCCGGCTGCGTGTGCCGCTATTGTCTAGCCAGTATGCGGGCAGCGGGACTGAACCCGGAGGAAGATGCCGATCTGCGCCGCCACGCGCTGAGGATCGAGCGCCGCTTCATGGAACGCATCAGCTCTCTGGCGCGCGGCCTGCGCCCGGAACTGCCGCTCTTTTTCAACGCCCGCCTCCGCTTAACCGGCGATCCTGAACAGGGCATCCGCCCGGAGATTCCGTACTACAGTCACTGGGAGATTGAGTCGCTGGCCTCGGGTGGCTGGGGCTACGGCCACTTCCCGCTGTACAATCGCTACTTTCAGATCCTCCCGAAACCGCGGCTTGGGATGACCGCGGCCTTTCACCGCTCCTGGGCCGACTTCGGTACCGTCAAGAGCCAGGCCGCGCTCGACTACGAGTGCTTCCGCATGCTGGCCGGCGGCGCCGCGTGCTCGATCGGTGACCAGTTGCATCCACGGGGCAGGCTCAACGCGGAAACGTACCACCGTATCGGCGCGGCCTATGCCGCCGTCGAGGTGAAAGAGCCATGGTGCCGCGGGGCGGAGCCGCTGGCCGAGGTTGGCCTGTTGCTCCGGCCGGAGGTGGAGAGCGGAACCCGTTCCGCCGGGCTGGAGAGCGAGCAGGGCGCGATGCACATGCTGCTGGAGCTTGGCTCGCAGTTCGCCGTGATTGATCGCGACACGAACTTCGAGAGTTACCGGGTGATCATCGCGCCGGACTTCGTCCGACTCGGTGCCGATCTCCTGGTGAAACTCCGGGAGTACCTGGCGAATGGCGGCGCGCTCCTGCTCAGTCATGAATCCGGCCTGACCGCGGACGGCTCCGGCTTTGCCCTGGACGAGATTGGGGTGGAGTATCTGGGGCCCAGCCGCGACGACGTAGAGTTCTTCCGCCCGGAAGGCGATCTCGCCGCGGCCATTCCGCCGATGGATCATGCTCTCTACGATCGCGGCAGCGCGATCCGCGCCCGTGCCGGCACCGAGATCCTGGGCAGCGTCGTCTCCCCTTATTTCTCGCGCGCGTGGGCGCACTTCTCATCCCATGCCCAGACGCCGCCCAACCCGGACAGCTTGCCTGGATTCGCCGCCGCGACTATTCACGACCGCGTGGCCTACCTCGCCCATCCGCTCTTCCGCTCCTACCACGTCCATGGCTATCCGGTGTACCGCCAGATCGTGGGGGCGCTGCTGCACCGGCTGCTCCTCGAGCCGTTAGTCCGGACGAACATGCCCACGGCGGGCGAGGTAACGCTGTTGCGCCAGAGGACGCCATCGGGCGAGGAGCGCCTGATCTGCCATATCCTGCACTACCTGCCGCAACGGAGAACACCGGACCTGGACCTTGTCGAGGACACTATTCCCTTGCACGATCTGGTGCTGGACGTGCGCGCCGGATGGATGCCGCGCGCGGCCTATCTGGCTCCCGATCCGACGCCGCTGCCGGTGACCAGGGACGGAAACTACATCCGCGTGCGGGTGCCGCGCGTGGCTGGACATGCGATGGTTGTGCTGGAGCACTGAGACCAGAAAGCGGCCAGACCAAAAGAACGGGGAGAGAAGTACGTGACCAAAGTGGACATTCTTGCCAGGGTTGATCAGGTCATCGCCGCTGGTCCCTTCTCGGCGACATGGGAGTCGTTGAAGGCGTACCGTGTGCCGGCCTGGTATGAGGACGGAAAGTTTGGGATCTTTATCCATTGGGGTGTCTACTCGGTGCCTGCTTTCGGCAATGAGTGGTATCCCAGGAATATGTATGTGCAAGGCTCGCCTGAGTATGAGCATCATCGCGTGACCTATGGCGCGCATACCACTTTCGGGTACAAGGACTTCATCCCCCAGTTCACCGCCGACAAGTTCGACCCCCGGCACTGGGCAAACCTGTTCCGCCGGGCGGGGGCGCAGTTCGTGATGCCCGTGGCGGAACATCATGACGGCTTTCAGCTCTACGACTCGGACCTCTCCGACTGGACGGCGGCTCGGATGGGGCCAAGGCGGGATCTGATCGGCGATCTGGCGGAGGCCGTGCGCCGTGAGTTCCTGGTCTTCGCGGTCTCCAGTCACCGGGCGGAGCATTGGTGGTTCTTCAATGGGGGCATGGATTTCGCGTCGGATGTGCAAGATCCCGCCTCCGCGGATCTCTACGCGCCCGCCCAAGCCAAGACGTTGCAGCCGAACCAGGAGTTTCTGGATGACTGGCTGGCCCGGACCTGCGAGCTGATCGACAAGTATCGGCCGCAGGTGGTGTGGTTCGACTGGTGGATCGAGGAACCTGCCTTCGCGCCCTACCTGCGGCGCTTCGCCGCCTACTACTATAATCGGGCCGCCGAGTGGGGCCGCGGCGTGGCCATCAACTACAAGTTCAAGGCATTCCCCGAGGGCGCCGCGGTCTACGATATCGAGCGCGGCCAACTCGACGACATCCGCCGGCCGTTCTGGCAGACCGATACCTCGGTAGCCAAGAACTCCTGGGGCTTTACCCGCCGGCAGGACTACAAGACAGTCGATGACCTGATCGACGACCTGGTGGACATCGTCAGCAAGAACGGCGCCCTGCTGCTCAACATCGGGCCGCGCCCCGACGGCACGATACCCGAGCAAGAGGAGGAGTTGTTGCTGGGCATTGGAAGCTGGTTACAGGTGAACGGCGAGGCCATTTACGGTACGCGCCCCTGGAAGATCTTCGGCGAGGGACCAACTCAGGTAGTCGGCGGCAGCTTTACTGACACCAAGCGCGTCCCCTTCACCGGGCGGGACATCCGGTTCACCACCCGAGGCGAGATCCTTTATGCCATTGCCCTGGCCTGGCCGGAAGATGGGCGCCTCACCATAAAATCGCTCGCCTCCGATGCCACCCTGTTTACCCAGGTAGTCGAGAAGGTGGAGTTGCTGGGCGCGGCCGAGCCGTTACCATGGACACGGGATGCGGACGGGCTCCATGTGACCTTACCCGCGCGGCAACCCGGCGACCACGCCTTCGCCTTCCGCGTCACTCCCGTACCGCCGGATGGCCGGCCGAGGCGGGGCGCGCCCTGGGTCGCGGGTTCGGATTCGGGGAATGCCTGATCGTCAATCACACAGGGTAAAATCGATGGTCCACCGCTGACACAACGATGCCAAGCCGAGTAGCGCGGACGGAGATGAGGAATGAACTACAACCCGCTGGGGCGCTCCAATCTCATGGTAAGCAAAATCTGCCTGGGAACCATGCACTTTGGTCCCTACGCCACCGAGGAAGAGTCGTTCAAGATCATGGATCGCGCCCTGGAAATGGGAATCAACTTCTGGGACACGGCAAACGTGTATGGCGGGCGCGGCAATCGCGGCAGATCAGAGGAGATCATCGGCAACTGGTTCGCCGCGAGACCAGGCGGCAGGGATCGGGTGGTGCTGGCCACCAAGGTCTATAATCCCATGGTGGAGGGGGATGCCCCCAATGAGGGGCGGAGTATATCCGCCTATAAGGTGCGTAAGCATGCGGCCGACTCGCTGCGACGGCTACGAACCGACCACATCGACCTCTACCAGGTGCATCACTTCGACCGAAAAGTAGCGGCGGAAGAGTTCTGGGGCACCTTCGAGCGGTTGGTCAGCGACGGAGATGTGCTCTATATAGGCTCCAGCAACTTTCCTGGTTGGGGGCTGGCCAAGTTCCAGATGCAAGCATGGAACCGCGACTTCATGGGTCTGATCTCCGAGCAAACTCAGTACAACCTCTTGAATCGTATCCCGGAACTGGAAGTGCTCCCGGCCGCGCGCGATTTCGGGATCGGCGTACTGGCCTATATGCCCCTGGCGGGAGGACTGTTGACGGGCAAGACGCGAGCGACCGAGGGGTCGCGCAGCCGCCAGGTCGAGGATGAATATGGGATCAGTCTCGGCCCCGAGAACACACAATTCGCGGCCTTCTCCGCGCTCTGTCGGGAGATCGGCGAAAAGGAGCACATCGTGGCGACTGCCTGGACCCTTCATCACCCCGCGGTTAGCTCGGCGATTGTGGGCATCCGCACGGTTGAGCAGTTGACGGGCATCGAGCGGGCGGCGGAACTGACCCTTACCCCAGATGTAGTGGGCCGTCTGGAGGAGATCTTTAACATCAATCGCGGAAGGCCGCTTGGCCCCGGCGCCGCTCCGGAAGCCTATTCCTGGTAGGCATGCGTGGATGCGGCTGATCAGTCCGGCCTATCTCCTTGCCACACTCAACGGTTCATTTTAGATGCAAATGATCGTGCGGCGACGATCAGGGTGCGGTGCTGCTCGACTCCCGGACGGTGCTCACCTTGCAGGATCCACCGCCCGCGCTGTGGTCCGCGCCCCTGCCGCCCCACTCTCTCCTGAACGTGGGCGAGGCCGACTTGCATCTCATCAGCGTCGAAGTGAAAGAGTGACCGACCGGCGCCAGGCGGTTTGAGCGGAGATCGCTCGCGAGCAGGCTAGGCGCGACAGCGGCGCGCCTGCCGGATCGAGATTCAGGTCAAGTGGTCTCTGATCAGTCGTGCAGAGTCCCCCTGGCCTCAAAGTTTGCCGCCCGTGTATGGGAGGCATGCAGCAACTCGGGCGGCACCACCTTCGGTCCCCCGATGGAACCGGCGAAGATAGCGGCCTGGGCCGCCTCCTCGACGATCACATTCATCGTCACCGCCATGGCTGGGGTGGTGTGAAAACATAGGACGCCGTGGTTGGCCAGGAGGACCGCGCGCGTCCTGGCCGTGAGGGCATCCTTGATGTTCCGCACTGCTTGCTCGGAACCGCGGGCTCCGTAGGCTGCCAGCGGCACCCCATCCTCCAAGCCAAAGATGCCGAATGCCTCGGTCCAGCCCTCGATCGGCCGGTTGGCCACGGCGAAGGCGGTCGCGTAGGGGGAGTGGGTATGCAAGACGCAGCCCGTATCCGGACGTTCCTGATAGATCGCGGTATGCATGGGGATCACGGCGCTGGCTATCGGCGGCACCTCCCCCTCCAGAATGCTGCCGTCCAGGTGCAGGCGCACGATGCTGGACTCCTGAAACCCACTGAGCGTTGACGCGGTAGTATAGAGGATCTCGTCTCGTCCCGGAACGCGGATACTGATGTTGCCGTGCCCCGACATTGAGATCGCGCCGCTGCGAACAATGGCCTGTGCCGTCTCGACCAACTGGGTGTACAGCGTCTGCATATCTCTCGACATAGCTGCTCTCCTCCTCTGGCTGCCGGGCGGCCTCCGCCCGCGATCGGTTGCGACCCGCGGGGTAAATGGTGCTGGATCTCGGTCCAGTATACGCAAGGCGGCATGGATCCGGACAGTAGCGGCAAGGAACAAGAAACAACGTGTGGGCCCACGATCGGCCCTGAAGGCGCGCATTGTCACCTGCGTTCGAGGTACGCCAGCGAAACCGTTTTCGGTTAGCAGGAACTAGCCTGCCGGCTGCTGGAGTCGAATATCGTTGAGCGGCGGTAAGGACGGCCAGCGCGCCGATGCCCAATCCGACCAGGTTTCCCATCCAACCGGGGGATGCGGATGGAAGGTTCCGGCCAACTCGTCGTCGGTCGGAACCTGAAAGAAGGCTCGCCAGCCGGCCAGTTCCTCGGCGGACATCGCGAATGTCGTGTCTGGCGCGGACATGAAGCGCGCTTTTGTCCGCGCGAACTGCGTTGGTTCGTCGACAGCCAAATAGACGACTGAAGCGTGGGCTCCCACCGACTCGGCAAGCCAGACCAGTGCCGACCGTTCATCTCGGGTCCAGAAGCCGAAGTCGAGTACGGCGCTGATCCCGGACTGGATAGCGCGCAACGCGACCCAGATCAAGCGTCCCTCCAGGATGTCGCGCTTGCCGCCGGCATCGGATTCCCCGAACAAGGGGATCATCCATTCGTCGGGACTGAGTCGCAGGGCGTGGTGTGTTCCCTCGATCTCGCGGGCTCGCGTCGTCTTGCCCGACCCAGGAAGGCCAACCAGCAAAAACAGAATCGATCTAGACGCCATACCAACATCATATCTTTCCGAATCGCTCTCCGATGGGTCGAGGTTGGCGACCGCCAAGCCATCTTGCGTATTCAGTAGCTTCCGTGCTTGACCGGTTGAAGTACCACCATGGCATTAGCCGAGATCCGAGCACGCCATGTGGGCAGACGCGCTCCACCGGAACTGCCGTGCTTCGCGTGGAAAACGGCCTGATCACGCGGGAACTCGGTCTCGATGACGGAGTGACCGCGCTGAAGCAACTCGACCTGATTCCCAACGCATAGGACACTCTGAGGCTTGGTGTGCGATAGGGCCGGCCATGTTCCCCTGACCTAGCCTCCGCCAGCGTAACCCTCCAGCGCCAGCGCGGTGGCCTGCTCCAACGGCAGGGCCCGCCCTTCGGACCAGGCGGCGGCGAACGCCTCCTCGCCCAGGGCCGCGCGCATGGCGTGCACCGCCCGGTCACGTTCGGCGCGGTCTTCGCGCGCCGGCGGTACGCTGAGCGCCTCCCAACATGCCTCGGCGGCACCACCCAGGCGCGCGGCGCGGGATGCATGGCCTTGCGCCACGGCCACCCAGGCCAGTCGCTCCAGGATGTCAGCCATCTCGTCGCTGGCGCCGATGTCGCGTCCAAGCAGGAGGCCCTCGTGGAGAAGAGTTGTCGATCGTCCGTGGTCACCTTGCCGCTCCGTCACGGCCGCCAGGTTGATGAGCGATACGATCGTGCCATGCCGATCCCCCAGTTCGCGGGAGATGGCCAGACTCTCCTCATGCAGGGCCACCGCCCGCCCGTACTCTCCCTGCCGAAAGGCGCCGACTCCCAGGTTGTCGAGCGCGGCGGCGATACCCTGCCTATCCCCCAGCCCTTTGAAGAGCGCCAGCGCCTCCTCGTACAGCGCCGCCCCCCGCTGGTAGTCGCCCTGGCGGTCCCACACTGCCGCCAGGTTGCCCAGTGTCCTGGCGATTTGCAGTGTGTCCCCTCGCAGCCGAGCCACCGCGACGGCTTCCTCGAACAGCGCCGCCGCGCGTCCATAATCGCTCTGTCGATCCGCCACCACTCCCAGATTGGTGAGCGAGCCAGCGATACCCTGCGTATCACCGATGGCGCGGAACAGGGCCAGGGCCTCCTGATAGTGCATTGCCGCCCGCGCGTACTCGCCTTGATTGAGCGCCAGATTCCCGGCCCCTTTGAGCGCGGTCGCGCGCAGGCCGGCAGGCACCGCGGCAGTATGGGTCAGAGCCTCCTCCAGCCAACCACGCCCCTCACCGAGATAGCCTCGCGTGTACCAGAACCGGCGCAGGGCCGCCGCCAGCCGCAGTTCACGCTCGCCATCCCCTTGGTCACGCGCCCAGCCCAGCGCCGATCGCAGGTTGTCGTGCTCTACCTGCAGGCGCGCTAACCAGACGCCTTGCGCCGACCCGCTCAGTTCTGGCGCCGCCTCCTCCGCGAGCGCCACGCACCAGATCAGGTGCCTATCTCGTACCGCGGGTGCTTCCCCCGCCGCTGCCAATTGCTCAGCTGCGTATTGCCGCACCGTTTCCAGCAGCCCATACCGCCCCCCATAGTCGCTCTCGTCCAGCCCAACCAGCGATTTGTTGGTAAGTCCCTCAAGCAATTCCGGCAGCGCCGAGCCCTCGATGCCCTCCCCGGCGCATACCGCCTCCGCGGCGTCCATCCCGCAACCTCCCGCGAACACCGCCAGCCGCCGCAGCAGTAGCCGCTCCGGCTCCGCCAGGAGCCCCCAGCTCCAGTCCAGGGTTGCCCGCA
>Ga0134126_10001552_pt1 | contig 29263 bp, 23 predicted proteins | sample KB31752_FD_96881 | JGI IMG/M metagenome (GOLD analysis project Ga0134126, IMG submission 96881) | Terrestrial soil microbial communities with excess Nitrogen fertilizer from Kellogg Biological Station, Michigan, USA - KB3-175-2 | ecosystem: Environmental > Terrestrial > Soil > Unclassified ... | reverse complement strand
GCGGCCCGATTGGTTTGCCGTGCGCGGCGCCGTCTGTCAGGGCCGGCAACGCGCGGCGGCGATCGACGAGGGCAAGGTGCGTCGTCTGGCGGCTCTCCTGAACGAGGAGGATGTCTGAAACTGCTGATGCGAAGGATCGCTTTCGAGTATCCCTCCTTTTCCACGGTCGCGATTTGACTATCGTTATTCAAGGTCTACACTTACATATTACGCATCCTTCATGTTCGCATGATCCTAAAACCTCCCCTTTCCGATTGGCGAAGGCATGCGAGGTCATTCCGCCGAGACTGGATTTTCTCTCACTCCACATAACCCGTGCGCCGGATAGATCGTTCATGCTCCTACCCAAATGGTTGCAACAGCTTGCTCAACGATGGCTCTCCACTCCCAGCAGCGATCGCCATCGCGTGCGGCCTCGGCTGGAAGTGCTGGAAGACAGGCTGACACCCAGCACCGATCTGATATTCACCTCGGCCGCACAGACCCTCATCGCGGGCCAGGCGTCGATCGTCATGGTCCAGCTGCAAGACGGTAGCGGCAACGCGGTCGCGGCGCCCAGCGGCGGCCTGACCTTCAACCTGAGCAGCAATTCGCCAACGGGCGTATTTATGGATGCGAGTGGGGTTCCTCTGTCCCATTCGCCGAGTCTCTTCATCCCGGCGGGATCCAGCAGCGCCCGCTTCGAGTATGAAGACACACAAACGGGAAGCCCGACTCTGACGGTTACGGCAACGGGGTTCTCCGCGACACAGCAGGAGACGATCATTCCGCCGGCAGGCGTTCTTCATGTTACTAACCTGAATGACTCGGGGCCTGGTTCGTTCCGCAGCGCGATCCTCGCGGCCGATAGCGCTCCCGGCAGCACCATCGTCTTCGATGCCGGCGTCACCGGTAACCTGGATCTGCAAAGCTACCTGCCCTCGCTCACGGCTTCGACGATCATTCAGGGACCAGGAACCGCCTCACTCAGCATCGGAATGCCCTTCGCCCCAGCGCCGGCACCTGCGCCGGCACCAGCGCCAGCGCCTGCGCCTGACCCAGCACCAGCACCAGCGCCGGCACCTGCGCCAGCGCCCGCCCCAGCGCCAGCACCAGCACCTGACCCAGCACCAGCACCAGCACCAGCGCCGGCACCAGCACCCGCGCCGGCACCTGCCCCAGCACCCGCGCCAGCACCGGCGCCCGTTCTCGCCGGTAATGGCCTCTTGTCCGTGGCGGCGGGAGCAACGGTCACGATCTCGGACCTTACTTTTTCCGAAGTAGTCTCCGGCAGTTCGCACAATACGAACGCGATTGCCAATCAGGGCAATTTGACGCTCCGAGGTGTTGTCGCGAATGGGGCTTCTTCTAACCTCGCCGACATTGATAACGATGGCGGCACACTCGACGTGGATGACAGCACGATCCAGGGTGCCAACATCGCCAACGAAGGCAACGGTTCGGCCACCATCCTCAACTCGACGGTCCGCGACAGCAGCGACTGGGGGATTCGCAATGACGGTGGCGACGTGATGTTGCAAAACGATATCGTGAGCAACAACGCCGATGACGGGATTATCAACGACAACCAGGGAAGCACGCTCACGGTCCTGGCCAGCACTATCGCCGACAACGCCGCGGAAGGCATTTACACCAACGGTATCTCGGCCACGATCGTCAACTCGACCATTAGCGGCAATAGCGATGGCATCTATGCTATGCAGGCTCCCGCTCTCATTACGAATTCCACCATTAGCGGGAACCACGGCTACGGGATCGCCTCGCCAGGAGGAGGCGTGACGCTTTCCAACAGCATCGTGGCCGGCAACCTCCAGGATGTTTCCTGGCAATTCACTAGCTTGGGTCACAACCTGATCGGCGTCGGCGACAGCGGTAGTGGCTACGTGAGTTCTGATCTCGTCGGCACCACAGCTAAGCCTCTCGATGCCAAGCTCGGCTCTCTGCAAAATAATGGTGGTCCGACGCCGACGATGGCCTTGCTAACCGGCAGTCCGGCCCTCGATGCGGGCAGCGATGCCAACGCTCCTCCTACCGATCAGCGCGGCGTGCCCCGTCCGCAAGGAACGCACGTCGATATCGGCGCCTATGAGCTGGAAGTACCAATCGCCCTCACGCCCGGCAGCAGCGATAACTCGTTTACCGGCAAGGAAGGGATCGCGTTCAGCCAGATCATCAGCGCCAGTGGCGGCGACGGCGTCAAGACGTTGACCTATCGCATCACTTCGGGCACACTTCCAGCCGGCCTCCATTTGGTCTCCAGCGCCAACCAGCTAACCCTCGCTGGTACGCCGACGGCTGGCGGCACGGTCCGCTTCGAGGTGACTGCCACGGATGCCAGCGGCGACACGGCCACCCAAAGCTATACGCTGACGATCGCGCCCGCTCCGATACCGCCAGCACCATCCCAAACCGTGATTCCGGCTCAGGTTCAGCAGGGGCTTCGAGATACTCTGTCCTTGGCGGAGGGGATACTGAGCGGAAATGCCGTCGCCATCGCCCACGCATTGCAAGATTATCAATCCCTTCTCCCGGCCGCGCAACAGGAAGTCATCCAAACCCTCACCAGCGACCTCTTCCAACTTTTGATGTCGGGACACGGTCAGGACAATCGAGCGTTGGTGGACACGCTTTTTGTGGTGGATGGCTTTTTGTCCAATAATCTCTTTTTCGTCGCCTTCGGGTTACACGATTACCAGTCAGCTGGCTCGGCGGGATAATCGTTCTCCGTTTATTGAGAGTCAGGCTCGCGCTCGGCTGCGCGTCGCGGCTACACAGATGCGCCCTCACCCTCTCCACGTCCGCAGATTGACGGCGCGTATTTGCAGATCGCCCGGCGCATCGCGCAGCACCTCGGCGAACATTTCATCGACCAAACCACATCGCCCCGCTTCCATCCAATCCATGCCGAAAGGGATCGTCGCCGATTTGAGCAATACCAGGTGGCGAGCATGGGCCACGATGGCGACGCGCGCGGCCACGGCATCGCTGGTAACGACCCAGCTGTGCGGTAGATGATCGGGATTGTTCTCGTCCATGCGAGCGAATTGGTAGGCATTAAGGATCGGTATATTCTTTTTATCCCAGATAGGCGGCAATTCGGAGAGTTTGTCGATCACGCATGCCGACGGCAGCAGCGAAGCCAGGAAATGCGCGTTGAAAGTCAGCGCGCGAAGGGCGAGCCAGTGTGAGGTCTCCTCGCCGAGTCCGTGTCGGCGGTCGAGATCGCGCACCCCGTTGGCCGTGGGACCGCCTCCAGGGATCAGGAGGACATTATCGGAAGGCAATTCCGCCGCGAGCCAGCATTGCAAGCGCGTCGCCAGGTCGGGCAAATCGTAGAGACTGCCGCCAACCTTGACGACGGCGAGGGAACGATTCATCTCACTCCTTCGCCGCCAACATCGCCACGGCGTAGGCACAAGCGGCCTGCGAGATTTCTGGACCGAGTTTCACGCTGAGTAAGACCTTTCGGGATGTGGAAAGAGAGGGCAGCGAGCGTACCGCTCGTTCGGCCAAGAACTCACCTTCTCCCGCGAAAAGGACCGTCAGGGGCGTAGTAGGGAGCCGCGCCGCCACTTCCGTAACGGCAGCCTGGATCAATTCGATTTGGCGAGACACGACACGTTCGGCCAGTTCAAGGCGCTCGGCTTCCGTGCTGCTCTCTAGATCGGCACAAAGCATGCGAGCTAGGCGAGCATGTGCGTGGGGCTTCGTGCCGGGGCGGCCATCTGCGGTGCTGCGATCCGAGGGCCGCGCCTGAAGACACTCCAGGACAAGGTAAACATCCAGGGTGGTGGCAAATAGCTCGGCCGCCCCGGCACCACCCAGCAAGGCACAAAGCGGCGTTCGTCTCACTCCCGTGTACACCAATTCATGGCAGCGAAGGCGCTGGGGATCGGTACGCTCCTGCGGGATGGGGCGTCCGTCGAGCAACGGTACGATGTCCGTGGTGGTCGAGCCAACATCGATGAGTAAGCTCGCTCCCCATGTGGCATACGGTCCCGCGAAGGTGGCCAGAGCCAGCCAGTTGGCCGCCGCCACTTGCAGAGCCGTCTCACGGGCGACGGCGACATCCACGAAGCAGCCATCGTTCCGCCACACATGCACGGGTGTATTTCCGGCCGCCTCTTTCACGGCGTCGAGAATAACATGTACACCCTGCCGCTTGCTCTCAAAACAATCGCACAACTCGCCGGTCGTGGTGACAGCCCATACATCGGCCGCCGGCATTTGCCCTATCAATGTCCGTAGCGCGTGTGGCAACAGGGCAGGATCTTTCCATAGGGCGAAGGGCACGCTGAGGGCGTGGCCGTTGACGTGGGCAGCCTTGAGATTCGCACCACCGATGTCCAGGCCCAGAACCGCCGCCATGCCCGCTCTCCGTCTACATGAATTTCCCAAGACTGATGATGCCCAACAGCGGCGCGATTGGCCAGAGCAGCAGCACAAAGCCGAACGTGTGCGTCCAGGGAACCGCGACGCGCCGCACCATGCCCACGATGCCAAGGAGGGCGGCCAGCGCCGCCATCGACGGCACAAAAATCAGATACCACAACTTGGGCGGCATCGTGGCGTAAGGCTGCATGAAAGCCGGCAGCGTATCCGAACGATGCCAGACGGCCAGGCCCGCCAGCACCGCGACGCCCAGCCCGTTGATGGTCCACAACCATTCGAGGCTCGTCAGCCCCCAGCCGCGCCGGCGCAGCAACTGCATGAGATAAAAAATCGGTCCCATCAAAACGATGCCCTCCGGCAGACGCATGGCCGCCGGCAAAAAGGCGACGAACGCACGCAAGGCGGTCGAAGGGTTATCGCTGGAGGGTTTGACGAGGAGCGGACTGAGCGAGAGCAAATACAGGGACAGACTACCCCCGACGAGGAGGAAAATATAGTCCACCAACGTGGGACGCGACGTCGCGACGGCGATCGATGCTCGGCTCATAGCCCGATCCTATCGCGGCGTCCCAGCCAATACCAGCCCGCAGCGCCAGCAAGGCATCCCTTGCTGGCGCCGCGGGCTGGTAGGAAATGGCTTACTTCGCCTTGGCCGGCTGAGGACGTGCAGGCGGTGGTTCGGTGGTCTGGAACGATTGGACGCCGGAGGTTTGCTGGATGGGCGTCGGCGGGCCAGGTTGCACGGCAGGCACGGGCACGGGACCGGGCGCGGGACCATGCGACAAACGCCAAGCGACTTGATCGAGAATGTGCATGCTCACATTCTCATCGCCGAAGGCACCCACGCGGATCGAAACGCGCGTCACCAGCCCCTCGGCGGGAATGGGGCTGGCCAGGCAATCGAGGTAAACGCGCACCTTCTTGCCGTTGGTCGTCTTGGTGACGAGGAACGCCTTACCGTCCTTGGCCTCCTCGGTGAAGATGAGAAAGTGCAAATCGAGCAACGCGGCGCGGACGGCGTTGCGGACATCCGGTAGACTGGCGGGATAATCTCGATAGATACGGCCCTTGGCGTACAGGTATCCCGTGGCAGCGGCACCGGCTCCCACACCCGCCAGGGCCAACAGACAGCCGCCTTGAAGGATGGCTAGCGTAGCCACAATCGGATAAAGCATCCGGCCTGTCTGTTTCCGTACCGCTTCCGGCATCCTGCCTCCTCCTGGACGATCCCCCGCGCCCGCGCAGCCTTCGACGGACTGCGCGCCACGACAACAACATAACGATCATTCCCGTACGGACAAGATCAAGTCCGCTTCCAGCGCGTGGTGGTATCGTGTGAGGTGGCATGCCAAACGGCGATAAAATGAAAAAAAAGTGCTGACAGCCCCTTGACGGTTTGGGCGCGCACCGATAGATTGAAATGTGATGAAGTCTCGGCACTGTAGAGGGTTGCAATTCGATCCACCGGATCGGCGGACGCCCTCCCGTCGAGATTCGCCGCTGGCTCCGGCAGGAGAAGGGTATCTTCCCCGGCGTGTGCTACAAAATTCCCTCCGACCGCGTGATCTTTTAGGTTGCAGGAAACACGTGGGAACCAGCAAATGAGAGCACCAGAGTCGCGACATTGAAAAGGATAGGCGGCGATGCTAGTACTGTCCAGAAAAAAAAACGAAAGCATTGTCATTAACAATGACGTCGTTGTCACCGTGGTCGAAATCCGTGGTGACAAGGTTCGTCTTGGCATCGTGGCACCCAAGGACGTTCCTGTCCATCGCCAGGAAGTCTACGACGCCATCCACAGCAAAGACTCCACGGAACCGCCGGCTTCCACCCCGGTCGTCGTCACTAAAACCGCCGATTCGACGGATCATGGGTAAGGCATTCCGCCTCGACAGACGATTTTTTTGCGCGCCGTTTGCCAGCCCGCAGCGCCAGCAAGGGTGTCTTTGCCAGCCCGCAGCGCCAGCAAGGGACTTCCCTTGCTGGCGCTGCGGGCTGGCAAGCCTTTCACGTTTTACGCTCAATCCCATACTTCTTCATTTTCGTGATAAGCGTATCGCGATGGATGCCAAGCAGCTTGGCGGCCTGGGTATTGTTACCGGCCGTCTGCGTCAGCGCCTGACGAATAGCGTGCGCTTCTAGTTCCTCCAGATTCAACGTGGGCAATTGCTCCGGCGCGGCGCTGGGCTGCTCGTCGAGCAGGTGCAGACTGCGGGCGGAAATGACGTTGCCTTCCGCTGTTGCCACCGCCGTCTCCAGGACGGAACGCAGCTGGCGGACGTTGCCCGGCCAGGAATACGTCTGCAAACGCCGCAGTGCCGCTTCGGACAGCGTCACACAGCGGCGATACTCCGTCGCCAGCCGACTGAGGAAGTGTTCGACCAACGCCGGCACATCTTCCAAATGCTCGCGCAAGGGCGGTACATGGATCGTCGTGCCCAGCCGAAAATAGAGATCCTTGCGGAACCGGTTTTCCTGCATCTCGCGTTTCAGGTCGCGATTGGTGGCCGCGACGATGCGAACGTCTACCTTGACCTCGTCGTCGCCGCCGACATGCCGGAGATTCTTCGTCTCCAGGACACGCAAGAGTTTGACCTGCTCCAGAAGCGGCATCTCGCCGATCTCGTCCAGGAATATCGTGCCCTGATCGGCTTTGAGGAAATAACCCGATCGCTGGCGTTCGGCCCCGCTGAACGCTCCCTTCTCGTGGCCAAACAACTCCGACTCGACGAGTGTGGTGGAGATGGCGCCACAGTTGAGTGTGACGAGCGGCCCCTCGTGGCGTGGACTCTGCTGATGCAGACTCAGGGCAACCAGTTCCTTGCCGACGCCGCTTTCGCCGGTGATGAGTACCGTGCAGGGCAGGCGCGCGAACTGGGCAATCTGCTGGCGCAGTTGCTTCATGGCTGGGCTGTCGCCGATGAGCATGTCGCCGGCCCCTGTGACATGCTCGCGCAGACGTGAGTTATCCGCTTCCAGGGCACGGCGCGTACGGAGGACATGCAGCGCGCCGGCCAAACAGCCGGCCAATACCTCACAGAATCGCACCTCACGCTCGCTGAACAGACGATTCGCCTTGTAGATATGCAGCGCCCCGAGCGGTTCGGCGGATGTCTCGGCCGGCAACGCCTGACCGATGCGGAGTGGAATGCCCACGGCGTCGCGGAACGCCACCAGGCTTTCGCTGTCCAGATTACCACTGCGGGGTGCGCCGAGCCATACGGCCCGATTCTCGCGCAGCACTGTCTGAGTCAGCTGCCGGCTCAGCTGCGTATCGACTTCCGCCTCCGCCGGCAGGACGAGACGATATTGCGGTTCCTCGGCGTCCAGACTGAGGAAGCCGGCCACATTCGCCAGCGTCTGTTTGAGTACGGCCGTCAGGCCCAGGTGGACCAGGCCATGCAGTGTCGTCTCCGTCAGCGAGGCGGTCATGAAGTGCAATAACGCCGTCAGTTCGTCGGCGTGCAGAATGGTCTGGCTGATGTCGCTGCCGGCGGCCGCCACGACGTGCGGTTCCTCATTCGACTTCAACGGCTCGGCGACGATGGGCAACTCAGCCGTCCCTTCGGCGGAAGAATCGAGCGCGAAACGCATGCGGGCATCGCCGATGGAGACAACGTGATTGTTCTCCAATAGCACCGGCTTATCGATCTTGACGCCGTTGACTTTGGTGCCGTTGGTCGTCACGCAGTCGCGCACGTACCAGCGATTATTATCGTTGTAAATCTCGGCGTGCCAGCGCGAGGCGTGGGGGTCGCCCAGCACGATGTTGTTTTTGCTATTGCGGCCCAGGCGGATGGTCTGCGTGGACAGAAGATCCGATACCTGCGGAGAGGCCGCGCCGGTTTCGACGATTAAGCGTGCTCGCATGCTTAGACTCGCTTCGCCGGGCGTATCGTGGGCCATGTCACGTTACCTTATGAGGGGTCATTCGTCCAGTGAATATTACTCCGGCATACAAATGCCATCACGAAAACACGAAAGGACGAAAAGCCGAAAAAGATCATCCCATGTTTTCTTTCGTGCTTCCATTCTTTCGTGTTTTCGTGATGGATTTATGGGCCGGAGTAAATCATCGTTTCAACGCATACAGCACCGCCGCTCGTCCCAGGCGAACGGCGCTCTCGTAATCGTGTCCCAGACAGTCCGGCGATTTGTGTCGCTCCAGGGCGCAGCCGAGATCGTATTTACTGTAGATGACCACCCATCGGCCATTGTACTTGATGCCCTCCAAGGCCGGCGCGACTTCAGGATAGGCGGAGTCCGCTCCCTTGTCGCCCGCCTTCCGGCGACAACGCACGGTCTTGATTTGCTTGCCGTTCAGTTCGGCGCTGAACAATTCATCCGAGAGGGGAATCGGCTCCAATTTGAGCTTTTCCTCTGCCCACAAAACTTCCATGAACTTGCGAAACGAGGCATCGAACGCCGCCGAGCCGCAGCAGGCATCGGCCAACAGCAAACCGCCCGACGTGAGATTGAAGTGCAGTGGTTTCACATCCTTGGCGCGTTCCGTAAACCCAGCTCGGCCGTGCATGTACAAAAAGCGATAGCGAATGCCACTTTCGACCGACGGAAAAACCTCCGCCGGCTCCAGAACTACATCGAGACCGACCTTGCGCACCTCGCTCATCAGGTTGCGCATGGCCTTGGGTGCAGGCCGCCAATCGCCGCCGCCCAGCGGCGTGTAATGCAGCTGGCCCACCTTCAGATAACCGCGGCGCACACGATCCTTGCTGTCGTCGCGCGGAATCTCGACTTCGCTCAAACGCGGTCGGGGTGGTTCGAGGCCGGTGGCGTAAGCGATGATGTTGGCCGCCAACTGAAAGGCGATCTCGCCCTCGGGCGTCTTGTCGAAATCGTTGGCCTCCCAGTAATAGGCCATCGGTTTGGGGCTGAAAATGGCCACCCATTTGCAGCCGTGCTGCACGCCGTAGAGCGGAAACGGCTTATTCGGCGTCAGCAGAAACTTGCCCGACGCCGTCCAAATGGGATGATCGTTCGGCAGACGTTTCAGCTCGCTATTGGGCAAAATCTCTTTGATGAGCCGCGCGAAACTCTTCTGAAAATCTTCCCTGCCGCAGCACGCCTCGGCAAGGATGAATCCGCCATTCTCCACGTATTGGCGGAGAATATCGCGCTCGCGCTCGTCGCGCGGCGCGAAGTCGTGGCCGTTGAAGTAGACGATGGGCGAGGGCAATAGTTCCTCGGCGAGCCGTCGTCGATCCGCCTCGTTCCCGACCTTGACGCCGCTGCGCACGTCGAAGATTTGCCAGGCCAACGGCTGGCGCTTGAACAACTCGCGGCGAGCAAACTCGACGAGATGGCGCGCATCGCTGTGCTTGTTGTTCCAGCCGGTGTACGTGGGATCGCCATAGGCCAGCTTGGTCAGCAGCACGGGCGTTCGTCCCTTGGCGAGAAACAGCAAAGCAAAGCTGCTCGCCAACACGGGAGGGCCGTCGGCATTGTCTCCCTGCCAGGAACCGTCGTTCTTCTGGATGCCGGTGAGATAGCGACAGCCGATTTCGTACCAATCGTGACCGCCGAGGAAGCGCTGGCCGGTCAGCCGGCCGGTGCGTTCGATGCCGTAAAGACAGTAGAACGGATAGGCGGAGCCGAGTTGAGCCTTGGCGTTGCCCGCGCCGATCGCTCGGGGAAAACTGCCGCCGATCCAGCGCAGGGCGTCGGCGGCCGGACCGTTCTCGTCATACTTGCCGCAATCCTTGATTTCGCCGCCCTCTTTGTGTTGCTTGCTGACGGCAAGGTCCATGCCGGTAATCATCAGATTGCACAATCCGGCGCTGGTCATGGTCATCATCGGCGGCCCGGCGGCCTTGTACGACCAACCGCCGCTGCGCTGCGTATCGAGCATGTACTTGCGGATTTTCGCTAGCGCTTTCTTATCGACGGTGACGCCGGCCTCAATGCCGGCATGCAGACCGAGGACGGCGTACTGCGTGTTGGAATTGTCCGCGCCGCCGCCCAAATTGGTGTAGCCCCAACCGTTATTCTTCTGGGCGGCGATGAGCCAATCGACGTTGCGTTGAATTAACTCGCGATCCTTCTGTCCAGCCTGGGCGAGCGCCATGGTTTGCAGGGCGACGACGTAGGTTTGGCTTGGCTTGATCTTTCGCAGATATTGCAGACCTTTTTGGATGGCTTCATGTTCGGGCGAGACGCCGGAGGTGATCAGAGCCATCAATGCCAGACTGGTCGCTCCACCCGGATGCGAGGTGTCTCCAATGGCTATCTCCCAGCTGCCGTTGTCGCGCTGCTGGCCGAGGAGATAATCCGTGCCTCGTTTAATCGATACCCGCACCTTCTCGACCAGCGGATCGGCGGCGTGAGCCGGAGCGATGGGCGCGCCGAACAGAACTAGGGCTATCGTCGTCGGCAGCAGGAACCGCATGGCGGACACCTCCGGCGAAAGGGAGACGGCGTGGGCGACGCTTCTTCATTGTGGATCGCGGTGGCGTGACTGCCAAGAGACAAATTGTTCGGGGTGTTGCGACGGAGAGACAGAACCTCTTGACTTCCGCGCCGGCATCTCCTCTGATGAACGGCGATCCCACACGTTTTCGCGAAGACGCGACCGGGCATACCAGAGGAGGCGATCATGGGAACCGCGACGAGCATCGAACGCTATACCTTTGAAGATTTTTGCCTACTCATCAAGGATGGCCAAAAAGCCGACCTGATTGACGGAGTGATTTACGTGGCCTCTCCCGACAATACCGACGCCAATCGTCTGGCAGTGTGGCTGGGCGGATTGATCGATCTGTTCGTGGAGGAACGCGAGCTAGGTCAGGTGTTCGTCTCGCGCGTTGCGTTCCGTCTCGACGAAGATCACGGCCCCGAACCGGACATCGCTTTCGTGCGAACGGATCGTCTCCATCTGGTGCAGCGCGGCTACGTCGATGGCGCGGCGGATCTCGTGGTCGAGATCGTCTCGCCCGAAAGCGTCGAGCGCGATTACGTTCAGAAACGCGAACAATATCGGCAAGCGGGCGTGCCAGAATACTGGATTGTGGACGAAATGGAGCAGCGGGTTGTGCTGCTGAAACGGATTGCATCGGGGGCTTACCGCGAGGCAAAGCCCCGCAAGGGCGTGTTACACAGTCAGGCATTACCTGGCTTCTGGCTGCGGCCGGAATGGCTCTGGCAGCAGCCGCGACCCAAGAAAACCGTCGTGCTGACCGAGATCCTGAAGACATGACAACAAAAAACGACAGAATCCCCTCAATTGCGTCATTCGGCATACGCGCGTTCCATGAAACGGCTCGCGGATTGTTGCTCCCGCGTTGATGGACTTCCCTTCAGTTCCTCCGGATCGCAAGTCGATCTTCCGGCGCAGAGGACAAATGCTAGAATACATCTCTCTCCCGCTAGAGCTTTCCCTTTCGGAATGAGGCAGAGCCGCATGACGTCAACGATGTCGTTTCATCCCGCATCCTCAACGCCCAATGCGCCGCGCGTGCGCTGCGAGGGCGATTTGCTGGCGCGCTATCAGAATATTGTCAACGCGCAAAGCCTCGACTGGACGCGGCGCTATCGCAAACAACGGCTGCTCGGCAGCGGCGGTCAGGGCGTCGTCTATCTCGGCGAGCGACAAGGCGCGGATCAATTCACGCTGCCGGTGGCCCTCAAAATCTTCTCGCCCGAATCGTATCGAGATGCCGACGCCTACGAAGAGGACATGGTGCGCGTCGCCAAGGTGGCCGTGCGCGTGGCCCTGATTCAGCACGATAACTTGATCGATATTCACGATTTCATGGCGCAAGATGGCGTGCGCGTCATGGAGATGGAATGGGTGGACGGTTACGATTTGCGCGAAGTGCTGACGCAGCGCATGCTCGCTCGGACGCGCGAGCGTGTCAACTCGCGGCACTGGAAATACGTCAACAACGTCATCCTTACAGAAGGGCCGGTGCAGCCGCGTTTGAAGCCGGGCGTGGCCATCCAGGTGCTGCGCGAGTGTCTCGCCGGATTGGCGGCGCTGCATCGCGAGGACATTGTGCATGGCGATCTGAAACCGGCGAACGTCATGCTCAAACGCACCGGCGATACCAAGGTCATCGACATCGGCTCGGCCATCGACAGCAACAAAGCCGCCGCGCGTCGCATGTGGTCGCCGGTTTACGCCGCTCCCGAAGTGCTGGACGGCGGCGAAAACTCGCCGCAAGCGGATCTGGCGAGCCTCGGCTATGTACTGATCGAGATGCTGGCTGGTCGTTCGCCCTTTGAGGGACTGACCACCTACCGCGAGTTGATCGCTTCCAAGATGGACCTGGATCGACGTTTGCCGGACATGCTGCCGCCGGAAGTGAGTTGCAACGATCTGCTCTTGCACTTGTGCCGGCGTCTGGTCGCCGCCGATCCGGCGCGGCGTTTTCCGAGTGCGCAGGCTGCGGACCTGGATCGCAAGGGGGCGGCCGACTTCCATCGCCAACTCGTCAAGGGCGATCTAGCCAGCGAATACGAGAATGACATTCGCGTTTGGCTGGAACAGTTGGAATAAGATTTTTACTAGCCCGGAGCGCCAGCGACGGGACGAAGAATCCCGGAGCGCCAGCGACGGGACGAAGAATCCCGGAGCGCCAGCGACGGGACGAAGAATCCCGTCGCTGGCGCTTCGGGCTAGTAAAAATCTGTTCTCACGATGCCGGCCGCGCCGCCAAGCGTAAGGGGATGTCGATGCGTTTGCCTTTGCGCAGAATGTTGTAGGTGACGCGATCACCCACTCGATAATTCAGGCGAATGTAGGCACCGAACTGGCGAGCCGTCATTTCCAGCATCTTGCCATCGACGCCGAGAATGATGTCGTTCTGCCGGATGCCGGCTTGCTCCGCCGGCTCGAATACGAAAGGCCCCTGCCGAAACGCCAGCCGTTTATCGCTTAAACCCAGAGCTTCCTTTTCTTCCGCCGATAGATCGTCGCCGCGCACCCACGGCGATGGCTCCAGTCCGCGCAGCGACCAGCGCCAAGAGATGTCCGTCTTTCGCCAGCCATCGGGCAGCGCTACGTCGCTTTTCCGCGTCCGCCCGTCATGCTGCCAGCTTATTGTCAGCGGTCCCTTAGCGGGAGTGCGATGCAAGGCATATTGCACATCGGCAAAGGAGGCGATGGTCTGGCCATTAACCGTGAGCAGCCGAGCGCCGGCCCGAATACCGAGACGAGCCGCAGGCGAATCGGCGGCAACGCGAGCGACGATGTCGCCGCGATCCTTATCGAGCGTCAGACCGACATTCTCCGGCAGCGGATAAACCCACAATTCATTGAGCCGCCATTTGCCGGCTGCTTGCAGGCTCTCGCGGCGCAAATCGTAGACCTGATGGCAATGAATGCAGGCGCGTTCGGGCAGTCGCCGCGCCGCCGGATACTGCTCGGCGGTGCGCGGAGGATTCGTCCGCCCTTGCGGCAGTTTCTCCGCGCGACGGTGCCGTGCTAGGGCGGCTTTCATGGCATAGCGTAGCCCCGCCAGTGACATCCGACTGTCAGCGGCTTCGGCGTCGCGGCCGCCGTAGCGGCCATAGACCGTGCCATCGGCGTGAAGGAAGAAACCCATCCAGGTGAGATCATAATCGAAATCGAAGCGTTCGAGATCGACGCCGCGCATGCGCGTGATGCGCACGAGTACAAATTCCTTCGCCACGTCGGCGATCGTGGGGTCCAAACGAGCAACCTGCCCGTCAAACGGATTGCAATCCAGTCAGTTTTCGCAGCGAAAGACGACGAAAATCGGCTTACTGCTCTTCCGCGCCGCCTTACGGCCCTCTTCCCAATCGCTCAACCAGCGCGGCTCCTCCGCCCGCTTCGGCGTTTCCGCCGTCCTCGGACGCTCCAGGCCCACGCAGCACATACCGAGAATGCTCGCCAATACCCACCATCGTTTGCTCATCATTTCCCCTCCATGAGACGTATTGTATCCGCGGCCGAACCGCCTCGATAGAGGGCGGCACATCCCGGCCAGAGCGCCTCACGCTCCGTAAGATAGCGTCGCGATTCCATCCCTCAACGTGGAGAACAAACCATGATTCCGAGCCGCGCCTCGCGCTTCGCTCTCGCTCTGCTCCTCGCCGGACTGCTGCCGGCTCTGGCCCGCTGCGAATCGGCCGCGGATTATCGCCAACAGGCTCTCGCCGCCTTGATGAAGAAGGAAACCACCAAGGCTCTGGCGTTGGCGGGCAAAGCGATCGCCGCCGACCCGAAAGACGCGCGCGGCTATCTGGTGCGCGGCACCATTCACGAAGCATCGCACAAGCACACCGAAGCCGTCGCCGACTTCAGCAAGTGTCTCGAACTCGATCCGCGCATCGCCATCGCCTACAATCGCCGCGGCGCCGAGCAATTCAAACTCGGCCACGTCAAGGAATCGCTGGCCGACTTCGATCGCTTCCTCGAATTGGAGCCGAAGGCCGCGCCCAGCCACTGGATGCGCGGCATCTCCCTCTACTACGTTGGCCGCTTCGATGATGGGCGCAAGCAGTTCAAGGCCGGCGACCAGGTTTTCGCCAACGATGTGGAAAACGCTGTCTGGCATTTCCTCTGCAATGTCCATGTGGTAGGAATCGACAAGGCGCGGGCGGCGATTTTGAAAATCGGCAAGGATACCCGTGTGCCCATGATGGAGGTGTACGATCTTTATCGCGGTAAGGCGAAGCCGGCCGACGTGCTGACGGCGGCGGAAGCCGGCGAGGTACCCGCTGAACTGCGTAAGGAGCAACTCTTCTACGCGCATCTCTATCTAGGGTTGTACTACGACGCGACCGGCGACAAGCAGAAAGCGCTCAAGCATATGGCGCTGGCGGAAGGCAAGTATCGCATCGGCCATTACATGGGCGATGTGGCCCATGTGCATGCGGAGTTGTTGCGGAAAGAGTTGAAGAAATAATACAAAACGCGACGCCCTCGTGAAACGTAAGAGGCACTAACTTTTTGACCAGCCTGTAGCGCCAGCAAGGGATTCCCTTGCTGGCGCTGCGGGCTGGCAATTCATTCGGTTCGTGCCTCTAAACGGTCTCAATCGAACACGCCGCGCGTGCGGATCGTTAGCGGCAATTTCTGTTTCGCGCCCTTGTTGGAGCGCACCGCCAACTCATATTTGCCATCGTCGCCGGCGCGGATGCGCCAGGTGACGGGACTGTCCGGGCGCGTCGCGCCGGCCGGCACTGGCGGAACCTTCTGGGACGCGCTGCCTTCGAGGATTGAAAAGCCGGACGGCAGAGTCAACTGTAGTTCTTCGTCGCGCTGCGGATTGTGGACCAGAGCCGTCAGCGTGAACTCGCCCTTGCGCACCAGCCGGCCGCCGACGGTCAACAGCAAATGGCCCTCGCTCTCGCGCGTGTCTACATCGCCCAACCCATAGGCGAAACCCACGACGCGAGTCTGATTCGGCGTCAACGGTTGCGGATCCCAATACATCGTCACGGCGGAATCATTGGCGCTCTGCCTGCCGACTCGTTCTTTAATCGACAAGAACGGCACGTCCCAGCCGGTTAGCTGCGCTTTCGCCGTCTTCCAACCGGCTCGCTGCAACTCCGGATTGGGCCAACCGCCCAGCATGACCCGACCAGGACTCTCGACCTGCTTACCAATGCGGAATTGCAGATAGGCCACCGTGCCCGGATCGCGCAGATCGTCTTTTTCCAACGCCTGGATAAAGTCGGGCACCTCCGTGGATGTCTTGAACAACTTCTTGGTATCGCATAAATCCGTCGCGCCGGGGATGGTGAAGGGGACGCCGTCGTTGAAGCCGATGAACGTATCGAGCATGAAGCGAATGCCGACTTGATGCCCTCGTAGGTCCTTGTTCTCAACGAGGTAACGCACCAGGCAGGTGTCCAGGCGACGCGACTGTTCGCCGGGCACAATCTCGACTTCCTGCGTCACCTTGATCTTCTCGTTCGGCAGCCACCACGACGACGCCAGTCCGTCACGCGGTCGGCCGTCCCTATCGTCTTCCAGCTTCCCCTTCATGGCAATCCACTCGCCGGGCGGCTGGCCGAACAGATAATCCTTTCCATCCACGCGCAAGCAAGTATTATTCGATCGGCCGTGTTCGTCGAACGTGAGTCGCTTGAGGCGATCGCCGCGGGCAGGGTCTTTGACGCGCAGCATGACCAGACCGAAGCGCATGGTCGGCATCGGCAGTTTATCGTCGGGTTTATCGTGGAAGCGGATGGCGATGTAGGGGTCGGGATCGACGAGGGCCGTCTCGGCGGCGCGCGTTCCGGCGGGCTGACGGACGATTATCCATAGATCGTGAACGACGACGATCAGCAGCATCAGAGCGAGAATTCCCAGCGGGAGCAGATGCTTGGCGATGCCGCCCGACGATGGCTCGTGAATCCGCGAGACTTTGCGGTCGAAATCGCCGTTCGCCTCGCGGCGCCGGCCGTGCGTTGTGCCGCCCACCGGCACCGAAAGCACTTCGAGTACTTCATCACGGCCGCGATGCACCGACACCGGCGCTTCCTCGGTGACGGCCAACACTTCGGGGATCGTTTCTCTCTCCGATACCACATGCACCGGCACGACGGCCAGCACTTGATCCATGTCGAGTACGGCAGCGGCGGCCATCGGGTTTACGTGTACGGCCATACGGCCGCTGATGGTCAACGACACTTCGACGAGAAAACGCTGGCCGCCGTTGGCCGTCACCTGCACCTTGCCTTGCAGCTTTTCGCCGGGACACGCCGGAACATTCGGCACCTTCAGCACGATGCGCGCGGTTCGTCCATCAAGAACGATGCGGCCGATTTGCAGCCAGGGCGTTCCGGTGGTGGCATGGGCGAACACCGGACGTTTTTCGACCGCCCGCACTTGTAGGACGTGTTCGAGACTGGCTCCGGGCGCTCCATGCAACTGCACGGCCGTCTCGCTAATCTCCACCACGGGCGCCTTGACCAAGCCCAGCGCCTCGAAGAATTGTTGAATGGCACCGAGTCCTGACGAGGCTGGCCCCTGCACCGGATAGGTCCAGCCGTTGCTCTCGTACCAGGCGGCAACGGCGCCTTTCTCGAAGGAAGGCGCGGCCCCCTTGGGATTGGCCTTGGCCTTCTCGGCGATTTGACGCGGCGAGATGGCTCCGCTCAACACGCCGTCGGGGAACGGCTGCACCGGCACATCGGCGCGCACCACAATCACGACGGAGCCGCCGTTGGATTCGATGGTCAGCCGGCCTTCCAGCGTTTTGTTGCCGGCACGCAGCGCCTTGCCGTGAATCTGCACCGGCAGCGTGAAATCGTCCAGGCACTGGAAGACCTTGCGCGGCGAGCCGGTTCCCTCGCCCAGCGCCAGCCAGGCGGTTTCATCGCAGGCAACCGTACCCTGCAACAGGCCCATGCCCTGATTCTCAATGTGCAGCACGAACTGACGATCGCCGCTGCGCGAAATCTGTCCGAGATTGACCTCTTGCGGTTGGGCGAACAGCTTGGCCGGCTCGCGCGTGCTGCACGGCAGCTTGCTCAGCAGATCATCCAAACCGCGATCGAGATCCGCCGCCTTCATTGCCTGCTTGGCCGCCAGCGCCAGATCCACGCGCCCCAATGCACCGAAAAAGCCTTCCAGATAGCCCTGCCGCAACAGATCGAGCGCTTCCTTCCACTCGCTGTAACAGGCCAGCACCAACTCGTTGAGGTTGCGACATTGCCGGCCCGACGGAAAGACGAACGGACTGAGAAACGGCTGCGCGCCGACGGCAATCGGTCCATTCGCCTGGGCACGGCCGTCCAGCACCGCGCCGTCCCAGTAGCAGTAATTCGCTTCCGGCGGATTCACCCGCGAACAGTTACGGCAGACAAGAGTCATGGTCGTTCCGTACTTACGGAGTGCGGTATAGGAGATAGCGAAGAAGGGATTATACCACGCCGCGCATCGATTGGGAGCAAGAAGGAGCAAGCGTGTTTCAGGAGGCCGTGTCCTGGTTGTTGGCCAAGCGTTGGCGTAGGTCGGCCAGTTCGCGGCGCAGACGCTCATTCTCGGCTTCCGTTTGCCGTTGAGCGGCTTCCGCTTGACGCTGAGCCGCTTCCGCTTCGCCGGCCATCTCCAGAGGCGTGGGCAACCATCGGCTCGCGGCCGGATCGAACAGCCGCAACTCGCGGCCATGACGTTCCAGATGCAGACGCAGCACTTGACTGGGCAATCGACCCGCCACGACGCGAATGGGGTAGTATTGGCCGCGACGCAATCGATGTCCTTGCAAGGACGGCGTGAGATAATCGCCCAAGGGGTCGAAGAGGAAATACTCCTTGACGCGCAACGTGTCCTGATACAGATGGTATTTGTCTTCCACATCCTCGCGGCGTGTCGAAGACGAGGTCAGTTCGATGGCCACATCCGGCCCCTTGCCTTCTTCCCACAACAAATAGTTGGGCCGATCGTGGTTGGCGATGCCCTTGACTACGAACACATCGGGCGAGACGTGCCGGCGGCGGTTGCCTTGTTCGTAATACAGCAGCAGATTGCCCGAGACATAGACTCGTGACTGTGAGGCGTACCAGACCTTGAGTGTCTGGATGAGAGCGTTCATCAGGTCGCGGTGCCAGTCGGTTTCGGCCATGGGTTTGCCGTCCGAAGTCGGGTAGCCATTCTTCCAGGGAATGGGCGTCGAGGATGCCGTCGCCATCGTCTCTTCCTCCGGTCATTGCGCTTGTTTCTGTCGTTCGCCGAAGCGCAGCACACATTTACCCACGCGAATGGCATCGCCGGACTGTAGCGCACGGGAGCCGCGGATCAACTCATCGTTGACGTAGGTGCCGGCTCCCTCATCGATCAGGACATGGCGATTGCCTTCCAGACGAATGCGCGCGTGGAGTTTTTCAATCCGTGGATCGCCGAACAAACCGATGTCGCAGGTTTCGGCTCGGCCAATGGTGATTTCCGGCTTGCTGAGGATGACCTCGCGCCCTTTGCGGAAGCCGGCCTCCACCTTCAGCCAGGCCTCCTTCAGGATGACCTGAGCCAGCCCAATCAGTAAACCGATGCACATTCCCAGGGCGACGAATCCCCAGGCGCTGGGACTCCACAAATGTTCCGCTGTTTCCGTGTGGGAACTCAACAAGCGCGTCCAGCCGCCGTACAACAGCAGCGACAGAATACCGCCGAGCAAGCCGCCGGCCGTGCCGCCGAGAACGCCCTTGAGGATTTTGCGCAGCGGCACACCCGGATCTTGTCCTTTCACGAGGTTGGCCAGCAAATCGAAAACGCCCAGCGACACACCAATCAGGAAGCCGGTGATCGTCCAACCGAAGACGAGAAAGACAGCCCATTCCTTCCAGCCATACAGCGCCTGCCCGACCAATCCGCCGAGCAAACCACCCATGCCGCCGACAAAAACAGCCGTGCCGACGCGCAGCCCGATGGCCACGAAACGTCGCAGGGAGAAGACCCACAGGGCATCGACCAACCCCAAGGCCAGAGTGACGGCCAGGCCGAGAAACATACCCTTGAGTCCCTGAGTCAGCACCCGGCTGTCCAGGTTCAGAGGCCGGCCCAGCATCCAGCCGACAAAGGCGCCGCCGCCGCCGCACAACGCACAGTAATAGATGAACAAGCGAAAGGACATGACACTCGGTTTCGTGGGGAGAACCGTTCCAATTGCGACGCGAAGACCGTGGGAACCGGCCAAAGCGAATTCATCTAAAGCGATCCCTTCCCCGCTGTCAAGCAGCAATTTGCTCCGTGCGCCCTTCATCGTGGCCGTTTCTCACAACAAACGGCGATGTCGCTCGACCACGGCCGCCACCTCGCGCAGTGCCGTCACCGCCTCATCGGGATTGACGACGCACTTTTCCAAATTGCCGTAGTGTTCTTCAAGACACTGAAGCAATAGCTGCTTGACCTTTGCCTCATCAGGCCCCCAGGGTAGCGAACTGTTCTGATAAAGCGTCTCCAACTCCGCCTCCTTGCGCGTGAAGTAATCGCGTATCTGCTGCTCGGTCCATTCGCCGCGGCGGATGGATTTCAACTGCTCGCGATTGCGCATCAAATCGAGATCGCCCTCGGTCAAGATCATCTCGATCTCGTTGAGCAGCCGGACGACGTGATAGGCAAACTTCAGGTCGAAGTGATATTTCTCCACCATCTCCTTGCGTTTGCCCGTGCGATGGCGTGTGCCGGCCATCTTGGTGATTTGCTGGTAAGCATAGCCCTTGAACGTGTGCCAGGCGCCTTTGTGCAAGAACGACTTCCGTTGCTCGCGCACCATCTGGCCGATGCGTGTAATGTGCAACACGCACGTATCGGCCGTGAACAAGGAATCGATCATGTTGGGGTTGTTTTTCATCACCAGTTGGAAGTAATCGACGATATTGTAGATCGTTAAATCGTACATTCGTCCGCGTCCGGCCAGTGCGCTCGGGTCATGCAGATGATGCTCCTGATATTGCGTGAAGCGATGCTTCCGTGTTCCAAACCCGACGATTTCGCCGCGCAGATGAGGAAATAGCTCTTCCTGGGGCGGGATCGCGAAACCATACACGTCCATGTCGCTGGTGTCCGCGCTCACGCCGTAGGCCACGGAACCCATAATGGTTTCATAGTGGACATTGTCCGGCAGCCAGGCCGGCGGATGGGCGATGTTCTTGTGGGTCAATTCTTGTGTAAGGGGCATGGAATCACTCCTTTTGCATTTATTTAAGAGTCTGTCGCCGTGAAAACTTGACAAGCGTGTCTGGAGCTTGGTTCACGTTGAGAGCAACGGCGAGGGGAGGGCGTAAGCCCCCTGTTGCTGTTATAACAGGGGCTTATGCAGGGAAGCGTGCGGGGCGGTCAATTGCACAAACAATTTGCATGTGCTACTCTATTTACACAAGCAGTCTTATTCGCGCCGGCGGCATTCATCCGATGCTTCTCGGCCCACTCAGGGGATACCGAGCCGCGAGAACCGGCAACGTGGCGCACGCGGTTCGTAAAGTTCCTGGTGCCTGAAGGAGAATGGGAGTGAAAAACGCATCGCATGCCCTCCGGGAAATCCGGCACCTCGACCCCAAGAGAGACCATCAACAGATCGTTTTCCTAAGTCTTTGCTACGATTTTCCGATCGACTCCGGCGTCCTTTCGGTCATGATCCTCCTGCGCTCGTTCTCGGCCCTGCGCATCTCGAAAATAGTCGATGGCACCGGAATCTGGCATAAGCAGGGTTCTCAGCGCGCCGCCTCCCTGGTGTATGCGATAGCCCAATTAATCGGCAAAGGCTACGACAGCGAGAGCGGCCGGGCGACGATCGCCCGTATGAATGCGGTACACGGCCACTACAAGACCAATAATGACGACTTTGTCTATCTCCTTTCTCGTTTTGTCTTTGACCCCGTCGAATGGAACGACCGCTTTGGATGGCGTCGTTTTTGCGAGCGGGAAAAACTGGCCCTCTACTATTTCTGGCAGGAGGTCGGTCGCCGCATGAACATCCGCGATGTGCCGCAAAGCTACGAGGGACTGAAGCAATTTATGATCGACTACGAGCGCGAGCAATGCCGGCCGGCGGAGGCCAATTTGAGGCTCTATGTCGCCCTGCGCGATGGGCTGGCTGGTTGGCTCCCCGCCGTCTTCCGGCCGTTCTTTCGCCTGGCTTTGCCTTGCGTACTCGATGCCACGCTGCGGCAGAACCTGATGCTCGATCCGCCCTCGCGCTTTGCCCAAACAATGACGATCACCGGTCTGCGCTTGCGGGCCTGGTTGGGTGCGTGGCTGCCGTCTCGGTGCGAGGCCTATCCGTTGCGCGATCGGCCGCCGTTCTTTTTCGGGCGAGGAGACCATCTGCTGCCCCAGGCGCCTGCATCCGCCGCGATTCGGGGGGCGGCGGCCCCGGCCTGCTGACTGTTTTCATGGGCGGAAGACGGCAGACCGCAGACCGCCACAATGACTCACGAGCCTAGAGCGCCAGCGACGGATTCTTGCTCCCCGTCGCTGGCGCTCCAGGCTTGTCGTCAAAAAATTAGTGTCTTTTACGGTTCTTGAATGCGGACGCGGATGGGACAATGGGCTACTCTCTGATTATCTGCTGGCGCGAGCGGGCCCGCTTCCTTCCCGCTGTTCTGGCGGTCGCCTTCAGCGCGTTGCTCATCGTCCTGCAATGCGGGCTTCTGCTCGGTGCCTTGGCCGCCGCCTCGCGGCCGATCGACCGGGCGCGGGCAGACATCTGGGTGGCATCGCGGCACGCGAGCAGCCTCGGCTTCGGCCATCTCATCCCGGCCGCGTGGCGTGGACGGCTGCTGAGCCAGCCGGAGATCGAGCGCGCGGAACCATTCCTCTTCGGCTTCGGCATCTGGCACAAGCCGGGCGGTGGGACCGAACAATGTTACATCCTCGGTGCGCGGCTTGAGGAAGACGCTCTAGGCGGGCCGCGCGATTTGACGCCGGAGATGCGCCGCCGTTTGTCGGAGCCGGGGGCGACGGCCGTCTATGTGGGCGACCTGCCGCTCTTGGGACTTTCCGGCCAGTCAGGAGAGGCGGGCGAAGTAGCCGGACGCCGTGTGCCGGTGGTCGGGTTTATGCGCGGTGTCAAGGGCGCGGGGATGATGCCGGGGTTGTTTTGCTCGTTGCGGACGGCTCGTCTGCTGTTGGCCGCGCCCGGCACGGATGCCGATCGGGTGATGTACCTGCTGGCCCGCTGCCGCAATTCGGAAGACCGTTCAGCGCTGGCGGCCCGTCTCCGCGCCGAGTATCCCGATATGGATGCACTGACCGGGGAGGAGTTCAGCCAACGGTCGCGGCTGTATTGGTTGGCCAAGACCAAGGCCGGCTTGGCCCTGGCTTTTGCCGCGGCGCTCGGGCTGTTTGTCGGAGCGATAATTACCGCGCAGACCTTGTATGCCGCCACGGTGGCCTCGCTGCGCGAATATGCGGTCTTGCGTGCCCTGGGCATCCCGCGTTGGCGGTTGCGGTTGCTGGTCGTGACTCAGTCATTTTGGGTAGCCCTGGCCGGCATGGCCGCCGCTGTACCGGCGACCGTTGGCCTCGCCCGTTTGGGCGCTGCTTTCGATATCGCCCTGAGTCTGCCCGCTTGGCTCGTGGTCACGGCCGCGGCCGTGACCCTGATCATGGCCCTCCTCTCCGGTTTGGTCGCCCTGCGCGCGCTGCGCCTGACGGAGCCGGCCGTGTTGCTGCGCTAACAAGCGGCGAAATCGCCGTGTGTCGCCGTCCGGAAACGGTCTGGGGCCGCCGGCTTCGTCCTGGAGTGTGAAGTGATTAGGAATCGTATAACCCGCACTCTAGCCTGGCTACTGGGTGTCGCCCTGCTGATCGGCGGCGCGACCCGTTTCGGCTTCTTCCTGGTGCATTCCCCCGCGGATGCTCCGTCGACCGGTGCCGGCTCGGTCGGAGACGACGTGGCGGGCGTGACATGCCTGGGCTACGTCGATGGGGACGACGGGACCGTTTCACTTTCCCCTGCGCATCCCGGCTGTGTCGCGGAGATTCTGATCCACGAGGGGGATAGCGTCTCGTCCGGGACCGTCCTGCTTCGCCTCGACGACCGCCCGGCTCGGTTCGCCCGAGAGCAGGCACAGGCCGCGCGAGAAATCGCTGAGGTTCGGCTCGAACAGGCTCAGGAGGGGGTACGGCAGCACGCTTCACGGCTCGCCCAGCAGAGGGCCGGCCTCGACGCTGCCCGTTCTCGGTTGGCGGCTGCCCGTCACTTGCTCGCCCGCAAGAAAGAGTTGCTTGAAGTAGACCTGGCCCATACTCGGGAGATCGCGGCCGCCGAAGAACAAGTAAACGAACTGGAGGCCGTCAGCCGGGGCGAACAGGAAAAGCTTGCCGAACTCCAGAGACAGGATGCTGAGTTGCAAGTGCGTTCAGCCAAGGCCGACCTGTTCGCTAGTCAAGCGCGACTGCGAGAGGCCGACTATGTCCTGGATCAGTGCGTGCTGAAGGCGCCGGAAGCGGGCACGGTGCTGCGCGTCCTGGTCGGCCGCGGCACGATTCTGGGCGGCGCGCCTCAATCCGCGGTTCTCTTCCGCCCCAATGGGCGGCGCGTTATCCGGGCTGAGGTGGAACAGGAGTTTATCGGCCGGGTAGCCGTCGGGCAGACGGCCCTTGTGGAGGATGAGTTTGCCCACGAAGGTCGCTGGTCGGGGCGGGTGATCCGCATCGCCGAGAGGTACGCCGAACGCCGCTCGCTGACGCAGCAGCCACCCCGATTTACCGACGTGCCCACGGTCGAGTGTGTGATCGCACTCGATTCCGAACAGCCGCAATTGCGTTTCGGGCAGCGTGTGCGAGTGATGATCGGCAGCGTACTTCCTTGAGAGTCTCAGGAATCGCAACGCCAGGTCGGTCCCCAACGGGTGTCCGGCGCGCTCAACGACGGCCGGGCGGAAACAGCTGTCAAGGCATTAACAGAATGAATTACAAGCCTGGAGCGCCAGCGACGGGTTGCCGTGCCCTGTCGCTGGCGCTCCAGGCTTGTCGGCAAAAAGTTAGTGCCCCTGATTCTCAACTTGACCCCACGCAAGGAGTCGATTGAAATGGTCTGGTTTTCCTGAACGTCCCACACCCTCCCACAAGGCCAACCGTAACATGCCAGTCCGCTCGTTTTCTTACTCCGCCCTCCTCCTCGTTTTCCTCATCTCCCTAACAGCCCCTCGACTCCGAGCCGATGAACTCGATCAACTCAAGGTCGGCATCCAGCCGGACGGTCGCATCGTCGTGCCGACCAACCAGATCCTCAAACCGGCTGGCAAGCAAGTTACGTTCCCCGGCCGGCCCGTCGATCTCGCCTTGATCGACAAGGGCTGCACCCTCGTTGTCAAAAATCGGAACGATCTGATTTTCCTCGACGTGGCGACGGCCAAAATCAAGCAGACGCTGAAATCGCCGACCGGATTCAGCGCCGTCGGGTTGGCGGTCCGCGACGACCATGTCTACGTCAGCGATTCCGCCAAGCATGTCCGCGTCGCCGGGCGGCAACTGAATGGCCCGTTCGCCTGGCTGAAGGCGGTCGAACTGAGTAAGCCAAAAGTCGGCGGCGACGTTTACCCGACCGGACTCTGTCCGAGCGACGACAAGGAATTGTGGACCGCCTCCAGCCGCGGCAACAGCGTGCAACTTCTCGACCTCGCCACCGGCGCGGTCAAGCAGGTTGTGCCGGTCGGCGTCGCGCCGTACATGCTTTGCCGTCCGCGTCCGGAGCGCGTCTACGTCAGCAACTGGGGCGGCGATACGCCGAGCGCCAAGGAAACGCACGCGCCATCCTCCGGCACGCCGGTTCGCATCGATCCGCGCGGCATCGCCAATCACGGCACCGTGTCCATCCTCGAATCCGCATCCGGCAAATGGCGGCTGCGCAAGTCGATCGCTATTGGGCTGCATCCCAGCGGCATGATCGCCAGCAAAGACGGCCGATTTGTTTACGTCGCCAACGCCAACAGTGATACGATTTCGGTCCTCGACACTAACATGGAAGAAGTCGTCGAGACCATCGTTTGCCGGCCCGCGGCGCGGCTGCCGTTCGGCAGCGGAGCCAACGCGCTGGCCCTCAGTCCCGACGGCGGCACGCTGTACGTCGCCAACGGCACCAATAACTGTATCGCCGTCGTTCGGCTCGGCGCACGCGCTTGCACGGACCCGGACGGTAAACCGGCGCGCAGCGCCGTCGCCGGTCTGATTCCAACGGGCTGGTATCCCGGCGCCGTCCTCGTCTCCGCCGACGGCAAAAAATTGTTCGTCGCCAACGTCAAGGGGCACGGTTCGCTAAGCCAGCCGCGCCCGATCGAGAAGGGCAAGAACTCGCACGACCATCTCGGCTCCGTATCCATCATCGACGTGCCCGACGACGCCGGGCTGGCGCGCTACACCGACGAGGTCAACGCCAACAATCGCCTCGCCTACAGCCTCGCCGGCCTGGAAAAACCGAACGCCGGCGCGAAGGCGGTGCCCGTGCCGCGACGGCACGGCGAGCCATCGGTTTTTCAACACGTCATCTACGTCATCAAGGAGAATCGCACCTACGATCAGGTGTTCGGCGACATGAAAGAGGGCGAGGGCGATTCGCGCCTGGCCATCTTCGGCGAAAAGGTGACGCCGAACCAACACGCCCTGGCGCGCGAGTTCACGCTGTTCGACAATTTCTATTGCAGCGGCGTTCTCAGCGCCGACGGTCATCAATGGGTCAACGAAGCCTACGTCACCGATTACCTGGAAAAAGCGTTCGGTCGCTTCGCGCGCAGCTATCCCTACGAAGGCAGCGATCCGCTCGCCTTCGCATCGAGCGGCTTCCTCTGGGATAATGCGCTGGCGCGCAAGAAGACGTTCCGCAATTACGGCGAATTCGTCAAGGCGACGCTGCCCAAGGGCACGACATGGACCGACGTATTCAACGATTACAAGGGTGAGGCCGGCAAGATCAAGATTGACGCCAAGCCGAACGTACAGGCGTTAACGCCGTTCACGCGCGCCGGCTATCCCGGCTTCCTGCTCACCGTGCCCGATGTGCGGCGGGCGCAACTTTTTATCGAAGACCTCAAGGAGTACGAGCGCAAGGGTGAATTCCCCCACTTGACGTATCTCTATTTGCCGTGCGACCACACCAGCGGAACGAAGCCGGACATGCCGACGCCGGCGGCGATGGTGGCCGACAACGATCTGGCACTGGGACAGGTAGTGGAAGCGATCAGCAAAAGTCGCTTCTGGAAGGACACCTGCATTTTCGTGGTTGAAGACGATCCGCAAAACGGCTTCGATCATATCGACGCCCATCGCACCGTCGCCCTGGTCATCAGTCCGTACACGCGGCGGAAGTTCGTCGATCGCACCAATTACAACCAAACCGGCATGGTCAAGACCATCGAGTTGATTCTGGGACTGCCGCCGATGAATCAGCTGGACCTGTCGGCGACGCCGATGCGTCACTGTTTCCAGGACAGGGCCGACCTGACGCCGTACACCTGCCGGCCCAATCTGACGCCGCTCGATCAGATGAATCCGCCCCTTAAGAAGCTGCGCGGGCAGGCGCGTCACTGGGCGGAGAAGTCGCTGACGCTGGACCTCGACGAGGCCGACGAGGCCGACGAGGATACCCTGAACCGCATCCTCTGGCACGCTGTGCGTGGCGACGGGACGCCCTACCCCGAACAATTCGCCGGCAAGAGGGCGGGAGCGCCCTGAGGGACATCTTCGGGATCCTTGATGGCTAACGCGCGCAAGTGGATGGCGGCTTCGCGGTCGCGGCCCAGGTCGCGGTACAGGCCGGCCAGATGCTGGCGAGCGCTGGCGTGGCGTTGGTGGGCGGGGCCGTCACTGTCCATCTCCAGCACACGCAGCAAGCAGGTCTCGGCGTTGATGGCGTCGCCGCCCTCGCGCAGCAAGACGCCGTGCAACAGCAACAGGTCGGCGTTGCGCGGGCCGTAGACGCAACCAGCGCGGGCGGCGGCGATGGCTTGCGGCATACGTCCCGTGCGGCGATACAGCACGGCCAAGTTGCGCCACGACTCGCCTTGGCTGGGGTCCAGTTCGACGATGCGGCGCAACAGTGGTTCGGCGGCGTTCTCGTCGCCCGCTTGCAGCAAGACATGGCTGAGGATCACCTGCGGCGTTAGGACGTGCGGCGCTTGGCGGATCGTGTCTTCTAGTAATTGACGGGCGGCGTTGAAGTCCCGGCGGGCCAGGTGAGCGCGGGCGCGCAGCACGGCGGTGTCGAGAGCGGCGAACGGTTCGCGGTCCATCTCGGCGAGGAGAGCATCCAATTCCGGCCAGCGCGCTTGCCGCAAATAGAGTTCGGCCAAGCCCAGGCGCGCGGGCGGGAAGGACGTTTCGGCGACGGCGGCGCGCCAGTGAAACTCGGCGTCGGCGTCCTGCCCCTGTTCGGAGCAGAGGACGGCGAGATGATGACGCACTAGCGGCCCATGCAGCCCGGCATCGACGCTGGTGAACACGCCATCGGGGCTAGGCAATGTTCCTCCCCTCTCCGCTGTACTCGGGGAAGAGGGAGTGAGGGGGAGATTCTCTCTTACTCCCCTCTCCCCTGTACTCGGGGGAGAGGGGTTGGGGGTGAGGGGGTTAGGCGGCAGCAATTGAATCCAGCAGGCGCGGGCGGTAGCGCGGTCGCCGCGTTGATGGCACAGCTGGCCCTTGAGGAACAGCAGTTCGGCATCCTCGGGACAGCGGACATGGCCGGCCTGACACGCGCCCCACGCCTCGGTGTATTGCCCCAGACGGCGATGACATTGCGACAGCAGCACGTATAGCTTGGGCGTGATGGAGTCGGCCGGCCGCGAGTGCTGCAAACTGCGTTGCAGCAGCGGGATGGCATCGCCGCAGCGTCCGAGGTCGGCGAAGGCCCAGCCGAGATTGAACAGCGTGAACGCATCGTTGGGGCGCTCAGCGAGGTCCAGATGCAACAGCCGCAGGTTGCGTTCGAGCTTCTTATGCCGCAGAGTGGGATCGAGGTAGCCGGTGTGTTCGATGGCGAGGTCGGTGAAGCGGATGGCGTGTCCGGCCCGCTTCAAGCTGGGCAGGATCTGTTCGTGAACGCGGTAATCCCAGCGGATGTCGGGATGGTTACGAAAGAGCCGCACCTGGCCGACGAGCGTGGCCGAGCCGTTGGCGGCGTGCGAGCGCTGCTGCATAACGTAGGCGGTGTTATCGTCAGGCAGGTCGGCGAGCAGGGCGCGGAGTTTGTCGCGGTTGGCTTCATCGAAGCATTCGTCGGCGTCGAGCCAGAGCAGCCATTGTCCGTTGGCATGGCGAATGGCTTCGTTACGTGCGGCGGCGAAGCTGTCGCACCAGGCGAAATCGAAGACACGAGCGCCATGTTCGTTTCCTTGCAGGGAGTACCCTGCGCCACAGTGCCAGGAACTTGGGGTCTCAGCCGCCTATCCTAATCCACACGTCCGGTGTCGATGCCCGTTACGTTTCTGGTGCTACGAGCCCTCG
>Ga0134126_10001550_pt1 | contig 29275 bp, 16 predicted proteins | sample KB31752_FD_96881 | JGI IMG/M metagenome (GOLD analysis project Ga0134126, IMG submission 96881) | Terrestrial soil microbial communities with excess Nitrogen fertilizer from Kellogg Biological Station, Michigan, USA - KB3-175-2 | ecosystem: Environmental > Terrestrial > Soil > Unclassified ... | reverse complement strand
TCCGGGACCGATCGGGGTGTGCAGGGTGGCGATCACGCTCCCCGGTCGCTCCGCCTGCACCTGCTGTGCCGTTGCTCCCGTGCTGAAGGCCAGAGGCACCTGGTAGACATCGCACTGGTTATCGCCGTAGTTGACTTCGAAGTAAAGCAGGATCGATGGTATGGAGGTGTCGTCGGGCAGGTCGCGGGTGGATAACAGTTCTGTGTTTGCGGCCACAGCGGCCGGGAGCTCAACCCAGTCCAGCACCTTGATGTTGAGGATCTTGCGGGATTTTGCTCCAAACCATCTCTGGCGCGGCAGCCAGGCCGGCAGGGCCGACTCGAGCAGCGGGAGGCCGTGGCCGGCGACGAAACCCGGCCAGCCCTTTGTCAGCAGGTCGAGCGCCGCGGGCTCATCGGAGGCGATCTCAGCCTGCACGTCGACAGATGCCTCGACCGGCTCAGGCTTCGGGCTGGGCGGCTGCAGTTCCAGCCACAGGAATGAGTACGGGGCCAGGCTCAGTGCGTACGGATCGAATGAAATCGCAGGGAACTGCACGTACCCGATCATCTCCACCGGCTCCATGCCCTGCCATGTGGAGAGATCGAGCGAAACCGGCTGCGCGAATCGGCTCAGGTTGGCCACGCAAAGGACGGTCTCATGTGTGCCGTCGCCGCGATCCAGGTCACGAATGTACGCGAGCACCTTTCGGTTCTCGGGATTGAGGAAGGTGAGGGTACCGCGACCGAACACCTGGAACAACTTGCGCAGGGCGATCATATTGCGCGTCCAGTGCAGCAGGCTCGAATGATCGCTGAGCTGCGCCTCAACATTGACCACCTGGTGCCCGTAGATGGGGTCCATGATGACCGGAAAGTAGAGCCGCGCCGGATCGCAGCGCGAAAATCCGGCGTTGCGGTCGCTGGACCATTGCATGGGAGTGCGGACCCCGTTTCGGTCGCCGAGATAGATGTTGTCGCCCATGCCGATCTCGTCGCCGTAATACAGGATGGGCGTGCCGGGAAAACTGAACAGCAATGAATTCAGCAGTTCAATGCGTCGGCGGTTGTTATCGACAAGGGGAGCGAGGCGGCGCCGAATGCCCACGTTCACGCGCATACGAGGATCGGCCGAGTAGGCAAAGTACATGTAATCGCGCTCGTCGTCAGTGACCATCTCGAGCGTGAGCTCATCGTGGTTGCGCAGAAACAGGCCCCACTGGCAGTTGTCGGGTATGGGCGGCGTCTGCGCCATGATGTCGGTGATAGGCAGCCGGTCCTCCTGTCGTAGCGCCATGTAAATGCGCGGCATCAGCGGGAAGTGGAATGCCATGTGACACTCATCGCCGTCGCCGAAGTAGGGCCGAACGTCCGCCGGCCACTGATTGGCTTCAGCGAGAATGAGGCGGTTGGCGTAGCGCTCGTCGATGGCCGCGCGCAGCTTCTTGACCGCGACGTGCGTCTCCGGCAGGTTCTCGCAATTGGTGCCGTCACGCTCCACCAGGTATGGAATGGCGTCCAGGCGCAGCGCGTCCACTCCCATGTCGAGCCAGAAGCGCATGGCCTTGACGACTTCATCCAGGACCAGCGGGTTGTCGTAATTCAAATCCGGCTGGTGCGAGAAGAAGCGATGCCAGTAGTAAGCGTGGGCAAGATCGTCCCAGGTCCAGTTCGACTTTTCGGTATCGGTGAAGATGATGCGGGCGTCGCGGAATTTCTGGTCGGTGTCAGACCACACGTACATGTCGCGCTCGGGCGAACCCGGCGGGGCAAGGCGCGCGGCCTTGAACCACGGGTGCTGGTCGCTGGTGTGGTTGATGACCAGCTCGATCATCACCTGAAGGCCGCGCTGGTGGGCCGCGTCAAGGAAGGCCTTGAAATCGGCCAGTGTTCCATAGGACGGGTTCACGTCGACATAGTTGGCGATGTCGTAGCCGTCGTCGCGCAGTGGAGAAGGAAAGAACGGAAGAAGCCACAGGCAGGTGACGCCGAGTTCCTGCAGGTAATCGAGCCGGGACATGAGACCGGGGAAGTCGCCGATGCCGTCGTTGTTGGAGTCGGCAAAGGCCCGCACATGAATCTCGTAGATGATCGCGTCTTTGTACCAGAGGGGATCCGTTGCGCTGGCGACCTTTTTCACGTTCTCAGTTTCTCCGGGCTGGGGAATATCCGGTGGGAGGGACAGGCCGGGGAAGGCTCCAGGGATGCCCCGCCCTGCTCTTACGCATGAACGCGCGTGCGCTTGTTGCGCGTCATCAGCAGAGTAACGCGGCGAATCGAGGCGGGCAGATCTCGGAACGCCCGACGATTGTGCCCGGGCATAAACGAGTATACGCAGTCGGACGTCGCAAGTACGGGCCACAGGACGGGCGCATGAACATGCTGAGTAGAGATGCATGGACTATCTGCGGGGATGACTGCCGTTGCACGCGGCGGAGAAGCAATTGTGACGCTGAAGCCGGGCGGATTGCGCGAGCTGCATTGGCATCCGAACGAAGACGAGTGGCAGTGTTACGTCTGAGGCCATGGTCGCATGTCGGTGTTTACCGCTGCCGGCCACACGCGCATCATGGACTTTGACGCCGGCGACGTGGGCTACATCGAGCAATCGATGCCGCACTCCATCGAGAACACCGGAACCGAAGACCTAATGTTCCTCGAAGTTTTTCCCACTCCCGAGTACAGGACATCTCGCGGGCCGAGTGGCTGGCGCACACACCTTCGCGCCTGGTGGACCAGCACATCGCCACGGACGAAGATTTTCTGCCCGCGATCCTAAAAGCTGAGGCCGTCATCGATCCACCGTAGACGAGTGGCGGCGGCTCAGTACCCCGGAAAGTCCTCGCTGCGGATGTCGTCCTCGTCCGCGCCCGCCTGCAGCGCCATGTCCCGCATGGCGGCGACCATGGCCGGTGGGCCGGCAATGTAGTAGATGGGCCCATTGAGCGAAGTGATATGCCTGCGCAGTTTGCCCGCATCGAGCTGGCCCGTATCGCCTCCCCACGTTTTTCGAGAGTCGTCCATTCCGCTCATGTTGGCGACCAGGTGAAAATGCGGATTCTCGGCTTCGAGCCGTTGCAGCTCATCAAGAAACGCCGCGGCTTCCGGCGTCCGGTTGGAATAGAAGAGGTAGATTTCGTGTGGGAGCTTCTCTTTCGCCGCCTGTACTGCCATGCTGCGAAATGGGGTGATCCCGATTCCTCCCGCGAGAAAGACCGCGGGCTTGCTGGCGTTCTTGTGCAGCGTCAGCGAACCAGTCGGCCCATCGATCTTCACTGCGAGCCCCGCACCCGCCCCCTTCAGCACGCGCTTGAATGCCGAATCCCGCATACGCGTGGCAACCATCAATTCCGATTCAGCCGGCGCGCTCGCAATCGAGAAGGCCCGCGTGTTTCCCTCGCCATCGGTCTCCGGCGGATCAATCAGTGTGAGGTCGATCGCCTGGCCGGCACGAAAATCAAATCCCGCCGGCTTGCGGAAGGAAAATGCCATCGTTCCCTCCGCGATCTCCCGCTTGCTCAATAGCTCACTCGTATACTCGGCCACGAAACCTCCACCGCTGTCGTCCAGAATTGGCACAGCCCCATCAACGTAGATCGCGAATGCTCCATCTGGTTACATCATCCGCCCATGTCCCGGAGAATGGGACCGTAATTCACAAAATTTGCCGCAACTGATTGCATCCACGGCATTGCCCGGCCGTGCAGGCAAAACGACAAACACGCTATGCCACGGCATCCAAACCACTGCACCCCGGTCAGGGGCTCTGGAGCAGAGTGGATGAGGATTGCGCAAATCGCGCCGCTGCACGAGAGTGTGCCTCCGCAACTCTACGGGGGGACGGAGCGCGTGGTTTCCTATCTGACAGAAGAGCTCGTGCGCCAGGGCCACGACGTAACTCTGTTCGCCAGCGCCGATTCGCGCACGTCGGCGCGGCTGCGACCGATCTGCCCTAAGGCCTTGCGCCTGGAGCCGAAGGAGCTGCCCTATCCGCTCGCCTGGCATATGCTGCAAGCGGAGCTGGTGGCCCAGGAATGCAGTAGTTTCGACATCATCCACTCACACGCCGATATCCTGCTCTTTCCGCATATCCGCTGGTGCGGCATGCCGGCAATCAGCACCATGCACGGTCGGCTCGATATTTCCGACCAATTCGAGCTGTTCAAGGAGTTCAACGAAATCCCGCTGGTGTCCATTTCAAACACGCAGCGCACCCCCATGCCTTGGGCAAATTGGGTGGCAACGGTGTATCACGGGCTGCCGCAAGAGCTTTACACCCCGCAGGAACGAAAAGGGGACTATCTGGCATTCCTGGGCCGCGTATCTCCGGAGAAGGGCCTCGCCCGCGCCATCCGGATTGCCAAGTCCGCGAAGATGCCGTTGCGCATCGGCGCCAAGGTCGACCCGGCCGATCAGAAATACTTCGATCGCACCATCCTGCCCCTGCTTCAGGATCCGCAGATCGAGTTCCTGGGAGAAATTGGGGAGAGCTCGAAAGGCGAGTTCCTGGGCAATGCCGCCGCCGTGCTTTTCCCCATCGACTGGCCGGAGCCGTTCGGACTGGTGATGATTGAGGCCTTGGCTTGTGGGACGCCCGTGATTGCCTTTTCCCACGGCTCGGTGCCCGAAATCCTCGAGCACGGCACGACCGGATTTGTGGTATCAAACGTCAAAGCAGCCGCCGAGGCCGTGGCGCGCATCCCCACGATCAGTCGCAGCCAGTGCCGCGAGGTCTTCGAAGCACGATTTAGCGCGGAGCGCATGTGCCGCGATTACCTGTGCGCCTACGAGTTGGTTGCCGGGCAATCGCGCCCACGAGCCGCCTGAGAGTTTTGCACCTAAGCACCGCTTCGCACCGGGAGCAGCGTTCATGCCATTGCTCAAAAATCCGGTAAGTAACGACGTCATCGAAATCGGCCAGCAGTTCTATATCAGCGCCAACTCTTCGCTGGCCGATGATCGTACGCGGGTCCTGCTGCACGGCGACACCTTCGCTGTGTTCGACCGCAGCGGAGATATCCAGCCGGTGGGATTCGGCCAGCAGGGCATCTTCCATAATGAGACGCGGCACCTTTCGCGCCTGGAACTTAAGATCTGCGGAACGCGGCCGCTGCTGCTCAGCTCGACCGTTCGCGAAGATAACCTGGTTTTTGCCGTCGACCTCACCAATCCTGATCTGCAGCTTCCGTGCGGCAGCAGCCTGGCGCGCGGCACGCTGCACATTTACCGCAGGAAGGTCTTGAATGACGGGGTAAGTCACGATCGCATCGTGGTTCACAACTACGGCGAAGCCGCTTTCGACGTCGAGCTTTCGCTTGAATTCGATGCCGACTTCGCTGACATTTTTGAAATCCGCGGCGAAAAGCGGAAACACCACGGCGAAATGCTGGACGAGAAAGTGGAACGCGATGCCGTGATCCTCGCCTACGAGGGCCTGGACGGCGTGCGGCGCAGTACGCGGGTAGAGTGTTCGGCGCCCGATTGCAAGAGCCACGAGGGCGGCATTCTGATTCCGCTGCACCTTGAAGCGCAGAGCGAGTGTGTCTTCAACATCCGCGTGGTGTGCATTCGTCAGCATGGCGAAGTCAACGTACAGCACTATGACCAGGCGCTGCAGGCGCTGGTGCAGGAGCGCTCCTCCGGGCCGCTGGCCGGCGTCGGCATTGAAACCTCGAGCGAGCGATTCAACCACTGGATCTGCCGATCGCAATCGGACCTGGCCATGATGATTACGTGTACGCCGCACGGGCCGTATCCCTATGCCGGCGTGCCCTGGTACTCCACCATCTTCGGGCGTGACGGCATCATCACCGCGCTGGAGTTGCTCTGGCTCGCTCCCGAGGTGGGGCGCGGCGTGCTGCAATACCTGGCCGCCACGCAAGCCACCAGCTTCGATCCCGAGCGCGACGCCGAACCGGGCAAGATTCTGCACGAGCTGCGCAAGGGCGAGATGGCGGAGCTGCGCGAAGTGCCGTTCGGCCGCTACTACGGCACGATCGACAGTACGCCGCTGTTTCTGGTGCTGGCCGCCGCATACTACGAGCGCACCGGCGATGAAGAGTTTCTGCGCGGCATTTGGCCAAACATTCTCGCCGCGCTTGAGTGGATCGACCGCTATGGCGATCGCGACGGCGATGGCTTCGTCGAATACGCCAGGCAGAATGACAACGGCCTCGTGCAACAGGGCTGGAAAGACTCGAACGATTCGGTGTTTCACGCCGACGGGCGGCTCGCGGTGGGTCCCATCGCGCTCTGCGAAGTGCAGTCGTACGTCTACGCGGCGCGGCGGGGAATTGCCGCTGTCGCGCGCGATTTGGGACGGCATGAACTCGCGCACAAGCTGGAACAGCAGGCCACCGACCTGCGCGCGAAATTCGATAAGGCATTCTGGTCTGACGAGCTGTCATTGTTTGTACTGGCGCTTGATGGAGAAAAAAAGCAGTGCCGAGTGCGCAGCTCCAATGCGGGGCATTGTCTGTTCTCCGGCATCGCATCGCAGGCGCAGCAGCACGCGGTGGAGCGCGCCCTGCAGGAACCCGCGTTCTTCTCAGGATGGGGCATCCGCACCATTGTCACCGGCGAGAAACGCTTCAACCCAATGTCGTATCACAACGGATCCATGTGGCCGCACGACAACGCGGTGATCGCGTGGGGCGCGCTACGCTGGCCGGACAAATCGTTGCCACTGCAGGTGCTCTCCGGACTGTTCGAATTGTCAGACCAGGTGATGTTTCATCGCCTGCCTGAGCTCATCTGCGGGTTTGAACGGCGACCGGGCAAGGGCCCGACGCTTTACCCGGTGGCCTGCAGCCCGCAGGCGTGGGCGGCCGGCGCCGTGTTCATGGTCCTGCAGGCCTGCCTCGGCCTGGAGATTCGCGCCCGCGAGCAGAAGCTGTTCCTGCATCAGTCGGCGCTCCCGGAATCGCTCAAGCAGGTGCACATCGAGAATCTGCGCGTCGGCGACGCTTGCGTCGATCTTTCGTTCGAGCGCTACGCGCAGACGGTGGGCGTCAATATCACGCGCCGCTCGGGGCACGTCGAGATCGTCGCCCTGCGCTGAACGGCATGCGGCGCGCAGATACGGACCAGCGCTGAAAGCGGCTTACCAGCTGACAATCACGGTGATCGTCTTCCAGCCTTCGCCTGGCGGGAAGTGGAGGAAAAGTCCTATCGGGAACTTCAGGTCGCGCCCATCGTCGATCTGCGTCACGTATGCGGCTAGCCGCTCCGTGTCGTTGCCATCAATGCCCTTGTTTTCCGGAGATTCAAACTTGAGATGCGGAAGATAGCGGCTCCGAAAAATCCCGAAACTCGTCTGGTCACCTGCCATTCCTTCGAATACAAAGGTGGCGCGGTTCGACTCCCAGTTCTCGCTTATAACCCTGACATCGGAGGTGCGATCTCCCGGTAATGAGGACGCAAAATGCTGCGAGATTCCGACCGGAGGCACAGGAATGCGTACGCCTTCCATCCCATTTTCGGTCTCGCCGGATTTTGATCCGGTGCTGTCACTGCGAACTTTCCATTCGCGAACCTTGGGATCGGGAGAGAGCTCAACGGTGAGAGTGTCTCCGGTGCGCGTGAAGGTAAGAGAACCCACCGCATTCTGAAGTTCAAGATGGTCGACACTCGCATGATCCCAGCCCGCCGGCAAATGCGGGTCCACCGTAATGGTCTTCGTCTGCGCGTCGATGGAGATGCCGAACAGCCCCCGCAGCGTCGGTGTGATCACCATGGCGCTCGACCACAACTGATGGCTCGTGCTCCGCCCAAATGGAACAAAAAAGTCCCCGCTCAGCAATTCGGTATCCGCGCCGAGATCCTGCGCCCAAGTAAGATTCGCGTTCTGCATCAACATGCGGTAGCCGGCCAGCGGCTGCCCGCCGCGAAATTCGGCGAGCGCTGCCCAGCCCGTGAACAGCGGCCACACCGAGCCCTGGTGGTAGCTCATCCCGTCGTAGATCTTTTCTTCGTTTGAGACGTCTCGCAAACCCCAGTCGGTGTCAAGCGTGTGCTCCGCCAGTTGCTTCAGGCAGGCGGCACCATGGGCCAGCGGTTGCGGGTTGAAGCCGCTCCACCACGCCAGCGCCGGATACACCGTCGTCGTCCGGTCAACCGGACCGTTCGGCGTGCCCGCGGGATTCGTCGCAAAGGCATAGCAGCCCTTCTGCGGGTCGTAGTATTCCTGCTCGATCTTCGCAGCGATGTCGTGAGCCCGTCCCGCGGCCTTCTGCGATTCAGCATCGTTGCCCAGCAGTTTTTCGAGTTCGCCGAAAGCGGTGCTCGCCTGCTGATCGAGTTCAGCCAGGTATATTTCCTGGTGCGGCATGCCGCCCGGCCAGCTCTCCACCCAGCCGGTCCCTTGCGAGTTGTCGTAGATGCCGTCGTGATCGGTATCGTGCGCGGGATCGGTTTCGAAAGCCCACGCTTTTTCCACCGTGCCGCGTTGTTCTTTGAGGAAATCCACGTCGCCGCTGGCGCGCACGTAATCGAGCATCGCCATCAGAAACAGTGGTGTGGAATCCGCGGCAGCGTACATGTAGGGAAACTGCTGCCAGTCAATCTGCGAGGCCGTCTGCGAATACTCGTGCATGATCTTGCCGTCGGCACGCTGGCGATGAATCAGGAACGCAAGCTCCGACTTGGCCAAGGCGAAATCTCCATACCCGTTCACGGCATAGAGCGTGTAGAGCGCGTCGCGGCCGAAGAACCAGCCAAATCCCGGACGCGCGGAGTCGCCCGACGCGTAGTAACCGGCGACCAGGGCGGTTTCGTCCCTGCACGGGATCGCAGGCGCCACGGAGGTTGAGGCGGTGGGATCGCAAAACGGCTTCGCCTTGAGCTGCTCGATTGAAATCTTCGCCCATTGAAAGGCTTCGTTAAGCGCCTTGTCGGGTGTGTCGATGGAAACGGAATTGGCGAGAAGCTTCTTGTACTTCTCCGCATGCGCAGCGTACGCGGCGGCGATTCCCTGGTTGAGTTTTTCGAGCGTCTCGCCAAGCGCACGCGTGTTGGCGGCTTCCTTATTGGTGCCCACTGCCATCAGCAGCGGGTACAGACGGCCATGATCGCGCGCGGGATCGATGTGCAGCTTGAGCTCCACGGGGTACACCTGCGGGCGCTCCTGGTAGGGTGCGAGGACCCCCGGCCGCGCGCCGGGAATAGTGATGGCGGCGGCTAGATCGGGGTAGTCCGCGTGCAGCACGTAATATCCCCCGGCCTCTTCATACGCATTCGGGCCGGGCGCGACCCATTCGGGTCCGGGATGGCCCTCGTTGCGCTCGGGCCACATGTATTCGAGGTTGGGAGTAAACCGAAATGTAAAGTCGGTCGGATGGAGGCAGTCGAATTCGTACATCACCACCGGACCGGTGCCCGCTGGGCCCTGGTCCGCCGAAAACATGATCTGGCGGACTGTGAAGCCGAGGTGCGAGTAGGTGATGACCGTTCGGTCAGGGCGGACCTCGATCTCTGCGGACTGCTGATTCACGTCGATCGGAACGGTATAGCCCTCGATGTCGGCCTCGATCGTGAGATGCGAGAGGATCTTGACCGGCACCGCCCACGCCTCAAACGTGCCGTCCTGCTGGCCGAGGAGGACGCCGCGCTCGCCGGCGACCGTGAAGGGCTTCAGCGCTTCGGTATGTGCGCGGATGACCGGGCCTGCGCTCTCGAACGCGATGGGGCTGAGGGGAGCAAAGTGCGGCGGCGGTGGCTGGTTCGAAGTCTGGCCCTGGATCGCGGAAGAAAAGGCCGGCAGCAGCGCTGCCAGGCAAAGCGAAGCCGTTCGAATGCGCATGGAGATCGTTCCTCATGGAATACGTGCGCCATTCTACGGCACCGGGTGCTGGCGGCCGGGCACAAAAAAAGAAGGCCGCGGATCGCTCCGCGGCCCTTCGTGCAGGAGAAGGAGGCAGGTTAGAAGTCGTAACGCAGGCTGAGCTGCGTCACGCGCGGTCCGGCGTCGCTGAGCGACTTGCCGTAGTTGCCGTCGTTGTAGTTCGACACCGGGTTGGCGAAGTTTGCGTGGTTGAAGAGATTGAACAGATTGCCCTCAAGCGTGAAGCCCTGGTGTTCCCAGGTGCTCACGTGCTTGAGGATGCCGAGGTCCACGTTCTTTGCGGCCGGCCCCGTGATCGTGTTGCGGCCCGCGGGAGGCTCACACCAGAGTTGAGCGCCGCGACACGTATACGGTCCGAAATAGTCGCCGCTGTCAATCGGCTTCAGGTAGGCAGTGGCCGGGCTGGAGCTGTGAGTGATGGCGTCCTTCGGCGATCCCGTTCCCTTGTAGACCGTGCGGTTGGTGCCGGGGCGGCCGTCCTGGAGCGGGTTGTAGCTGCCCGACGAGTCATAGGGAGTGAACGGCGTGCCGCTGGACATGGTGACGATGGGCGACACGCCCCACCCGCCAAGCAGACGGTTGTTCTTCTTCCATTGCGAATGATAGTTGAGGGTCAGGACGAAGTTGTGGCGCATATCGAAATCGGCCGGGCCGTAGTCATAGGACCAGTGGTAGGGGTTCTGCGGGCCGGTGGCGGCATTACGCTGCGTGAATACGTCGCTGATCTGATCGAGCGATTTCGAGTACGTGTAGTTGGCCATGAACTGCAGCCCGTTCGAATAGCCCTTGCGCAGGCTGGTCTGCAGGCCGTTGTAGTTCGAGGTGAAGCCATTGGTGCGGAAGTTGTCGTTATTGAAAAGCGTGGTGATGCGCTTCGTCGTGAAACCGTTCGGATACCCTGCTTCATAGCACGGTGTTCCCTGTTTGGAGGTTCCCGGAGGGCACGCAGTGCGTCCCGCATAGGTGTTGATGTTGTTCAGCCCCACGAGACGGCGGCCCAGGGTGCCCACGTAATTGGTTTCCCACACGTATCCGGCCTTGACCTGGTACTCGATGCCGAGGTTGTACTGCTCGTAGTAGGCGTCTCTTAGCCGCTCATCGATGTGCCGCGGAATCGGCTTGCCCTGATATTTTCCGAGCAGCGTATTCGCGGTGAACGGGGCGTTATACATGCCCGGTTGCAGCAGGGAACCGGCGGCAAGCCCATTGCCGCCGTATCCGATGGCATTGTCGGCATAATGCGGCGGGTTGAAGCGCAGGTTCTCATACACGTTGTTGTAAAGGCGATCGAAGCCAATGCCGTAGCCGCCGCGAACAGCCATCTTGCCGTTCCCAAGCACGTCGTAGGAGAAGCCGAAACGCGGCCCGATCGCCCGGGTATCCTTGTGCCAGATATTGTTGTCGCGTTGCTGGAACGTGGCTCCCTGCAGGCCGCCGGCAATCCAGTCCGTGGGCTGGAAGGGGTTGCCGCTCGGAGTCGGGTTTTCGAAGTGGCCGAAGTAGACGTTGGAATCGAAGCCCTTTTTGAAATTGTGCGGCGGCCCGAAGTAATCCCAGCGCACGCCCAGGTTCACAGTCAGGTGCGGTGTGACTTTCCAGTCATCCTGCAGGTATCCGGCGTATTCGTTCGCACGGAATCCACGGTAGGGGTCAGGCAGTTGATTGTTCGATGGGTCGATGGAAGCCGATGCCAGAAAGAGGGAGCCGTAGCCTGGACCTCCATAGAGCAGCGGCTCGAAGTCGTCGTAGAGCGCTGCGTCGGTGACCATGTTCTCCAGGTCCCACGGCAGCAGCGTGCCGTAGATGTCGTTATAAAAGCTGGAACCGTTGCGGGTACGAATGTACTGGAACCCGGCCTTGACCGCGTGCCGCGCCAGGGTCTTGGTGATGGAGTCGGAATAGAGGAATTCGTTCTCAGTGAACAACTGCGGGAATCCGGAGTAGGCGCCGAAGCCCGCGAGCAGCGGGTCGTTGGCGGAGTACATCATCGGAATGCCGTGGGTACCCGGGGCGTCGAAGTTGCTCACATGACGCAGGTATCCGGCACGGAATAAATTCAGCAGGCTGGGGCTCAAGGTGTGCGTCCAGGTGGTGCTGAAGTTCTGCGCGCCGCCGATACTGCCTCCTTCAGGACCAAAGGCGCTTCCCCCCTGCGCACCATTGGATGAGTTGTCGGTGAACAGGTCGACCAGGTAGGCGAAGCTGAGCTGGTCGTTGGGGCCAAGCCGGTGATCCAGCTTCAGGCTGCCGCGATTTTGATTCAGAGCCTCGTTGATGCTTTTTGTGGTCGTGGCGTACACATTCACGGGATATTGAATGCCGTATGTGTAGAGGCCCTGTGCGACCGGTGTACCTTGTGACGTGCCCACCGGGAATGCTGTCGGCTCCTTCGCCAGCAGCGTCTGGAACACTTTGCCCAGGCCGCCGGCATGCGGCAGCGCGCCTGGGCAGGCAGTGCCCAGATAGGCCGGACACAGGCCAATCGTGGGAATGGTGGTGCTTGCGTTCTGGTCCTTGGTGCCTTCCAGGAACCGCTCGAAGTCGCCGCTCTTCACATAATTCAGGAACTCCGGCGTGGTGGTAGTGCCGGTCACCGGAAAAGCGTGGCTGAAGCGGTGGAACTCCACCGTGGCATAGAAAAAGGTGCGGTCCTTGTAGAGAGGTCCGCCAAAGGATCCGCCGAACTGGTTGCGCACCAGATGATCGATAATGCCTGCGCGCTTTGAGAAATAGTCGTCCGCGGCGAGTGCCTGCACGCGGTTGTACTCGAACAGCGAACCGTGCCAGTGGGAGGTACCGCTCTTCAGCACCGTGTCGGTCGCAAATCCGCCGGAGCGCCCGTATTCGGCGGGAAGGTTATGGGAAATGACGCGGTATTCCTGAATGGCGTCAGGGGAGATGGTGGTCACCGCACCGCCGCCGCCCACCGCGCCGCCGCCGCCCTGGCCCTGGTCGTTGTTGTCCATGCCGTCGACCATGAAATTGCCTGTGCCGGTGCGCGCCCCGTCCACTGAGGAGCCGCGCCCTGTGCCGCTGTCCGGGGTGGCGCCGGCCGTCAGATTCACAAACGCGTTCTGCGTCCGGTTTTCCAGCGGCGAACTTTGCCAGATCTCCGAGTCGATGAGCTGCGAGATCGCTGCCGACTCGGTCTGAACCTGTTCGACATTCGCGCTGGCGGAAACCTCGACGGTCTCTGAAGCCTGGCCGATTTCCAGCGTCACGTCCATGGTCAGAACCGTGCCCACGCTGGTGGCAATGTCTTTTAACTCCACGGTTTTGAATCCCGGAGCAGATACGCGCAGCAGGTAGCCTCCGCCCACGTCCAGTGCGAAGAACCGGTACGCGCCCGTCACGGAAGTCGTGGTCGTCCGCTCAAACCCGGTCCCCTTGTTTACGAGGGTCGCGGTCGCGTTGCTGACAACGGCGTGCGTGGTGTCGGTGATCGTACCGGCAAGAGCGCCTAAACCCGCCTGGGCCTGGGCGCCCGGAGGGATGAAAATCGTGACTGCCAGCCCGGCGCACAAGAGCACGCCGAGAATGAGTTTCTGAAGAAGCCGTGGTCTGGAATGCATGGAGTTCCTTCCCTCGCGTTGGTGAGTTAAATCACAAAGGCGTGTGTCGGGGCCTCGGCGGCCAGACACGCCAAACGGCGCCTGCAGTTCATGGCCTGGGGAGGAGCTATGGCTGGAGCAGGAGGTTTGCCCACATAGATAGCAATCGGCATTCCAAACCGCGGCTTTAAGTTTCGGTCTCTGCAATCACGATGGGTCTCGTGCGCCCCGGCAGGCGCCTTCAAATGAGGCAAATCCTGTCATGCTCCATGCCAAGCAGGGCGAGCGAAAGCTGCAAAGGAAAGACGTAAGAAAGGAGGACGGCGCGAGCAACGAAGTGAAAGCTTCCAATTTCCAAGACTGCTCTACAGAATTCCATATACCGGGACGCAGGTCTGGCTCGTTCCAAGCCCCGAAACGGCGCAATCTCGAGTCACTAAGTCGAAATGCCAGAACCGGTTAGCCCACACATCGACCAGCCCTAGATGTGAGCCAAATCACACCATGAGATTTGGCCCTCCGATTGCTGTGATCACAGTCACAATCAGCAACGCGCGTTAGTTCTGGCCATCCCAATGGACTCTGCACGAAGCGCAGGAACTATATCCGCACTTCAACTCCGGGAGAAAACGTCCGTGAAGTCATTCAAGCAAATCCTGTCGGCGATATTCATGCTGTTCATTGGCCTCGCGGTCGCCAATGCGCAGACCTCGAACGGCACCGTGGTCGGCGGCGTTACCGACAGCACGGGAGGCGCCATCGTAGGGGCCACCGTGACGCTCACTTCCGTGGACAACGGCGCCGTCCGAACCACGACCACCAACCAGGACGGTACGTACCGTATTGAGTCGGTGCTGCCCGGCATCTACAACGTGTCTGCCTCGGCTGCGGGTTTCCAAACGACGGTACACACGGGCTTGCAGATTACTGGTTCTTCGATCATCACATCGAGCATGGTGCTCCAGGTGGGTCAGACCTCCGAAAAGGTTGAGGTCACAGCCGACAACGCAGCGCTGAACACGGACAACGGCCAGCTGAGCGGCACCATCGGTGAGATGGAGATCAGCAACCTTCCCATCGCGAGCTTGAACCCCTATGAGTTAGCCCTGACGCTTCCCGGCGTGCTGAACACCCAGGTCGGCGGCTTCTCTAACGGCGTCAACTTCAACGTGGGCGGCGGTCGTCCGCGCGCGAATAACTTCCTTATCGAAGGCCAGGACAACAACGATGCCGGCATCCAGGGCCAGGGCCTGCAGCCGGGGAATGACGAAGCCGTCAAGGAAGTCACGATTATCGAGAACGCCTACACGGCGGAATACGGCCATGGCGCCGGCTCTGTCTCCAACCTTATTTACAAGAGCGGCACCAACCAGTGGCACGGAGCGGTCTACGAGCGCCTGCAGAATTCGTCGCTCGATGCCCGCGACCACTCTCTCAACTACTTCCAGTCGTTCTGCCAGCAGCAAGGCGGTACGGCTACAGATTGCGCACAGGTAAAGACCCTCTACCGGGAGAACATGCCCGGCTTCCGCATTGGCGGCCCAATCCTCAGGAACAAGGTATTTGCGTTTGCGTCCTATCAGTGGGACATGTGGCGCTCGACCGCCAGCCTGAGCCCGCTCACGGTGCCTACGACCGACGGCATCGCCCTGCTGAATCAATACGCCGGCAGCAGCCCCAATGTCGCCACGATGGTCAAGATCTATGGCCAGCTCCCACCTGCCAGCGCAGCAACCCGCAAGATTGCGCTTGGACCCGATCCGACCACCGGCGTAGACCGGGGAACGGTGAATACCGGCGAAATCCTCCGTAATCTCCCCGCCCAGTCTGACTCGCCTGAACTCGACCTCAAGGGCGATTACATCGCAAGCGCGAAGGATACGTTCACCTTCCGCTACATCCGGACCAGCTTCACGGCGCCGTATGACGTGTTCAACTTCACCAACCTGCTGCCCGGATTCGACACCGATCAGAACGGTTCGTCGCACAACGCGGGCATCGTGGAAACTCACGTCTTCTCGCCCAATTTGGTCAATGAAGCACGTCTGTCCTATGGCCGGATCGGCTTCGCCTTCGGCCTGAACCCTGACACAGCGGCATTCCTTGGAACCCCCAACACCGCCATTGACGGGCTGACCGGCTGGGGCATCCCCACGAACATGCCCCAGGGCCGCTTCCACAACACGTACCAGCTCCAGGACACCATCAGCTGGACGCACGGCAAGCACTTCTTCAAGATTGGAACCGACCTTGCCGATATCCGCGTCAGGGACCAGATTCCCTTCAACTTCTACGGATCGCTGAATTTTGCCGGCTCCACCAACCCCACTACGGTGCCGGCTCCGGGCGGCGGAACGCAGTCTTACAAGTACTCCGGTCTCGCCAATTACATGGACGACTTCGGCGGAGCCAACGCAACCGTAAACAAGAACTTCGGAAGCCCGATCGCGCAGCCGCGCCTGTTCAGCCAGAACTACTTCGTGCAAGACACGTTCCGTCCTATCCCCACCCTCAGCATCGATCTTGGCCTCCGCTACGAGTTCAACGGCGCTCCGTTCAATGCGACCGGTACTCCCTATCCGGGTATCGATCCAAAGAATCCGAGCTGCTTCCCGCTCGACCCGGGCGCCAACTGCGACACCAAGCAGGCGGCAGACCGCAAACAGTGGGGACCGCGCGCCGGTATCGCGTGGAGCCCGACCCTGGTCGGCCAGCACAAGACCGTCATCCGCTCCGGCTTCGGCGTTTTCTATGACGTGGTGTTCACCAACATCATCGACAACATACAGGCGTCCGCACCGAATGCCGCTTCACCCCAGATCACCAGCAGCAGCACTGCGAATGACGGCCGCGGCACCAGCCAATGGCTGGAACGCTTCAGCACCCTGAACAAGACGCCGCTGGCCACCGACTCGGCCGACCCGATCGTCGATCATCTGCTCTCTCCGAGGACCCTTCACTGGAATCTGAACATCGAACAGGAACTGCCCTGGTCGACCACCCTCCAGGTTGGGTATGTCGGCGAGCGCGGCGAGCATCTCTACGGCAACACCAACCTGAACCCGTACGTTGCGCTGTACGAACTGGGTGGGCAACGCGTAATCCCCAATCGTGGATCCATCGTTGTTCGCGACAACTCGGATGACTCGGAGTACACAGGCCTCTGGACCGAACTGGATCACAAGTTCAACCACAACTTCCTGTTCCGCGCCTCGTACACGCTCGGCCGGGCCTTCGATGACGGTTCCGAGATCTTTACCACCCTGAACGAATCCTCGTACCAGTTCAGCCGGTATCCCACGCCGCGCGGCACCACCGACTGGGGTCCGTCGGAGTATGACCACCGCCATCGCCTGGTCCTCTCGTATATCTGGCAACCTTCCGTATGGCACACCGAAGGCGCTTTGAAGGTCGTCGGTAACGTGGTGAACCACTGGGCAGTCGCCGGCGTCAGCCAGTTCCAGAGCGGCAGCACGGAAAACGTGGAAGACGGATTCGACGTGGATGGCGACGGCATCGGCAACGACCGCCCCATTCTCGGCAATCCCAAGGCTCCGCTGGCAACCTGGGCTATCGACAACGCCTGGTTCACAGGCGTGTCCGATGGAACGCTCTGCTCCGGTCCAAGCTGGTGGAACACAAGCGACAACTGCCACGTGGTCTCGAAGGATTCGGTTCACTGGATCGTTCCAGGCTTCGATCAGCATCCTGCGAACCCGGTGAGCCGGAATAGCATGTACAGCCCCGGCCTGCAGCAGTGGGACATCAACATCCAGCGCTCCTTCAAAGTCACCGAGCGCGTGACGTTCGATTTCCGCGGCGAGCTCTTCAACGCGTTTAACCACGGCAACTTCGGCGTGGAAAACACCAGTCTCGCCACGGGTGTTGTGACCGATCAGTTCAACGATTTCGGGTTCAACTACTTCGCGGACCCGTATTCCACGGTCACCGGCCACCGCCACGCTCGCATCTTCGCCAAGATCTCCTTCTAAGCGAAGACTCGCAATCGAAACCAGCCGCAATCACTCCGGGGCGCCCACAAGGCGCCCCGGTTTGCTTTTGGAGCAGAGCAGAGGAAGCTCGGCGCCTCTCCTAACTATCCCCGTCCGTTTCCCGTCTGAGAATGTATAGAATCCAGGATGTGATCAGGGGGCAAGTCATGATCCGAACAGCGGGCCAATCACTTTCCGTCTTATTCCTTGCGGCGGGTTTGATACCCGCCGGTGCGCAGTCCAAGGCCCCGGCCGATGCCGGAACGCCAGTATTCCGGCTCCAGGTGCGTCGGGTGCCCGTAGACGTGGTGGTGCTGGACAAGGATGGCAATCCGGTGCGCGGATTAAAGAAAGATGACTTTGTGGTGAAGGAGGACGGCAAGACGCAGCACGTTCTCACGTTCGATGTCTTCGACGCATCGAAGCCAGGGCCGCCGCTGCCCAAGGCTCCGTCATTGCCGCCCAACACCTTCAGCAATGTGCCGGCGGTCGAGGAACGCGGGCCGCTCTACATCCTCTATTACGACATGGTGAACACGAACACCGACGACCAGATGGCGTTTCACGAGGAACTGCTGAAGTTCGTTGACAGCGCCCCGCGGGGTACTCGGATTGCGCTGTTTGTGAACGCAAGAGGCCTGCATCTGATCCAGGGATTCACCACCGATCACGCACTGCTGCGACAGGCGATTCTGAGCAAGGGCCCCGGCCTGCATATTCCGCAGGTGTTTCTGGACGGCAATGTTTTCGGGACCTACGATGCCGGTGCGGCGCTGTCAAACATGAACTTCATTGCCGAGTACATGAGCGGAATCCCGGGCCGCAAGAACCTGATCTGGCTGGCCACCTATTTTCCGATCCCCATGGGACCGACAGGCGCGATGGCGGGAATCCCAGGGGCTGCCTCGGCCGCGCCAGTCGCAGGCTCAGCGAAAGCGGGCGGCGGGCAGTTAATGATCGACTACAGCTATCTTCTGCAGGACCTGATAAAGCGCACCTACTCCAGCATGATGCGCACCCAGATGGCGCTTTACCCGGTGAACGTGGAAGGGGTGGGCGATCCGACCAACCCGCATGGCGGCGATTCCGTCGCCGACTACCAGCATATGGATGACGTTGCCGCCGCGACCGGAGGACACGCGTTTTATGCCAACAACCGCCCGCACCTGCTGATCGATAAGGCAATCGCGCACGGTGAGAATTACTACACGCTTACGTATGACCCCACCAACACAAAATACGACGGATTGGAACGCAATATTCAGGTGACCCTGGCGAACAAGGATAAGCACAAGGATTACCGGCTCACCTATCGCACCTTGTATTACGCCGTACCGGATACCGACGTCGAGCAGCAGCACAAGAAGGAACCGCTGCAGGCGCGCTTCATGGCCGCCAAGACCCAAGACACGCTCTACGCCAATATTGAGCACGGCGCACCCCTGCTGCACGATCTGCTGTTCAGCGCGCAGGTGGCTCCCGAGGGCGGAGCGCAAATGGCCACCCCGGAGCAGATGCAGGGGCTTGAGGATGCACCTGACTACTTCAAAACTCGCCACAAGAACAAGCCGCAGAGTGCACCCAAGCCCATCAAGCTGCAGAAGTACGTCATCGATTACGGTGTGATCGATCCGCAGCTCAAAACCATGGCCGCGCACGGGCAGAAGGCGGTGCTGGAATTTGCGGCGGCTGCCTATAACGACGATGGCCGTCTTCTCAACAGCATCCTGAACCAGGGCGTTCCAACTGGAACCGGCAAGAAATCTCAGTCGCTGTTTCATGCCATCCAGGAACTCGAGGCGCCTCCGGGAACGGCGTACATCCGGCTGGCGGTGCGCGATACCGCTACCAATCGCACCGGCACGGTAGAGGTAAAGCTGCCGGTGCATCCCGACTCTGCGGCGCCGCAGGCGCAGGCCATGGGCGCCGCCCAGTAGCAGCAGGCCGGGTGGGGCGGCGCGGAATACGCGAGAGCGGTCTAATTGCCGTTCCACTTCGGCGCGCGCTTTTCGAGGAAGGCGCGCAGGCCATCCGCTTTGTCGCTGGTGGCGCAGAGGCGCCCAAAGGCGTCGGCTTCGCGCAGCAAGCCCAGCTCAAGCGGCAATCCGAGCCCTTCGTCTACGGTCCGCAGAATTTCGGTGATAGCCAGAGGAGCATTGGCGGCGATTGCCTGCGCCATCGTCTCGGCGCGCGAGATCAGGTCGGCTGCGGGTACCACGTCATCCACCAACCCGATGCACAGCGCCTCGGCGGCCCCGATGATTTCTCCCGTCAGCAGCAGCTTGAGTGCCGCCCCACGCCCGACGAGCCGGGGCAGACGCTGGGTTCCGCCGTAACCCGGAGTGACGCCCAGTTTGGCTTCGGGCTGGCCGAGCCGCGCATCCTCGGCGGCGATGCGGAAGGTGCAGGCCATGGCCAGCTCGCAGCCGCCTCCGAGAGCAAAGCCCTGAATGCAGGCAATGACCGGTATGCCCAACGTCTCAATCCGCCGCAGCACATGTTGCCCGCGCAGCGAGATGGCGCGGCCCGCGTCGGCGCTGGCGGCCTCGGCCAGTTCCGGAATATCGGTTCCCGCGGCGAACGCCCGCCCGCCGGTTCCGCTGAGCAGGATCACGCGAATGGCAGCATCGTCGGCCACCATGTCGAGCGCGCGGTCGAGTTCCGCAAAGCTGTCGGCGTTCAGCGCGTTCAGGACACGGGGACGGTCCAGCACGATGTGTGCAAGCGGGGAGCGAAGGTCCAGCCGGATATTGGAGAATTCCATAGCGGAACCGAGGGTAGCACGACGGGCAGGGGAAGGGGTGGTCCGGAATCGCCGGGAAAGTCTTCGGGCAAAAGAAAATGGGTGGCCGGTTGGAATCGGGACCACCCAAATGTCACATAACCAGTGATGAACTAAATTCAGGAGACAAGTACAGCGTAGCCCCCGGCCGGTCGGGTGTCTTGGGCCATTTGACCGACGCGCGCCTCCATCAAAAGGTGGACCCCGGCCGGCGTCTGCGCGGTTCGCCCCTGTGCATCCGCGCTTCGTCCAATTACTGTAAAGATGCGCACTTCCGCTGAAATTCGCATAGGCTGAAGCGCCGTTCTCCCATGCCGTGAGCGCTTACACAGCCAATCCGGATATTTCCAAAAGATCGCGCCGCCGCGCCGGGCGGAGTCGCGCGCGGTGGGGCCACGCGTTAAAGGCGCCCACTGCTTTCCTTCTTCTTTGCGGCGCCCTGGTCGCTGGAGCGCTGGAGCCGACCACGCCGCTAGCCCACCTGAATCGCCAGAGCTGGGTCATGGAAAACGGACTGCCCCAGAACACCGTGCAGGCGCTGGCCCAGACCGCGGACGGCTATCTATGGCTCGGAACCGAGGTCGGCCTCGTCCGCTTCGACGGGGTGGCATTCACCACATTCGACGAGCACTCGAACCCGGCGCTGCCGGGAAGTGACGTGCAGTGCCTGCTGGCAGCAAAGGACGGCTCGCTGTGGGTTGGAACCAGCGACGGGCTGGCGCGGTTGAAAGATGGGGCGGTGACTATATTCACCACAGCGAATGGGCTGCCCGGGAACAGCGTGAAATCGCTCGGCCTGAATTCCGACGGCTCGATTTGGATTCAGACCTCGAGCGGGGGTGCGACCTACAAAGACAATCATCTTTCGCCCCAGGGGGTCGTGTGCTTTTGGTGCGGAACGTTCGCGGTCGGTCGAGTTGATTTGTTGAACGGGTCATGGGCGGGGGCATCGGCCACGGAGTTGACGGTTGCTCATGGCGACAGGAAGGAGATCCTGCAGGTTGATCGCCAACTACCGGGTAGCAAGATTCAAGTTCTGTATGCCGATCGCGAAGGCGCTCTCTGGATCGGCACCAACGGCGGTCTGGCCCGCTATGCTGAAGGCAAGCTGGAGAAGCTTCCGGTCACCGATCCGCTGGCGTCGGCTTCCGTACTGGCGATCTTCGAAGACCACGAAGGCGATCTGTGGGTGGGCACCGAGTCGAACGGGCTGCAGATCCTGCGCGATCAGCGGTTCGAGACCCTGACCACGCGCGATGGCCTGCCCAGCGACAACGTCACCACAGTCGTGCAGGACAGCGCAGGCCGTTTGTGGGTAGGCACCGCAGGCAATGGCGTGACCACGCTGCGCCCCGGCACAAACCAGCAGGCCCGCACCTACTCGGTGCGCGATGGCCTGCTCAGCGACGTGATCCTCTCTTTGGCCCCCGCGCCCAATGGCGACCTGTGGGTGGGCACGGCCGACGGCCTGAGCCGCATCCGCGGAACCGTGGTCGAATCGTACACCTCGGCGGATGGGCTGCCCGATGATTTCATCCGATCGCTGCATGCGGATGCCGACGGCTCCCTGTGGGTCGGAACGCGCCGCGGCCTCGCGCACTGGAGCAAGCCCGGCGACCTGGGCGCGGCGATGCAGACCTACACCACCGCCGACGGGCTGGGCAGCAATATGGTGGGCGCTATGGCCCGCGATGGCTCGAGCGGGAACCTATGGATTGCCACGTTCAACGGCCTGAGCCGCATGCACAACGGCAAGCTGACAACCTACACCACAGCCAACGGCCTTTCCAGCAACGTGATCACGGCGCTGCTGTCGCGCGGCGAGCATTCTCTGCTTGTCGGCACGCAGGAGCACGGCTGGAACGCGTGGGATGGATCACGCTTTACGCGCATCGCCGGCCAGAACATGGCCAACACCACGGTGCATGCCATTCTCGATGACGGCCACGATCACCTCTGGTTCGCAACAGGCACGGGCCTGGCACGCTGCGATGGCACTGCCGGCGCGGACCTGATAAAGAGCGGCGATTGCGCGCACTGGCTGGAGTTCGGATCGTCCGATGGGTTGCGCAGCCGCGAGACCGCGGTCAACAGTCATCCTTCGGCTTGGCGCGCGCAGGACGGCCATCTTTTTTTTGCCACGCCCAAGGGACTGGTCGAGGTGGACCCCGCGCATTTCCCGGTGAACACGGTACCGCCGCCCGTTGTCGTGGAGCGCTTCGCCGTGGACGATGCGGAGCAGGCATTGCATGCGGCCGACCTGAAGATTCCGGCGGGGCACAACCACTTTCAGATCGAATACGCGGGGCTGAGCTTCGTGGCGCCGCAAAAGGTGCGCTACCGCTACATGCTCGAGGGCTTCGACCACACGTGGACCGACGCAGGCTCGCGGCGCACGGCGTATTACACCAACATTCCTCCTGGGCACTACACGTTTCGCGTGCAGGCCGCGAACAACGACGGATTGTGGAACACGCGGGGCACGGCGCTTGCGTTCCAGCTCCAGCCGCACTTCTATCAGACGATCTGGTTCTATTTTCTGCTGGTGCTGGGCCTGGCGGCGATGATCCTGCTGGCCCTGCGCTTCCGCCTCCTGCATGCCGAGCGCGAGTTCCGCGCTGTACTCGGCGAGCGCAACCGCATCGCCCGCGAAATTCACGATACATTGGCTCAGGGTTATGTCGGCATCTCCGTCCAGCTTGAGGTGCTCAGCGAGCTGCTGCGTCACGGGAAGGCAGACAAAGCGGCGAAGCATCTCGATACCGTTCGCGGCTATGTGCGCGAGGGCCTGGCCGAGGCGCGTCAATCCATCTGGGCGCTGCGCTCGCAGGACAGCGAAGAAGCCACGCTGCCCATCCGCATTCGCCGAGTGGTGGAGGCGAGCGGCGGCCGCGGCCTTGTGGCCACGTTCAGCATCTACGGCGCGTATCGGGCGCTTCCACCAGGCACTGAGAACGAAATCCTCCGCGTTGCGCAGGAGGCCCTCCATAACGTGAAGAAGCATGCCCAGGCCGGCACGGTGAAGGTGCAGCTCGAGTACAGCCGAAACGAACTCGCGCTTGAGGTACATGACGACGGGCGGGGCTTCGATGCGGGCGGCGCATTCCCCGAATCACCGGCGGGGCACTACGGATTGACCGGAATGCGCGAGCGCGCTGCGGCAGTTGGCGGATCACTCGAAGTGAGCAGCGAACCGGGCGCAGGAACCACGGTGCGCCTGAGGGTGCCCGCGCCCGGTCGAAGCCGCGGCGGGCGCGACGCTGGTAAGCCATCTACCCATTCGAACGATCAACTGAGCCCAGACGATGGCGCCATCCCACCCGGTCCGGCGTTATCTGAAAATGTAAAGGAGCAGTCGTGACAGAGCAGACGATACGCGTCTTGGTGGTGGAAGATCACCACGTGGTGCGCCAGGGGCTTGTAGCCCTGCTCAACGTAGTGGACGGCATCGAGGTCGTGGGCGAGGCGGCGGACGGCGTGGAAGCGATCACGCAATTCCGCAAACACCAACCCGCCATTACATTGATTGACCTGCGCCTGCCGCGGCTCTCGGGCGTCGACGTCATCCAGCGCATCCGCATGGAAACGCCCGGGGCGCGGTTCATCGTGCTCACCACGTACGACGGCGACGAGGACATCTATCGCGCGCTGCAGGCCGGCGCGCGCGCCTATCTTCTGAAGGGCATGACCACGGACGAACTGATCACCACCATCCGCGCCGTGCACTCGGGCAAGCAGCACATCCCGCCAGCCATCGCGCAGCGCCTGGCCGAGCGCATGGGCACGGAGGAACTGACCCAGCGCGAATTCGACGTGCTGGAGCAGATCGTGCACGGCAAGAGCAACAAGGAGATCGGCGCCGAGCTGGAAATCTCAGAGGCCACCGTGAAGACCCACATCAACAGCCTGCTCGGCAAGCTGGGCGTGAGCGACCGCACACAGGCCGCCACGGCCGCACTCCAGCGCGGGATTGTGCCGTTGGAGTCGCTGAGAAAACCCAAAGGATAGTTTTCAGTTATAAGTTGTCTGTTTCATTAGCAGTTCACGATGGAATCTGAATCGGGAGCGGAATTCATGAAGCAAATCGCCGCAATTTTGTTTCTTGTGATTGCCTGCACTGCAGGGTTCGCGCAAAAGACCACGTGGCGCCAGGCCACCGACGCCGAGCTGGCCGCGCTGCTGCCGGCGCGCGCGCCGGTAGAGAAGGAGCACATTGAAACCGAGATGCGCACCGCCTCGGGCATCGTCGATCGCCACAGGCATTACATCGCCGGAGTGGTGCTGATCACGGCGGGTTACTCGGCCGAAGGTAAGTACTCGCACTTTCTCGTGATCCAGGCGCCGGTGAAGATCGGCGGCATTTCCTTCAAGCCGGGCGAATACGTCTTCGGCTACTCGCATGACGGCGACGCACTGAACGTGCATTTCAACGTCGCCTCGACCGGTGCGCTTGTGGGTACCGCGGTGGCCCACAAGCTGCCGGGCACTGGACGGGTTGAAAGCCTGCGCATCTGGTCACCGTCAGACAAATCGCTGTTTCAGATTGGGCGCTTTGCGCTGCCGTACGAGATCGAAGAACAGTAACGCAGGCAACAGGAAACCGTCGCTGAGCTGCGCTGCTGCTTCACTCGTCAGCTCTTGAGCCGTCGCTTGGCTTCGAGTACGCGCTCCAGCGCTTCTTCCGCCGTAGCGCCGACTGACGATAAGTGGCCCATCTTGCGGCCTGCCCGCGCTGACAGCTTTTCGTAAAGGTGCACCCGCACGCCCGGCACTTCCATGGCAGCAGCAAAGTTCGGCGTGCCATCGAGCCACTCGTCCCCCAGCAGGTTAACGATGGCGCATGGCGAAATCAGTGAAGTGTCGCCTAGCGGAAGATTGAGCGCCGCGCGTACGGCCTGTTCAAATTGGCTGGTCACGCAGCCGCGCTCGCTCTGGTGGTAGCTGTTGTGCGGCCGCGGCGCGAGTTCGTTCACGAACAGATCGCCCTGCTTCGTCACGAACATCTCCACGCACAGCATGCCTTCCACCCCAAGCCCGGCGCTGATCTCCCGCGCAAGCCGCTCGGCGCGCTCTTTCAGTTCCGGCGAAATGCCGGCGGGCAGCACGCTCCAGGCGAGAATCTGGTTCTCGTGGTGATTGCGCGCCGCGGGAAAGCTGCGGACTTCTCCGCTCGGGTTGCGGGCCGCCATCACGCTGATCTCAGTCTCGAGCTCGAGCGCCTGCTCGGCGACACAGGGATTGCCGCCCAAAGCTTGCCACGCCGCCCCGACGGATTCAATCGTCACCGGTTCACCTAGGCCGATGCGCACCTGTCCCCGGCCGTCATATCCGCCGCGTCCGATCTTGAGAAACACGCGATTGGAAAGCGCGCCCACGGCATCGAGCAGATCCTCCGCGCTCAACACCACGCGAAAAGGGCCTACAGGAAAGCCATGTTCGGCGAGCCACATCTTCTGCAGCGTCTTGTCCTGAATGATGCGGATGGGTTCCACGCCGGGACGCAGCGGCGCGATGGCCGCCACGCGCTGCAGTGCATCCACGCCGATCTGCTCGATCTCCAGCGTCACGGCGTCGGCGCCTGTGGCCAAACGCTGCGCGGCTGCGGCGTCGTCCCACTTGCCCACGATGGTGTCATCCGCTACAAAGCTCGCGGGGCAGCGTGCTTCAGGATCCATCACGCGGATGTGATAACCCATCGTGCGGGCGGCCATCGCCATCATACGGCCAAGCTGTCCTCCGCCAAGAATGGCGAGAGTGCCGCCGGGTTCGATTGGCTTGAGATTTTCTCGGGTGCTGCTTGTCAAGCGGGGCGCTCCTGGACCAGATGAGGATCGAGCGTCTGCTCAAGCACTTCCTGGGTGCGCGCGGCCCTCCACTGCGTCAGCCGATGGTAGAGCGCATCATCGGTGGCAGCAAGTATTTCCGCGGCGAGAATGGCAGCGTTCGCCGCCCCCGGCTTGCCAATGGCGAGCGTGCCCACTGGGACGCCTTTCGGCATCTGCACGATGGATAGCAGCGAATCCAGGCCGTTCAGCAGCGTGGCGGGTACCGGCACGCCCAGCACCGGTACAAGGGTCTTGGCAGCGAGCATGCCGGGAAGATGCGCGGCGCCGCCCGCCCCGGCGATAATGACGCGCAAGCCCCGTTCGCGGGCAGTTTCCGCGTACTGGAAGAGCCAGTCGGGAGTGCGATGCGCGCTGACAATTTTCGCTTCGTGCGGAACTTCGAGCGCGCGCAGAATTTCGACGGCGGCGGAGAGCACTTCGTAATCGCTCTTGCTGCCCATCACCACGCCGACCAGCGGCTGAGCGTTCATGGGGTGATTATATTGGGTCCGCGGAGACGGCGACGTCAGCGGAGCTAGAGGGCGCGAAGCTCTTTCCCGAGTTTCAAATACAAAAACCTGTGACGCCCGCGAAAATTCAGTGGCGGTGCCACGCTTCCACGGCTGCTTCGATTACCGCGAACAGGACGCTGAACGCCGCGAAAAAGCCCTTGGCGCGCTGCCAGTTCTGCTCGTGGCGTTCCATGCGGCGCTCGAGCTCCGCGAGGCGGCCGCCGTTGCCGTCGCCCACCAGGCCGTTCATGTGAGTTTTCAAGACCGAAAGGTCGCTGAGTACCTGTGCTTCGAATTCATTCATCATGCGCATGGGGGTGCTCCGGTTAGCGAAGCCGGCGAATGACAGCTGCAGTAAGCGCTTCCGTTTCGCTTCGCTCAATTTGAAGATGAGAAGACGTAAGAGGCTCCAGGCCGCTACCCGGCGAGTGGCAGGTTGAGAACCACGACCGCGGAGAACTCGCTGTAATTGGGCGGCGAGGCGCCATCGGTACTCGGTGGACGTGGTCCCGTCGCTGAGGTGGTACACCGCGGTGTAAAACAGGCCGGCGGGCATCGCTCCAATGTTGGGCGCCAGCGCCACCGCAACCTTGCCGTCCGAGCCGATGCTGGCAGACGTGCGGCCGGCTGCCACAGCCTGGCCCGCGGCGGTGGTGAACGCCGGCCAACTGATCTGCAGGCTACCCGAGGCAGGCCGCCCGTTGGCTTGATACACGTTGCCGGAAACCGTTGTGGTTGGTACAGATTGCGCGCGCGCGGCGGGCAACAGAAAAAGCATCGCGGCAAGCGCCGGCATAACAGCCAGGCTGTCAAAAGAACGGTGGACGTGCATGATCGGAACTCCAGAAGGTAACGGTGGAGAGTTTGAAAATCAAAATTGAAAGAAGACAGGTGCCTCAGGAAAGCCCCTCAGAGGTTGCGGAAAGACGAGAAAGCGCCCTCAGCGCACCGCGGAAGAACCCGCGAACCATGCCGCCCAGGCGCTTTGTAACAAGGGAACGACTTACAGCTTGATGAAGAAATGGCTTGCACAAGCTTTGTAACAGGGCATGACTTTAGTCGTGCCGCCTAAGCTGCACATTGATTGAATTGGACTTCAGCCCCTCAACTTCGCCGGCCCTCAAGTGCACATTCAGAAGCCCGCTGGAATCGGCGGCGCCAGTTACCCTTACGCTGATAACTCGAAGCTAGAAGCCATCGCCTCAGCCCACTTCGGCATCGAGAATCTCTTCCGACGTCGCCCCGTCCGTGAGCAGCCGCGGCTGCAGGCCGGTCTCGAGGCGCGGATCGGTATCCAGCATCACCACCTCCGGCTCCCGCGCCCACGCTTCAAAGAAGTTGCACGCCTGTCGCACCACTGCGGTGCCTTGGCCGTACTCGGCGCTTTCCGCCAGGTCCACAAGCAGGCCCGCGGCGGTGGTGTCGCGACGAATGGCCGCCTCGCAGAGGGCACTCGCAATATCCGGCGCGTGCTCCTGCAGCTCGTTGTCGGCGGCCTTGCTCAGCAGCTCCGGGCCCTTGTTGCGGCGGCGGCGCTGAATGTTGCGGGTATGTCTCTTGTTTGTCCGGCTCATACGAATATCCTTTCCAGACCGCTCGGGCGGCGGCGGAAGATAGCAGGCAATAAAAAACCGGCCGCATGGGCCGGTTAGGGATGCTGAAATCGTCGGCGCCGGCAAGAACCGCCCGCGCCCGCGAGAGCACAAAAAAAAGCCCGAATCAACCGCGGAAGAGGTGAAATTCTTCCGGGATTCGGACCCTCTTTTTCTTCTCTGTTAAAAGCGTATCAGATTCAGAAGCAAAACCGGAACGTCCAGCCGAATTTATATTCGCCCTGTTTTCAGTAATTTAACCAGAATTTCCACAGGAAGGGGGCTTGACAAGCATTTTCCCGCTGCCCCAAAAGTGGTGCAAAATAGGTTGCCAGCTTTCAACGACCACCTGACCCACGTGGCCACTGACAACTGTGAACCACGAACTACGAACTGTGAACTACGAACTGTGAACTGTGAACTGCGAACTCGCCCCTACCCCTGTATGCTGTCCGGTGATGAAGACAGAAAGGCGCTCTCCTGCCCTCCTCGTCCATGGCGGAGCCTGGGCCATTCCCGACGCCGACAAGCCCGCGCATGAACGCGGCGTCCGCCTTGCCCTCGCCGCAGGATGGGGCGTTCTCGCGCGCGGTGGCCCGGCCCTTGATGCCGTTACCGCCGCCGTAAAAGTGCTTGAAGACGACGAGACCTTCGACGCCGGCCGCGGCAGCTTTCTCACCAGCGACGGCCGCGTGCAACTCGATGCCCTTCTTATGGATGGCGGCCGCATGAAAGCCGGCGGCGTAGCCTGCGTCGAGCGCATCCGCAATCCCATTGAAGCGGCCCGCCTGGTGCTCGAAAAGAGCCCGCACGTCTACTTCGTCGGCCCTGGCGCCGAGGCCTTTGCCGCCGCTCATGGCATGCCGCTGATCGACAACGCCGAGCTCGTCCTCGACCGCGAACGCGATCGCCTCCTCGCCGCCCAGCAGCGTGCCGCCAACGGCCTCGCCGACGAGACATTCTCTGGCCAGGGATCCGCCACCACGCATCAAGGACCAGAAAGCCCGCAAACCAGGCAATCAGGCAGCGAGCGAACCGCGACAAAGACATTCGCCGCCGGGCAATCGGGGCCGGAAGGGCACGATACCGTCGGCGCCGTGGCGCTTGACGCCGAAGGAAACCTCGCCGCCGGCACCTCGACCGGCGGCACCCTCAACAAGGCCCCCGGCCGCGTCGGCGACTCCTCCCTCATCGGCTGCGGA
>Ga0134126_10001549_pt1 | contig 29303 bp, 24 predicted proteins | sample KB31752_FD_96881 | JGI IMG/M metagenome (GOLD analysis project Ga0134126, IMG submission 96881) | Terrestrial soil microbial communities with excess Nitrogen fertilizer from Kellogg Biological Station, Michigan, USA - KB3-175-2 | ecosystem: Environmental > Terrestrial > Soil > Unclassified ... | reverse complement strand
GTTTTAAAACAGGATAGTCGTGAATCATTTTTTGAGTACGTCCGCCCCTGTGCGGAAACTCCCAGGGCGCTTTATTGGCATTCACATAATCTTTTACGTGCTCAATGTTCCGGCCGCGTTCAAGCATGATGGTTTTTAAGCCTTTTTCACATAATTCTTTCGCAGCCCATCCACCCGAAATCCCTGATCCAATGACGATAGCGTCATATGTATTTACAGACATATTTAATTAATAAGAGGTTAAAAAAAATATATAATCGGTTACTCCGACTAATGTATGAACAAATAATTACTGAACAAATTATCATTGTGTTTTTTTAACACAATAACAGGCTTAGGTGTGGTAAAGGCGGTTTTTGCGGTATTTTGTATAAACAATCGTTGTCAAATATGTGTTCGGAATTACCGGTAGCCTCACCTAAATCCTCTCCAAAGGAGAGGACTTCAAAAATCCTATATATTACCGTTCTTCATTTCGCTTATCGCGTGGTCGGCAGCCCGGGCGGTTAAAGCCATATACGTCAATGACGGGTTTTGGCACGATGTCGACGTCATGCTGGCGCCGTCGGTTACGAAAACATTTTTACAGGCATGCACCTGGTTCCATTTATTTAAGACGGAGGTCCGGGGATCGTTACCCATACGGGCCCCTCCCATTTCGTGAATGTCCAATCCCGGCGCCTGGTGATTTGTCGACGGCTTAATATTGGTAAAGCCCGCCGATGTAAACATTTCGGTAAGCTGTTCAATATAATCCTTTTTCATCTTTTCATCGTTCTCATCATAATCGACGTTTATGCTCAATAACGGCACACCCCATTCGTCTTTTTTTGTCGTATCGAGCTTTACATAGTTTGTTTCCTTAGGAATGGTTTCGCCCATCATGTGCGAACCTACATGCCACGGGCCAAGATCGCCTTTTACCAAGTTCTCCTTGAGGCCGGCGCCAACGCCATCGTACTTATGCTGGCGCGACCTGTAAGCACTAAAGCCGGAGGCGTAACCACGCAGGAAATCGGTTTCCTGCTTATAAACGTTACGGAAGCGCGGGATATAGCCGCCGCCGGCCGGGTTGCGGCCATCGGTTGTCCAATCTTTAAAGCCGTCGTATTCGGCGCCGATATGAGCAGAATAATTATGGAAAGCCACATATTTACCCAGCACACCGCTATCGTTGCCCAGGCCATTGGGGAACCGGGCCGATTTAGAATTTAACAGGATGAGATTGGTATTTAAAGCCGCGGCGTTAACAAAAATAATACGCGCGAAATAATCGGTGGTTTCCTTTGTCTTCGAATCAACAACGCGAACGCCTGTGGCTTTTCCGAGGTTATCATCGTATATAATGGATTCGACAACCGAGAATGGCCTCAACGTTAGGTTACCTGATTTTAACGCCCAGGGAACGGTTGAGGCGTTGGCACTGAAATAGCCGCCGAACGGGCAGCCGCGCTGGCATAAAATCCTGTTTTCGCATTGTGTGCGGCCCTGGTCAAGATGTATCTGGTTGGGTTTGGATAAATGTGCGCACCGGGCGCTTATGACGTGGCGGTTTTTGTAATTTGCTTTTACGTGCCTGCTGAAATACTCTTCCACGTCGTTTAACGGGTATCCCGGCAAAAACTCCCCATCCGGTAATTCAGGGATGCCATCTTTATTGCCCGCTATGCCCGCAAATTTTTCGACATAGCTATACCATGGCGCAATATCTTTATACCGTATCGGCCAGTCGACAGCAAAACCATCCCTGGCCGGGCCTTCGAAGTCGAAATCGCTCCAGCGCTGGGTTTGCCTGGCCCACATTAACGACTTACCACCAACCTGGTAGCCGCGTATCCAGTCGAACGGTTTTTCCTGTACGTAGGGGTGTTCATGGTCTTTCACGAAAAAATGCTCGGCATCTTCGCGAAAAGCGTAACAGCGGTTAACAACCGGGTTTGCTTCCTGAACGGCTGTAGGTATCACGCCCCTATGCTCAAACTCCCAGGGGTACATGTTTGTGGTGGGGTAATCTTTTATATGCTTTACATCGCGGCCGCGCTCCAGCATCAGGGTTTTCAGTCCGTTTCCCGTAAGTTCCTTTGCAGCCCATCCCCCGCTCATACCCGAGCCTATCACAATGGCGTCAAAAGTGCGCTGCTTAACGCTGTCGGTATTTAAATTAGCCATGTTATACTGCCTTAAGATTTTTTACAGGAAAATGCGCATTGTACCGGCCGGGCACCAACTCATAAACCACCAGTTTGGTCATAAAATACTGCGAATTGGTATAGCCGAATATAGTTTGCTGTTTTATGGCGCCGTAAAAAAGGTTCAACGGCGGAACGTTCGGTTTCTTCTTAGGCGGCTCAATGCTTTTTTCAGCATCGCGAACGGGCCTTATGGCCTTTTGCGGATCCCTGGCCGGTTTGATGCTTTTCTCCAGCGCCGTTAACATATTCCCGCGTTCCGCGAGGCTTAATTCGCCAAAAGATTTGTTGTATTGTTTAGTTACCCTGTCGTTAAACTGTGCCAGGCCCGCCAAAAATGCCTGCTGATCTTTTTTTGTATAGCAATCGTCGAGCATTTTCAAAACAAACAAATGCAGGTTAAGATCCATGGCGCCGGGTGTGGCGGTTTTGGGTATAATGGTTTCGGCAATGTCGGCAATTAGCTTTTGCTGACGGGCATCGATATTTATATGCTTTAATTGCAGGTACGCCGTGCCGTCGTCGCGCAGGCATGACGGCAATAGTGCGGCGCCGCCAATTATTAATGCAAGGTTTTTTATTACAGTACGTCTGTTCATTTTAAATTCTGCTCATCTGCATCTGTACAATTAACAGTTATTAAATTTTATGCACGTTGAGCGCCGATTTGTAAACCAGGTAGTAATTAAGTAAACGAATTTAGGTGCGGTAAGTTATGATTATTGAATCAGAATCCCCATTTTTTCATCATTTGTAAATCAATTTTTACACAATCGAACGGATCTTTACCCTGGTACGACTCCTGCTCGATAATGAATTGCGAGGTTCCTCCTATTTTCCGCGCTTCTTTAACTATCTCTTTAACAGGCATTACCCCCTGACCAAGTATGGTGCTATCGTATCCGTCCATGCCTCCGCCGGTGGTGCTTTTTATTTCGTCCTTTACATGCATCAATTCAAAACGACCCGGATATTTCTTTAACAGGTCGAGTGCTATGCCGCCGGCGCCGAGCATATTGCCGATATCCATTTGCTGGGCCACCAGTTTGGGGTCGGTGTTCTTGAGGATAAAATCGTATAGGTTGTTGTCGCCAACCATGGTACTGAATTCGAAATTATGGTTGTGGTATCCAAAGGTCATCCCGTGTGCCTTACATAGCTCACCGCATTTATTGAACTGCTCCATAAAACGTTTCAGGCCGTCCATATCATGGCGCAGGCTTTCATCGAGCCAGGGGCTTATTACATACCGCTGGCCAACTGTTGCCGCATCGTCAATGGTATATTTCCATTTATCCGTAAAATCGTTTTTTGCCGTATCCCAATCGTGTGCCGTCATCACGGTGTGGCCGCTTGGCATCAGCAGGTTAACATCGGCTAAAACCTTTTTAAATTCTTTGGCGGTATATCCATAAAATTTACGGTTAACGTAATTGGCATGCTCAACGTGAATGTAACCCATATCGGCCAGTTTCTTTAGCGATCCTGCCGGGTCCTTGCTCATAGCATCGCGAACTGAATACAGCTGCACACCGAGCCGCTCGATCTTTTTTGGCGCTGCGAAAAGCTTGTCGGAAAGCAAGGCTGTACCTGCCACTGCCAGTGAGGCATTTTTGATGAATGTTCTGCGGGATGTTTCCATTTTATGTATCGGTTTATAATTATTGTGCAGTTGGAAATATGGGAAATAACAAATTGGTATTGCTTACAAATGCAAGGTGCTTGCTGTCGGGCGACCATGACGGGGTGTTTATGGTGCCCTGCCCTCCATATAAATAGGCTATTACTTTTGACGGGCCACCGCCCACAGGCATTACGCGCAGGTAAACGTGCTTATAAAAAGGATGGTCGCCGGGCGCCACCTCGCTTTTCAGAAAGGTGATGTATTCGATCCACTTGCCATCCGGAGAAACATGCGGAAACCAGTTGTTATAGTCGTCATTGGTCAACTGGGTTTGTTCGCTTCCATCAGCTTTCATGCGCCAAACCTGCATCAGGCCGCTACGGACGGAGTTAAAGTAGATATATTTCCCATCGGGCGAGTATTCGGGGCCATCGTCAAGCCCCGGAGAAGTGGTAAGCCTTACTTCGGGACCGCCCTTAACGGGAATCCTGTACACATCGTATTCCTTATTCCGCGACCCGCAAAATACCAGGTATTTGCCATCAGGCGACCAGCCATGCATATAAGAAGGGCCGATCTCGTTCATTCTGCGCGGCTCGCCGCCCGTTACAGGCAGCACCCAACCGATGGAATTGCCGCTTTTATCGCTGCTGCTTATGGCCAGCCATTTGCCGTCGAAGGAGATGACATGGTCGTTGTTGTTGTTTTTTGCCGAACCTGTATTTAATACCGTTGGCGTGTTTGTGCGAAGATCAAACGTGTATAATAATCCCTCGCTGTTATAAAGCAGGTGTTTGCCATCTTTCATCCAATTTGGCGCCTGGAGCGACTTTGGCGATTGGTACACGATCCGGCTGTTTTGGGTTGCGAGGTCTAAAATTTCGATGTCGCTGCCGAGATATTGCCTGTACGGAACCAGGCCCTGCGGCGCAGGAACCACGATGCGCACGTTATTGAAAACCGCCTTTTCGGTAACGTTGGGGTTATGGGCGCATATAAATAGACCCACATACACGTCATCGCCCAGTTCAACATCACTAATCTCCTGCGAAACAAACAAGTCGCCCTTGCGCGCGACAGACATGGTATACGTATTTCCTTTTCTTTCAAGCTGGATAACATCTGCCGCGGTAAGCTCAAATTTCTTTTCGTCGGTTACGCCACCCCTGGTTTTGCGGAATTGTAAAGACGTTAACCCCGCTCCATGGACCACCGCGCTTACGTGTTTTGAATTCGAATCGAGGGATGAGCGCACCATCCACCCTATTTTGCGGTGCTCCTCCACACCTTTGCCGATAAAGGCGGCATTGGTGCGCAATATAAAGTCGCCCTTCATCCTTTTCCAGATGAAATGGAACTCATCGTGCGTGGCCCAAATATTTGTTCCGGAGCCAGACAATGCGTACTGCTGCGATCTGCTGTCGTAACTCCCCGTACCGGGATGTTTTACCATGCCTATGTCATCCTGTCCGTCAAAAATTCCGACGGGGTTTTGTTGTGCAGCTGCTTTGTTGCTAACAGCCGCTATCGCGGTGATCAAAAAAAACAGGCAAACGATCTTTCGGGTCATTAGGCTGGATAGGTTTATTAATAAGTAATTGGTTTACTAAGGTAAATAAATCATTTATAAATAAAACAGTAAATTTTATAAGATCAGCGCCTGGCAATCGCTTTTAAACCAGGAGGCTCCCATGGAGCCCTTAAAACAAGGCAATATATTGCTATAAACACGTAGTTCCGCTGGAACTATTGCGACTTTTAATTAATGATTCTCGCAAAGCCGCGTGTTTATAGCATAGATAAACAGGCCCCACCTTCTTCGTTAAAGAAAACGACAAAGTAGTTCCGCTGTGAGTATTGCGACTTTCAGTCCATGACTCTCGCGAGTTGCACATTTATAGCATAAATAAAGCAGCCGATGGCTCCACGGGAGCCTCATGATAACCGTTAATTTTAAACGCAATTTCCCGGAGATCCATTCAGCCTGTACATGCAACTAATAACCGGCTTAAACAAAAAAGCCCCGGTTTCCCGGAGCTTTTTGTGTTACAAACACTGTTAGTCTTCTTTTTCAACTTTCTTTTTGTGCTTAACCTTGTAGCCGCTGTAATGCTTGTGCTTACTAAACAGGTTATGCGCTTTTTGGGAGACAGTTGACGTGTGTCTTATTTTATCCTTTTTTTCAACAACGTGTTGGCCAAATGCAGTCACCGCAATTGTACAAACTAGTAAAAACGCAATTAATTTTTTCATGATACGATTAGTTTCTTTATTACATAACCTTCTGACTACTAAAATGTTTTACCAGGTCCGTTATTTATTTACCAGACCATCATGTAAGATTCAAAAGCTACCCTGAACCTTATGCGTAAGCTTTAATCAATGGCAGGTTAAAATAGAATGTGCTCCCTTTGCCCGGGGCCGATTCCACTTTTAATTTCCCGCCGTTCAGCTCAACCAATTCCTTACACAGGAGCAGGCCGATCCCGGTGCCCAACTCGCCGTAGGTGCCTTCGTGTGAAAAATGTGTATGAATATGAAATAGTTTATCGAGCTCATCGGCTGTCATGCCCCTTCCATTGTCGCTTACGCTGATTATTAACCCTTTATTTTCAACGACGGTTGACAGGGTCACTATCCCGTTTTCGGCGGTAAATTTAATGGCGTTGCTTACCAGGTTACGCAATATCACTTTGAGGTGATTTTCGTCGGCGGTGACTGACTGGCCCGGATACGCGCTATTAATAAATTCGATGTTTTTTTGCTGCAAGGCGTGCTTAAATGTTTGTTCCATTTCAACACCAAGTAAAAACACGTCGACATTTGAAGCATGAATCCCTTTTCCCTTTACCTGGTTGCCGGCCCACTCGAGTAAGTTGTACAGGGTAAATTCAGCGCCTTTAACAATCGGGTTAATATTTTTCATCAGTCCATTAACGTCGGAAGCTGACAGGTCGCCGCCTTCGAACATTTCGACCATATTGCTCAAATTAGCTATCGGCGTTCGCAAATCGTGGGCAATTACGGTCAGTAATTTATCTTTAAGGTTATTGGCCATTTCGAGGTTAGCGGTTTGCAGCTCGATGAGGTGTTTTTGATCCAGCAGCGCTTTATGCTGCTCCTGTAATTTATTGCTGAGCAATTTTTTTTGCTTATAGAAGTAATAGGTGGCAAACAGGATAACCGTCATTATAAAAAGCGACGAAATCAGTATCAGGATCAACTCCTGCTGTGATTTTATCTTTGCCTTGTTTTCCCTGTCATTCAACTCAATTAACGCAGCATTATTCATCCTCGAATTAAATTCGAAATAATTTTTTATAAGCTGGGTGGTTTTTAACTTTTCGGTTGCGCTTAAACTGTCCTGCAAAAAATTATATTTTTTCTGGTAGACCAGGGCTTGTTTTAAATTGCCTTTCAGCTCGAACGAATTGATGAGCTGCTTGTACGCCAACGTCCTCGCGTCGACAAAACCGATACTATCGGCCAGTGCTATACATTTTTGGGAATAGTTAATAGCCAGATCAAAATTTTTCAGCGCATTATTAATATAAGCGTATTCGGCAAGGGTTTTAGCACGCAGCCGCCTGTTAACCGTTTGAATGCTCATCGTGTATGCCGTATCATCATATTTAAGAGCGGTCGCATAATTTTTTTTACCCGTGTAAATAGCTGCTAAACGACCATACAAAATTGCGATATTAAGATGTACTCCAAGCCCTTTTTCGAGCTGAAGGGAGCGCGTTGCCGCCATCAGCGCCCGATCATATTGTTTTAGCGCACAATAAACATAAGCTCTTTCGCCGTAGACTTCGGCGCGGGCACCCACATCGGCCCCGGCATAATGGGAGGCTGTATCAAGGCAATGCAAGGCCTGGTTATAATTTTGCAAATCGGCATAAGTACGCCCCGTTGCCATGTAGTAATCCGCAGCATCCAACGGCTTATCTTTCGGCAAATACTTTAACGCGCTATTAAGGTAAAATAAGCTGATGGCGTAATAAGACTGCGCCCAGTAAACGTGGCCAATATTATAAAAGCTTTGCGCTTCACCGGCGGCATATCCGTATTTTTGGGCAAGCAGGAGCGCATTTTCGGCTAACTTACGTGCCGAGTCGGGTGTGCGGAGAAGAATTGAATCTGAAATTCTATTTAAACGGTTAATCCTGGCTTCAATGGCAGGCGTTACTTTTGAAACAGGATGCCCGGATTGCTTTTGAGCGTATGAATCCCGGGTTATTAATATGAGTAATATTACCAGGACTCTCCTCATTTTACTTCGACTTGCTAATATAAAAATAAAGTTTGAATTTTTTTCATAAAAGTACTGATTAGGTGAATGTTGTGTTTGGTAAAAAGGGGAATAATTTGAAAATAAGACGTTGCACGGCGCGAGTTTTCTTGAAATTTTCGGCCGCATTGCCTATATTGGCCTAAACTATTCGTGTGAAAAATAATTTCTTCTTACTTATCGCTTTTCTTTATTCAATAAATTGTTTCGCACAGGAAACAGTTAGAAAAAGCAACAGGCTTTCAGATTCAGTGATTGAAAAGTTCAGCGTGCTGAAATCTGACCGGGAAACGAAAAGCGGGCCGTATAGCGCTCTTTTCCGACGCAAAACAGTAATTGCCGATGGGAACTATACGAACGGAAAAAAAACCGGCATTTGGAATTTTTACGATACCGATGGAAAACTATCCCAAACTTTTAATTATGATACGAATTCATTTTCCTATGTCGCACGCCTGGATACCGGTTCGGATCTTCTATTCATGTTTGATGAAAAATTAAAAAAAACAGATACTGTTACAAGGCCGCTGAAGATTGGCGAACCTTATTATGGTTATATACCCTATGTAACCACGTTCAGACTGCCGTTTGAGACGTTTGATGTGAATACGGATCTGTTTGACGCTGCGGTAGAATTATTAATAAGCCCGATGGGCAGGCTTGCCGAATATAAGGTGCACCTTGTTTCGCCTTTTTATCAATACGATCATACCATTAGTCTCGACGTAAACCTGTTTAGCGAGGAAGACAAAACGTTTGTACCGGCCACGTTAAACCACAAGCCTATCCTTTCCAGGATAATTATAAAGTGCTTCGTTACCAGCAAGGGGCTTGATTTTTATTAAGCAACAAAAAAGCCTCATTCCGAATGAGGCTGCGCAGCTTTATTGCTAACTTGTTAATGGTGATGATGACCGTCGGGGCCGTGGGCATGGCCGTGCGACAATTCTTCGGGGGTTGCCGGGCGCACATTCAGGATATTTCCTTTAAAGTGCAGCTCCTGCCCCGCCATGGGATGGTTAAGGTCGACAATCACCGCGTCTTCGGCAACCGATACCACCTGGCCCTGGAAACGATTACCATTATTATCCTGCAGTGGCACAATGCTGCCTATTTCGGGAATATCGGTACCGTTAAACATTTCCTTTGGCAAGTTAGCAACGGCCTCCTCATCGTAATTGCCGTAAGCATCCTCGGCCGATAAGCGAAATTCGTAAGAATCGCCGGTTGATAAACCGGCCAGGTTCTCTTCGAACTTAGGAAGCATCTGACCGGCTCCATATAAAAAAGTTAGCGGTTGTTCTTCGGTTGCGCTTTCCTGTAAAGCTTCAGAGCCGTTTTCCTGGTTAACATACAAATCATATGTTAATGATACTACGTGCTGTGGGTTAATTTTCATGGGTGTGTGTTTTGTTTGTTAAGTTTAATGCGCCCTTGATGGTTTGATTCAGCGGATAAAAGCCCAAAAAGATCAGCAGTTATCTCACCTGTAACATCAGCAATTTAGCGCCTGATTTGTTTTAAAGCATCGGCCATATTATCGGCCGGCAACCCGCAGGTTTTATCTTTGCAAATAAATATTTGCGTACCGGCGCCAAACTTACCTTGCAGCAAAGGTAAATTTCCTTGCGCGCCGCCCAACATAATTTTATTAGGAATGTAATTATTTTCAATCTCCTTACGGAGATCGTGAGCATTTGCACCTGTTACCGCAATCTCGTAAGTACCAAATATCTCTTCCGTCAGCAACGTGATCCAGTTTGAATAAGAGGACCCATATTTAGCCATATGCGGCATGATATTGCGCAGCAGCTGGGCCGATATTTGCACGTAAGGTTCATGATAAAACAACAAACCTAATTTTTTAAGGTTGTTTGCCATTACTGAATTTGACGAAGGGATTACCCCATCCATGATCTCGGATTTTCGGGCTATAAGCTTGTCATCATCACTGCCGGTGTAATAAAATATCCCTCCATCCCGGTCATAGTAATGTTTAATGGCGTTATCGGCCAGTTTCCGGGCATGATGCAGCCATTGCTCGTCGAGCGTTACCTGGTACAAGGCTATAAATGCATCGATAACATTGGCATAGTCGTCAAGGAAGGCCAGGGGCTTGTGCGCGCCCGTACCCGCTTTCTCCTGGTCACTGTCGGCAGATGTAAGGTTCCTGTTTTTGTCGTAAGTGCGTGTTATTCTTGCTTTGGCGTCTATAAGGCTATTCAAAATAAAACCGGTATTTTTTAAAGCCAGGTCAAGATACCCCGCCTTATTAAAGGCACGATAGGCGTCGCACAATCCTTTAAGCATTAAACCGTTCCACGACGCGAGGATTTTGTTATCCAGGCCCGGACGCACGCGCCTGCTCCGCGCCTCAAACACTTTTTTACGGGATGCTTCGATCTTTTCGCGCAATTGATCAGCCTGCAAACCTAATGCCGCGGCAAGTTCCCCGTCGCTCCCGGCGCGAAAAAGCACATTGGATTGTTCTTCTTCCCAGTTGCCTTCATCGGTAACGTGGAAGTAGATGCAAAACAGGTCAGCATCCGCACCCAATATCTCTTCGATCTGCGGTTTGGCGAATATGTAAAATTTGCCCTCCACACCCTCGCTGTCGGCGTCAAGCGCCGAATAAAAGCCAAAGTCCGGCGAGGTTAACTCGCGCAAGCAAAAGGTTATAGTCTCATCAACTATCTTCTTATACAGCGGATTTTTATCCCAGGTATAGGCTTCCGAATAAAGCGTTATCAGCTGGGCATTGTCATACAGCATTTTTTCAAAATGCGGAACATGCCAGCGGCCGTCGACCGAATAGCGTGCGAAGCCGCCCCCAATATGGTCGTAGATACCACCCATTGCCATTTTGTTGAGGGTGAGCTTTACCTGCCCGGCAACGTTGTCATCCTCTGCTAAGTACGCATACCGCATTAAACATTGCCAATTATTGGGCATGGGAAATTTAGGCGCCGAGCCCAAACCGCCTTCTGCTTTGTCGAAATACTTTTTCCAGTTATTTATGATAACTTCAAGATCTTCCCTGGTGTACTTCTGTTCCTGGTTTATAAAACCGACCGATTCATATTGCCGGACGCCATCCGTCAGTCTCAACGCGTATTCTTCTGCTTCAGCCGGTTTATTTTTATAAAAATCGGCGAGATTAAAAAGCAGGCTTACCCAATCGTTTTTGCGAAAATAGGTGCCGCCGTAAATTGGCCGCTGATCGGGCAGGCAAATGCAATTTAAAGGCCAGCCGCCGCGGCCGGTCATGAGCTGGACGGCGCTCATATACACCTGGTCGACATCAGGCCGTTCTTCCCGGTCGACTTTAATGCAAACAAAGTATTCGTTCATCACAGCCGCCACCTGCTCATCTTCAAAGCTCTCGTGCTCCATTACGTGGCACCAATGGCAGGCCGAATAGCCGATGCTTACCAGGATGAGTTTGTTTTCGTGCTTTGCCTTTTGCAATGCTTCTTGTCCCCAGGGATACCAGTTAACCGGGTTACCGGCATGCTGCAGCAGGTATGGGGATGTTGAACTGGAGAGACGATTCATAGCAGATATTAAACGCTAAAGTGTAAATATGATGAAGATAATTTAGCCGGGCGGGTGGATGGCTGATTTGTATGGGATATGCTCAAAAAATTAAAGGCTCCTGACGATTATCCCAAAAACAGACTATTAAAATTGTGTTGTTGTTAATCTTGTATAACATAGAGCAATTTTTGTGAAGAAGACATCTTCTAATTTGCATATTTTCATACACAATAGGGAATATGTCGGGTGTTATTGAGATTATATCAAGGCTTTTTGATATTTTATTTTCAAATTTAGTAACAAATTTATCGCCCCATCTGTTGCGAAGCTGAGTAATGACTGCGTCAAATGTTTCTTCGGCTTCGGGAGTCAGTTTAATTTCAAAGCTCATTTTTTTGAAAAATGCTTTTCTTTGAACCGCTGAAACGATATGGACTGACCGTTCTCAAATTGTTCAATGCTTTTCTCAATACTCTTCAATACATGAGCGGGAAGTGTTTCGGGCCGAGATTCAAATGGAACTTTTAAGGCCTTTAGAACCGCTGTGACTGTTTCCAATTGCTCTGCATTTTCGGGGTGTACCACTAATGATTCCATATAACAAAAATATACTTCTGTGCTTACACTTCAAACATATTTGGAATATTACATTTCCGATTATTTAGCAAACAACCGATTATCGGATCTATTAGCCTGATTTGCAACGCCACGCCGCAATTCTACCATCCAATACAAATTATCAAATTCATAATTAATTTGATTAATTTGGCGCTCAAAATATTAAATCATTAATGACCATGCTTTATTCAAAACTAAATTATGTATTAGCGGGATTAGGGATGCTCCTGGTAACAGCAACTGCAACAGCGCAAACAGGCGCCGACTCGATCAAATATAACCACAACGAGGTTTTCGGGCCTATTACCTGGCCGGTTACCACCGGCGGTACCCGCTCGGCAAACGGACAGCCCGGCCATAATTACTGGCAAAACCGTGCCGACTACCAGATCAGGGCGGCCCTGAACGAAGGCACCTCGGATACGACGGTTACCGGTGAAGTGACTATATCGTACACGAATAATAGCCCCGATAACCTGGATTATTTGTGGCTGCAGCTGGATCAAAACCTGTTCAGGCCGGACTCGCGCGGTGCGGCTACCGTACCCATCGGCGGCGACAGGTTTGATGTGAAGGGATTTAACCGCGGCGGATACCAGATCGAATCGGTATCGGTTACCTACAAAGGGCAGACCTATAAAGTTGAGCCGGTAATTACCGATGCGCGTATGCAGCTGCGTTTGAAAACGCCCATGGGTGCAAGGGGCGAAAAAATAGCGGTAAAGGTGAATTACAGCTTTTCGGTACCATTTTATGGAGCCGACCGCATGGGCCGCAAGAAGTTTAAGGACGGTTATGTTTACGAAATAGCGCAATGGTACCCGCGTATGTGTGTGTACGACGACGTTGAGGGATGGAACACGCTGCCTTATATGGGCCTTGGCGAGTTTTATTGCGATTACGGCGACTTTGACTATTATATAACTGCCCCTGCGAATATGACGGTGGTCGGCTCGGGCGACCTGGAAAACGGGGCGCAGGTGCTTACTGCCACACAACAACGCCGGCTGGCCGAAGCACGTGCCAGCGACAAGACGGTAATGATCATTAAACCCGACGAGATCAACAGCGAAAGTACCCACCCCTTTAAAGGAACACGCACCTGGCATTTTAAGATGCTGAATACGCGTGATGTATCATGGGCCGCATCGAAAGCCTTTATCTGGGACGCAGCCAGGGTGAATTTCCCATCGGGCCGGAAGGGCATAGCCATGAGCACCTACCCGGTTGAAAGCTCGGGCCGTGACTCATGGGGGCGCTCGACCGAATACCTGAAATATAGCATGGAGATCTATTCGGATAAATATTTCGAATACCCGTGGAACTCGGCGGTAAGCGTATCGGGCGTGGCATTGGGCATGGAATACCCCGGCATTATTTTCTGCTTAAGCAATTTAAAGAACGGCGGTCTTTGGGGTGACATCACCCACGAAATAGGGCATAACTGGTTCCCGATGATCGTGGGCTCGAACGAGCGCAAATACATGTGGATGGACGAGGGCTTCAATACCTTTATCAATGAATACTCTACCGAAAAATTTAATAACGGCGAATACTATAATGCGAAGAACCGGCCGGCAAATGGCATTGCGCGCATGATGCTGAACGAAAAGGACCCGTTGATGGTGGCCCCGGAGGCGCAAAATGAATACGGCCAGTATTATGTAAAAACCTCGATGGGACTTGATATACTGCGTAACGTGGTGCTTGGACCCGATCGTTTTGATTATGCGTTTCATGAATATATTAAGCACTGGGCATTTAAACACCCGCTGCCGTACGACTTTTTCAGGGTGATGAATGACGCCGCCGGCGAGGACCTCAACTGGTTTTTCCAGCCATGGTTTTTTACAACCTGGAAGCTTGACCAGGCGATACAAGGCGTTAAATATCCAAAAGGCGATGCCAACGGCGCACGGATTACGCTGATAAACAAGGATAAATTAGCGATGCCGGTTGATCTGAAGATCACCCAGGTGAATGGCAAATCGGAGGTGCTGCACCTGCCTGTGAATATCTGGCAACGCGGCGGAACATGGACATTTATGTACCCATCGACCTCTGCCATCCAGTCGATGGAGATCGATCCCGATCATCAGCTGCCGGATGTTGACCGGAAGAACAATGTGTGGAACGGGAAGTGAGAGGTGAAACCTGCCTGCCGGCAGGCAGGGGTTAAAGGCGAAAGGTGAAGGTTGACTATGCCTGAATAAGGTTGACTTTTTAGCATCTAATTTAGGAGGCCCGGCTTGTTGAAAGCCGGGCCTTTTTTTGCTTCAGGCATAAATTTTGGAAAAATTAAGCGTCCGCTATTTGAGCATTATTGACCTAATTACAAGTCGCCAAAAAGCCATGCGCGGCCTGACAAAAACCGTGCAGAACGGATGGACACATTTGCCGATCGGTTTAAAATGTCGTTTTTGAGTCAAATAACCGATTAAAAATATTTCTTTTAAAAAAATTTAAAATAATTTTTAAGATAATAAACTTTTTTCTTTTATGTTTGTGTCGATTTGATTTAAATTATTTTCTTAACAATTAAAAAAGACCCTAATGAAGAGAAAACTATTGTCCCTTATGGCGGGCGTATGCACCTTGTATTCCTGCTCGAAAACCGACATCACTCCACAAACCACCCAACTCGAAAGTTCAGTTCATTTTGTTTCCAAAGCACGGAGCGTCGTATCCTACACTTCTTCGGCTCCCATCAATTTAAATGGCGCCCACGATATTACCATCAGCGGGAAAGCCATTAGCGGCGGCTCGGTTCCGGCCATTACGTTATCTAATTGTTATAATGTACACATTACACAAAATAACCTGGGCAACTCGACCGGGGTGGGCGTTTATCTTTATCACTGTTATAATATTACTGTCGATTATAATTACATTCATAATGTATCCACCGGCGTGTATGTAGACCACCCTACCGGCGGCGGCACCGTGGTAAATAACAACCAGATTTTAAATATGAACGGGCCCGGACCGCGCGGCCAGTTTGTACAGTTTAACACCGTAAACGGCGCGGGCAACCAAATTGAATACAACAAGTGCGAAAATATTGCGGGACAAAGCTCAAGCCAGGAAGGCATTAATGTTTATATGAGCAACGGCACGGCCTCAAGCCCTATCCAGGTTGTGGGCAACTGGATCCGCGGCGGCGGCCCGGGCAATGCCAGCGGCGGTATCCAGCTCGGCGACACCGGCGGATCTTACGAAACTGCTTCGGATAACATTATTGTTAATCCCGGGCAAATGGGCCTTTCCATTTCGGGCGGCGATCATATTTCCTTTATCAATAATACCGTTTATGCATCCGCCCAGTATTTTACCAATGTCGGCGTAGTCGTGTGGGGACAGGCGGGATATACCGTCACCAATCCTACTATAAGCGGGAATAAGATAAAGTTCATCAACTCGGGCAATGCCGAGAATGATAACTGGATAGCCGCAGGCAATCCTACCCCATCGGGCTGGAGCACCAATACATGGAACGCGGGCATCGACGCATCGATATTGCCGGCCACTATTATTTCGCCAGACGCCGCCACCGTGCCTTTACAGGTACCGGGTTCGGCGCCTGCGTCCTCGCCGAATATTGCCGCTGTATCGACCAGCGCGCCGGCGTCATCTGGCGGAACTGCGCCGATCAACTGGACAGGCAGAAACAACGTTACAATAAGCAACCTGACCATTAGCGGAGGAGGTGCTGCGTGTATCAAATTATCCAATTGCAATAACGTTTATATCACTGCCTGCAACCTTAGCGGCTCGACCAATGTGGGCATTGAGCTGGATAACTGCTCGAACGTGACCATAGAAAAAAACAACATATTTAACGTAGCCGCGGGCGTGGTTGCCAACGGTTGTACGGGAGGCATAAACGTATTTACCAACCAAATGGAAAACATGCAGGGGCAGGTAAGCGGCGGCGCGTTTGTTCAATTCGTAAACGTAAGCGGCAGCAATAATAACATCAGCTACAATAAGATGCAGAATGTTATGGGACAAAGCAACCCGCAGCGCGCCATCGATATCGTTAGCAGTAATGGCACTCCATCAAGCCCTATTACGCTCGATCAAAACCAGATCAGGGGCGGCGGGCCTAACAGTTCGGGCGGCGGTATCATGCTGGGCAGCGGCGGCGGCTCGTACCAGGTTGCAAAGAATAATATCTTAGCAGACCCGGGCCAGTTTGGGATGGCTATATCCGGCGGCAACGGTATTTCGATTACAAACAATACGGTATATGCCAAACAGCAATCGTTTACCAACGTAGGGATCTATGTATGGAGCCAAAGCGGGCAAATAAGCAACAGTAGCGTAAGCGGCAACCAGGTGAACTTTACCAACAGCAGCAATTATGTAAACGGCAGCTGGCTGGCCTCGGGCGAGGCCACACCTTCGGGATGGGGCTCGAACAACTGGAGCGCCAACATCAGCGAATCGGTGTTGCCTACAACGCTGGTTTCGTTATAAGGTAAAGGCGAAAGGGAGAAGCGAAAAGCTGAAAGGCAAAAGGTAAAGGGCGAAAGGCGAAAGGTAAAGGGCTGAAACTTACCCGGCCGGGCAGGCCTGAAAGCACTTTAAAACCCGGTTTGAAAAGGCCGGGTTTTTTTATTGCCGATAATGTAACTTGCGTTACCGTTATTTCGGATGCGGGATGTTCAATTTCGAATTTATAAATTGAGCGGCTGGTTTAAAACTTTTAGACTTTGTTATGTTTCGTGGTTCATTAATCGTCGCAATAGCTGTTTTTTTTGCATTTAGCGCACTCGCGCAGCGTCCCGTTAAAAACAAACCGGACAATTCCGGCACGATCCGTCCTGTGGGCATCGTGAAAAATATTTCCGATTCGGCGCTGCTGGATATCGTGCAGCGGCAAACGTTCAGGTATTTCTGGAATTTTGGTCACCCGGTTAGCGGGCTGGCGCGTGAAAGGGATAATACCGTAAAGGCGGATTACTACTGGGACTATATCAACGAGGCCGACGGCGCACCGAATTTTAGCAAGGGCACTTTCGGGCCGGAAGCCTGCGCTATCGGTGGGTCGGGGTTTGGGATATTATCGACCATCGTAGCGGTTAACCGCGGCTGGATAGGCCGGGATACGGCTTTAAGGCGTTTGGTAAAGATCGTCGATTTTTTGATCAAAGCGGATTGCTATCATGGCATTTACCCCCATTTTATGAATGGCGCCACGGGCAAAACCATCCCCTTTGGCCGGCTGGACGACGGCGCAGACATCGTGGAAACATCCTATCTTTTTATGGGGCTGCTAACCGCGCGGCAATATTTTAACGGCGATACGCCGCTCGAAAAATATTTCAGGAACCGGGTAAATGAGATGTGGAGCGACGCCGACTGGAACTGGCACAGCAAGGGCGATAACGAGCATTTGTACTGGCACTGGAGCCCGGCCAATGATTTCGACATGAATTTCCCGGTGTTTGGTTACGATGAGGCGCTCATCACGTATATCGTTGCCGCATCGTCGCCAAATCACGGTATTTCAAAAGAGCTGTATGAAAACTCGTGGGTAAAAGGCAGCGGCTGGAAGAACGGGAAATCATACTATGGCTATACCTTGCCCCTGGGAAACTATGACGGCGGCGGCCCGCTGTTTTTTGAACAATATACCTACATGGGCATTGATCCTAACGGGCTGAAAGACGATCACGGTATCGACTATGCCGAGCAAACTAAAAATCATACGCTGATCAACCGGGCGTATTGCATCGAGAATCCTAAAAAATACAAGGGCTATGGCCCAAACTGCTGGGGCCTTACCGCGGGCGACAGCTTTAAAGGCTATGTGGCCCATTGCCCCGAAGATGACCGTGGCGTTATACAGCCCACTGCAGCGCTTTCTTCCTTCCCCTATACACCCGAATACTCCATGCAGGCATTAAAACACTTCTATTACGATTTAGGCGACAAGATATGGGGCGAATACGGCTTTGCCGACGGCTTTAGCGAAACGCATAACTGGTATGCCAAAACCCACCTGGCTATTGATGAGGGCCCCATCGTGGTGATGATAGAGAACTACCGCAGCCGGCTGATATGGAAACTGTTTATGAGCTGCCCCGAGATCAATGACGGGCTAAAAAAGCTGGGGTTTGTAAGGAAGTAGCCAGGGGCAATTACGGTTTTCTTTTGGCAGGCGGCACGCCCTGTGCTTTTACCTGTTCGGTCAGGTCCATCGCGGTACCAAGCACGTAAACTACCTGACCGTTCTCGTCAATGATCGGGTCGAAGGTGCTTGACCACCAAAATTCCTCCATTTGCTTTGTAACCGGGTGAGCGATGTGGTACGCATATGCCGGGATCACCACTTTCTTTTTTGTTTGGATGCACTGAAGTATAGCTTTAAGAGTAGTTATTGCCCCTTTGGGGCGGTCGGGGCGGTCGGGAAAAATAGTAAACGCGCTTTTACCAACCATATCAGCCCGTTGCAGGCCGGTAAACCGCAGGTATGCATCGCTGACCATCTCAATGGTGAAAACCGGAGCATCGGCCCTCATGAGAAGGCAAGGCGCAGATTTCTCAAATATCTGCAGTAAAAATTTTTCGGGGATAGCGGACATGGCAAATTGAAAATGATCGTAAGTAAAAATATCATTTTTTTTAAATATTTATTCTTTCGTTAATTTTTTCTGACGGGACCGATCAACCTGGCTTGTTAGTTATAAGACCAGTAACGGCAAGAAAATAAAGAAAATTTTAAAACTTACGCCTGGAATTACAACCAAAATGAATATCATTACGTAACTCATTGAAAAAGTTGCGACAATGAAAAAAATATGGTTTTTTATAATTGGCTGTTGTTTTTTATTTGCCTGCAGCAAAAATTCAAACCCAGTACCTAAACCGCCTCAAAAACCATTGGAAATTGTTATCAGTAATATCACCTCAACGTTAACTATTTACAGCTTTTCGGTCGTCAACCCATCTTCAGTTAAATTAATAGACATCTACTCGCAGGTTGAAAATAAAACTTATACCATAAATGTGAGCTCCGGGGATATCCTTAAAATAAATTATTTCCTCGAACTTGAAGGCCCCAAGCCTCCGACGAACCCGGTGATCTCATTTATCTACGACGGCGTAACCATGGCCAGCGTAACCAATGATTCGGGCATCGTATCCGGCGCGAAATATATCGTTATTCCATAATTGGTGACGAAGTCCCTAGTGCGCCGGGATGATAAGATGACGGGATTTCGGTTTGGCCTCACCTAAATCCCTGCCTGCGGCAGGCAGGCTCTGCAACCGCGTGCTGCCATAGCTTTAGCGGTGGCGCAAGGAGAGGCCTTTCGAATTTTCTTTAATTCGTGATGTTTCGTGGCTACCTGATCTTCGCGATCGAGGGCGTTTTAATTTAACTATGCAAACTGGCCGAAGAAACAGCCCCCCTCTAAATGGTATACCTGCAAGTTACCTGACTGCTTGATTTAATTATGCAAACTGGCCAAAGTGCCAGAGTATTCCTGATGGGTCGAGCAGGAAACACTCGCTTCCCCAATCATTTATCCGTATGGGGACGAGCTTTACCTTTTTATATTTCGCGGGCAGATCAAGCGCCAGCAACTCATCGTAATAACGGTTAACGTCGTCGACTTCCAAAAAAACCATCGTGTTATCCACCCAGTCGCGCACGTAGGCGTCCTGCAGGTAAAAGCCGAGCTCGCCTGTTTTGAAAAGCGACATCTTACTGCTCAACACGCGCTCTTCAAAACCGAGGTCGCGGTAAAAGCTGCGCGACAGCTCAAAGTCTTTAGCACCTATGAACGGCCGGATCGATTTAGCTTTGTGTTCCACGGTATTGTTTTAATAGAGAACTCAAACTTAATATTTTCGGAGTGAATTATCCCGGCCTTGTTGGCGATAATCCCCAACGATGGCAAGGGTATTTATTTTTTTATGAGCTAAGTACCTTAAACATCCCCAAACGACACCCAAACAGTACTCAAAAATGGCTTGCCAAAGAGCCTGCACTGCTGACGATCGCAGAGCGGCACGGGAACGCAACGCGTGGCGGCCTTTGCCCGTCACGCTAAGGCCAGATTAGGAAGAAACAAGGCGGAATATTATATTTTTTCGCCTTTTATCAGGACCACAGTCTTTATCGATTGTTCCTTGAGATGCAGAAATTGTTTGCGCTCTTCATCGCGCATAAAATTTTCGAAGTCGTTGTCTGTCGCAAATTCCACCAGGTGCACTTCGTAGGGCTTTTCGGTATTTGCTTCAACTACCGATGCCTCGTTCGGCCGTAGCCGCAACAGGAGCCGGCCATTATATTTTTTGATGATCGGGATGGCTACATCTTCAAACTGGTGAAAGACGTGCTGCTGTCCTTCTTTTATATAGATAAGCTGAGTTACGTAGATCATGTGCGGAAGTTTGATAAATTCCGGTGTACGCCTGCCGGAGCGAATCAGCGACAAGCTACGAATTATTTTTATTGTGTTGCCGCCTATGCATGGAAAACCGCGCAAACCTTTCGCCTGGCATGAAAATCATAGCCTGAGCTTAACTATGCAACCTTCCAAAAATCAGCGACGTCGATCACACTTAAAATTGAGGTCGCATGTTCGGTACACGCTATGCGGAAGGTTTTACAGCAGGCGCTTATAGCAATTTCCCTGGTGCGCACGTCGACGGTGGGGCCGACGGCATGTACCGGGCATTTCTTTTTCTCGATGATGATCTTAACGACCTCCCTCACTCTCATTTATTATTTTTATTTACTACAAACGAAATAAATAATAGTTTTAATTAATAAATTAATGCTGATCCGCTTTTTTTTCCCTCTTACAATTTCTTAAAATACCGTGAAATCACCTATTGCGGGTTAAAACAAGTTGATCTATCTTTATATCAACCTGTTCGCTCTACACAACCGGCAGGAAGAATTGCAACCTAAATCCAAAAAATATGAAAATCTCAGCACTTGACGAAAGCGGCACCCCGGTTGACTGGTGGTTTATTTACAAGGTCCCCGAACTTGGCAAAGGCCCGAATAACGATGCGGCCACGGGATATGAATATGTTTATTACGACTCAAAGATCGATAAAAACCCGCCGGCAACAAGGGTAGTGGCGAAATCGCCCTATGTTCTTAACAGCGACCAGGGGGCGCTTAACCTGACACTCGATTCGGTGTTCAAAAATTTCAAAAATCCATCGCCAACCACCGGCTGGATATTGTATAACGATGAAATGCCTCTCGATATAGGCCGGCATGATAACGGAGCAAAAGGGCATACCAAGGGTGTGCTCGCTTTTGATACCGACACGCAGACCGCATTCTGGCTGCTTCACTCCTGGCCAAAATTTGCCGATCCGGGCGCCAAAACCGACCCTACGCCGCAATACGGCCAAACTTACCTGTGTGTTTCGCTGGACCTTAAAACCGCGGGCGCTGTCGCTAAAATGATGGCTGACCACCAGGAGCCGCAGCTATACGGCCAGAATACGGCGAACGTGCCAAAAACCGACCCGCTATATATACTGACACAGCCGCTGGCCTCGGCCCCTGCCCCGCTTGCTGATATGATCGAGCTTAATACGATCGGCAATATGCCGTTCAGCGTGATCGCCAAGAACCGGGAATGGAACGACGATTTCTGGAACGACCTGGTTGGGCCGAAATTAAAAGACGATATGGATGATGAAACATGGATACGCGGCAAAATTCCGCCTCAGCCGGATAGCGACGGTATCCACAAAACGTTTGATATCAAATATATTAACCTGGGCCCGCTGGGCGCGCACTGGGCCTGGCCCGAAACGCACGATCATGCCAAATGGGGCATTACCCTTCACGAACAGTGGATATGCGTGGGCGATATTAACCGGATGGTTTCCCAGCGCAAACGCGGCGGGGGCTGTATTGCGTTTCAAAACGCAACTTTGTGGTCGGCGCTGTCAAGAACGACGCTTGTTTTGGCGCCGCCGGGAACCACGCGGGCCGAGGCCCACACGATCATGATTCAGAAAACGCATGATAAAACGGCAGAGGCGCCATTAAAGGTAACAGGGGGCGGTACGGCGTAAATGACGTTGAGACACGGCCATGCATGGTATTCATCGAATTGCCGGCTTACGATGATGTTTGTGGGGCGTTGGTTATTAGAGCTTTTCAAATTTACCTTCAGTCAGCTCATAAATGTCTTCTTCGCCGTCCGTGTCGTTACATGGGCAGAAATAAATGCTGTCCGTATTGAGGGCTTTCAATTTATCTTTGTCCTTCACTATCCTGATGGTGGTAGTATCTTTAGGGGCGCCTTTTATTATCTGCGATCCTTTACGCAAAAAAAGATTTCGTAACGGGCATTTCGATGCCGCGACGCAGGCATCGCCTGATTTGCAGGTAAAGTCGACCTTAACATCGTCTTTCTTTACTTTCGCTATGGCATCTCTGATCATTTTTGCCATTTTAGCTTCGTCTGCCCTGATAACATTCTTGTCGCCTATTATCGCATTGTCGTATATACCTTTTTGATCTACGTAATTTTTATCGTGCTTCTTGTTGGCATACTGTGCGTCCAGGTTGGCAATATTATTCTTTTGCGTATTTATATCTGCCGTTTTATTCGCCACTTCTGTTTCCAGCGCTTTGTATTCTTTAGAGGCCTTTACCTGGTCTTCGGCTGCCTTAACGTCTTTTTTATACTTCGCATCCGCAGCCTTTTTCTCCCGGTTGTACTTATCCTCGTCGAAAGAAATATTGCATTTGGTGATGTTTTTTAAGAAATTCGTCAATTCGGGCGGGACGCCTGCGGGAGGGTTGTTTACGTCTTTAATAAGTACCGGTTCTCCTTTACTGTTTATGTAAATTGCCTGGCCTTCCATTGCTTTAAGTTTTAGGTATTCGGTTAACGATGGTTACAAAAGATAATATAAAATTAAGGAAAAGAAATTGGCATTTGCAAATATATCTGCCTGGTTAATAACCGGTTGCATTAAATTACCTATAAAGAGCGGCGGGAGCTGCTCCTTTTTTTGTTGAGCTTTAGGTGCAGCGCAGACGCTTCACCCGGCGGAGGTTTTCGCCCGAAGATCCTGATACAGTTTTCCGCCAGGGTGATGAATATCTTCAATCTTTCGAGGGAAGAGAACGTAAAAAATACGCGTCCTTACACCCTTTACAGTTTGGGTTTACAGGAAAAAAGATTAACTAATTGATAATCAATTAGTTAAATCGAAAATCACTGAAAAAGTGTAAACCTTTGTAAACCCTATCCTGGTTGACGCGTGGGTTCAGACGGCGACGTGGATTGTCGAGGTTGGTAGTGTGGTTGTGGGAAGAAATTCCTTTCGGCATTCGGGCCAAATTCCTAATTTCGCGGTGACAGAAAAAGGGGAACAGCATTGGATTATTTACAGGGTTTGAACCCGGAGCAGCAGAAGGCGGTACAGCAAATTAAAGGGCCGGTGATGATCATCGCGGGCGCGGGGTCGGGCAAAACGCGGGTGATCACCTACCGGGTGGCGCACCTGATACGCAACGGCGTGGATCCGTTCAATATCCTGGTGCTCACCTTTACCAACAAGGCTGCGCGGGAAATGCGCGAGCGGATAAACCACCTGGTGGGCACGGAGGCCAAAAACATTTGGATGGGCACCTTCCACTCGGTTTTTGCCAAGCTGCTGCGCGTAGAGGCCGACAAGATTGGTTACCCGCATAACTTTACCATTTACGATACCGACGACAGCAAAAGCGTGCTTAGGGCCATCCTGAAGGAAATGAGCCTGGACGATAAGCTGTATAATGCCAATTTTGTACATAACAGGATATCGGCGGCGAAGAATAATTTGGTGTCGTGGCAGGAGTACCAGCAAAACGAGCAGATACAGGCGGACGATTTTTCGACCGGACGGGGCATGCTGGGCAAGATATATGAAACCTATGCGAACCGCTGCTTTCGCGCCGGCGCCATGGACTTTGACGACCTGCTTTTTAAAACAAACGAACTGCTGAAAAACTTCCCGGAGGTTTTGAACAAATACCAGCATAAATTTAAGTACCTGATGGTGGACGAGTACCAGGACACTAACTTTTCGCAGTACCTGATCGTGAAGAAGCTGGCCGCCGTGAACGAAAACATTTGCGTGGTGGGCGACGATGCGCAGAGTATTTACGCGTTCCGCGGGGCGAACATACAGAACATCCTGAACTTTGAAAAAGACTACCCCGACCTGAAAATATTTAAGCTGGAGCAAAACTACCGCTCCACCCAGAATATTGTGAATGTGGCCAACAGCATCATCGCCAATAACAAGGAGCAGCTAAAAAAACACGTCTTCTCCGAAAAGGAAAACGGCGACAAGATCAAAGTAATGCGGGCCTTCAGCGACAACGAGGAAGGCAAGCTGGTGGCCGAAGCCATTATGCAGGAACGGTCGACCAAGGGTTTAAACTGGCACGACTTTGCCATCCTGTACCGCACCAACGCCCAGTCGCGGTCGATGGAGGAAGCTTTGCGTAAGCTGGGCACGCCGTATAAAATTTACGGAGGCCTCTCCTTCTACCAGCGCAAGGAGATCAAGGACCTGATCGCGTATTTCAGGCTAACGTTTAACCCGAACGACGAGGAGGCGCTGAAACGGGTGATCAACTATCCCCGCCGCGGCATTGGCGACACCACCGTAGACCGGATCATTGTAAGCGCCGACCAGCATAGTATTACGCCATGGGAGGTGATCTGCAACCCGTCGAAAGACCTGGATGGACGGACGTCTGCATCGGTTGGAATCTTTTCCACCATGATACAAAGCTTCCAGGTGATCACCAAAACGCTAAGCGCCTATGACGCCGCGCTGCATATCGCGCAACATTCGGGCCTGCTGAAGGACCTGTATGAGGATAAATCGGTAGAAGGGCTTAACCGGTATGAAAATATACAGGAGCTGCTGAACGGTATCAAGGAATTTTCGGAACGGGAGGATATCGAGGAAAAAGGCCTGGATGTGTTTATGCAGGATATCGCCCTGCTGACCAACGATGATAACGATAAAAACCCGGACGCCGATACGGTTTCGCTGATGACCATACATTCATCGAAGGGGCTTGAATTTCCGCAGGTATACGTGGTGGGATTGGAGGAGAATTTGTTTCCATCGCAAATGTCGCTTAATTCGCGCAGCGACCTTGAAGAGGAGCGCCGGCTGTTTTATGTGGCGACAACCCGGGCGGAGAATAAGTTAACGTTAAGTTACGCCACGTCGAGGTTTAAATTTGGCACGCTTATAAATTGTGAGCCAAGCCGTTTCCTGGACGAGATTGACGCCCAATACCTGGAACTGGACTTTACCGCAAAGCCCGTAAGCAGCCAAAACCCATTTTTTGACGATGAACGCAGCGCATGGGGAAAACGGGCCGATACATTTTCGAAACCAAAAGCTGCCCCGGTTAAAACAACTTCGATATTGGCCAAGGCGCATGTGACATCTGTCGATTTTGCGCCGTCGGATACCTCCAATCTGCAGGTGGGTATGGAAGTTGAGCATGAGCGGTTTGGATATGGTAAGGTGATCAGCCTGGAGGGCAAAAAACCCGATGTGAAGGCTACCATATTTTTTAAAGAGATAGGCCAAAAACAGCTCCTTTTAAAATTCGCCAAATTGCGTATAATGTAAATTATTCCCCGCTTTTTGTGTAAATTATTCCCCGCTTTTTGTGTAAATTATATTTATTAATTGCCCGGCAATGATGTTTTGCCCATTAATTAAACATGGCATTGGGTTTGTATATTTATATCTGATAAATTGATATAAACATCATTAAACACTGCTTAACCTTATTAAGATCCACTATTATGACCGAGAATTTAAAAAAGAAAACAGACAAAAACGTAGGTAAAAATATCAGGACCATACGTCACCAGCGCGGCTGGAGCCAGGAAGATGTTGCAAGCCGTTTAGGGATCTCTATTCCCGCATTTTCCAAGATTGAAACAGGCGTTACGGATATCAATTTATCTCGTTTGGAACAAATTGCCAATATTTATGAGGTTAACGTAGTGAATTTAATTTCACTGGATGCTGCGCCGGTTGAACCGCAGGTTTCGAACCTGAATATCGCACAAAAGAAAATTCTTGAGCGCGAAATGGAAATTGCGAATTTGCAGCGTAAAGTGATTTTACTTTATGAAGAGCTGAGAACCAGGACTGCCGCGGTAGTTTAGCGGTTATTGCGATATTACAATTACGGCCCTGATATTTCGATATCACCGGGTTGTTTGAATAGTTAGGAATAATCCCCGGTGTTATAACGCCGGGGATTATTTTTTATATAGTCTCCATTTATCACCAGGATCGATTGAAATAGCCCATATAAAATGTATAAAAATTATACGTTTTGGAGTAAAATTTGTGGTAACAACAGCCTTAAACATTTGCTATGTTACCCTATCTGATATCAATATCAAATGCCGGGGCTATCAAAGACGGCACTATTCACGACCCGAAAAGTAAGTTGAAAATTAAAGTGTTTGATTTGCTAAAATCGAAATTCAAACCGAAAAAAGGTGAAGTAAGATATTTTGTAACCTCGGGAAACGAAACGCTTGCGTTTGAAACAAAGGGTTACAATAAGCAGCGCAAGATGCTTATCCTGAAAATGATCTCGTGGTATTGTATTTACCTGGGGCTGCTCGAGGCACAAATTCATTCTACCTGGCCGCTATAGTGAGCGCTTTTGCTGCGAAGAATTTAGCAACAACCTACATCATCCTACCCGGGTCGTGCAGCATATCGCTCATTTCTATAATTTTATCATCGATGTCTGACACGCTTTTGTTCATCATCCTGATACATTCCTGCTGGTCAACCAAACCCTCTTTTTCAAGGTTGAGCAATCCCTTAAGTGTAGCGATGGGCCCGCGTATCTGGTGTGATAAATAGGACGAATATTCCGAAAGTTTTTTGTTTTTCGTTTGCAGATCCTGGGTTCTTTCGTCAATGATCTCTTCCAGGTGATGATTTATGCGGTCCAGGTTATCTTTTTGGCGCAATACCTCTGCATTAAGGCTGGTAAGCTGTGCGTTCGTATTTGTTTTACGCTTTACGTTACTTATTAATAAACCCACCAGCACCGATAATAGTCCGGCTACTATAGCGACGGCCCAGAATTTTACACGATCGTACGTCTGGAGTTGGTGTAAAATTTCATTCTCCTGCTGACGGGCTTCCTCCTTTACCTGTTCAAGCTTTATATTTATTTGCGTTGCATTATTCAACCTGTAAATAGTGCTATCTTTCTTATGGATATCCTGAAGGTAATGCAAAGCCGCCTCGTAGTTTTTCCGTTTTATCGCCAACTGGTAACTGGTTAGCTTAAAATCCGCCTGCATTTTTTCGCTTTTCACAATTACCGCATAAGTTAACCCCTGCGCTACAGTTTTATCTGCCTCTTCATACTTGCCTTGTGCGATATAAAGATCGGCAAGGGTAAGGTCGATACTTGCCACCGGCTCATTCAGATCATATTGGATCGCTTTTTCTCTGGCGTCAGTCAACAACTTCTCAGCCATATCAAACTGCTTTAAGTTATAATACATTACGCCTTTATTTTGCGTACACTGCACAAGGTTTACTGAGTCCTTAAGCACTTCAAAAAGCACACTGCTTTTATTGTAGTAATTTAATGCCTGGTAGTACTTGTTCTTGTGGTAATAAACCGTACCGATGTTTAAATAAATCGAGGCGATTAATGGCGTATTGGCTAATTTTTGTGCAATAGTTAAGGCTTGATTAAAATAGTCCAGCGACATATCATAATCATTGTACCGATATAAGTTGCCGATGTTATTTAATACCCGCCCTTCACCCAGCGGATCTTTAGCCTGGTGAAAATATCTGCGCGCGGTTAAGTAATCATCAATTGCCGCTATTGATTTATCAAGATAATAGTTGCCGACCCCCCTTACCCTGTAGGATTCAGCAATCCCTTCGGTATAACCAATCTTTTGCGCAATAGCTAATGCTTTATTAGCATCAGCAACGGTTTGATCCGGATCAGTGAGGCGCATTCCCAAACCCAATTTATTAAGTTTTATCACCTTACTGCTATCTGCTTTCGAATCATCAGTCAACCCGTTTGCACGGGCCGAAAACGCAAATAATACCAAAAACAGAAATCGCAAAAATTTCATCATAAAAGCTTAATACGTTATTTGAAAGGGAAAGTTATAAAATAATCGTGATTGTGATATAATAATTCAATAAAAATTCTCGCGAAAGTAAATTAAATTAATAAAAATTGCATCTTAAGGCAAGGTTAAAAACACGGTAAAATTTATTTTAAAATTTATTTTGCCAATTAAAAAACATAATTATATTTGTAAAGATAAATTATTGAAAACCAACAGATTAATTTTTAGGCTGTTTTTTTAGAGGTAATACTTCCCCATAATGACTCGTTAGATGTTCAAAATCGGGGAAAAAAATACCCAACCATTATTTCCTTTGTGATAAATATTTAATTAATAAAAAAAATAATTTTAAGAAGCGTAAAATAACCGGCGGATTTAAATTTTAATTAATCCGGATCTAGCTAACGGAGTATATTTAGGAGGGCGATTTTTATGGCATTTGAGGATCGCAAATACTGCCAAAATCATGGATAGAACGCGCTGATTAATATTGATAAAACAAAACAATCCGAAGAATATAAACCAAAAAAAGAATATAAATCCCTAATAATTAAATAATAAAAGATGAAAAAGTTAATACTCTCTGCAATTATCGTTTTAAGTTCAGCTTTATTTTCATTGGCGACTTTTGCCCAGACTGTAAACATAAAAGCCTCAGCTGGTGCTACAAGTCTTAAAGACAAACAAACTACCGGCAGCGGCGATTTGAAAGGTGACAAACAAACTACCGGCAGCGGTGATCTAAACGGCGATAAGCAAACTACAGGCAGTGGTGACCTAAACGGCGATAAGCAAACTACCGGAAGCGGTGATCTAAACGGCGATAAGCAAACTACAGGCAGTGGTGACCTAAACGGCGATAAGCAAACTACCGGCAGCGG
>Ga0134126_10001547_pt1 | contig 29320 bp, 23 predicted proteins | sample KB31752_FD_96881 | JGI IMG/M metagenome (GOLD analysis project Ga0134126, IMG submission 96881) | Terrestrial soil microbial communities with excess Nitrogen fertilizer from Kellogg Biological Station, Michigan, USA - KB3-175-2 | ecosystem: Environmental > Terrestrial > Soil > Unclassified ... | reverse complement strand
TTTTCGCCGCTCGATTTGAAGCTGCCGCAGATTCCGGTGGGCGTGCCTTCGCAGTTGCTCGAGCGCCGGCCCGATATCGCCTCGGCCGAACGGCAGACCGCCGCCGCGAATGCGCGCATCGGCATCGCCATCGCGGCCTACTATCCCAACATCAACCTGAGCGGTACGGGCGGATTTGAGAGCACGCACGGCGGCAACTGGATCCAGGGGCCGAGCGCGTTGTGGTCACTGGGCGCGCAGGCCACGGAGTTGCTGTTCGACGCGGGCCAGCGCCATGCGCTCACCGACCAGGCGCGGCACCAGTACGAGGCGCAGGCCGCGGCGTATCGGAACACGATATTCGTCGCGTTTCAGGACGTGGAAGATAACCTATCGCAGTTGCGGATTCTGAACGAGGAGACGGGTGTTGAACAGCGCGCGGTGGCTTCCGCGCAGCACTCGTTCGACTTGTCGAACCAGCGCTACAAGGCTGGAGCGACGAGTTATCTGGAGGTGCTCACGGCGGAGACGGCTCTGCTGAGCAACCAGCGAACGCTGACAGACTTGCAGGCGCGGCAGTTTGCGGCAAGCGTGCAGTTGATTCGTGCGCTTGGTGGGGGATGGGATGCTTCGCAGTTGCCGAAGTAGCTCAGAACAGGCATTAGGGGTTAGGCATTAGAACGACGGGTGCTAGCTAACGCCTCGCGCCCGCTTGGATTACATCTTGCCGCGGATAAAAATACGCGGCCGCCGGCACATCCGTGAGTGGAATTCCGGGGCCTTCCCAGAGGAGGCGAGGCGGTCCCTGGCTCGCGGTGTGCAGCGCTTCGACGCGCAGCGTGTGGCGGCCGGCGCGCAAGCCTAACGCGCCGCGATCGTAGCGCACCGCGTTGCCGGGCGAGCCGCACACCTGCGCGAATGGCGGGCCTGTCTTCACCACTTCGACCCCATCGATGAGCACGCGAGCGCCGTCGCGATCGAGCAGGTGGAAGGTGTAGCCGCCGTCCACCGGAATGTCGATGAGGCCCTCCCAAACCACCGCGTAGTGGGTGAAGCCCTGAGCATTCGCATTCAGGTTTGGCGCTGACCCATCGAGAACCGATTGCTGTTCTCCGAAATTGGGCAGGTCAGTCCACGTGCCCGGGTAGATATGGAACTTCAAGCCAGGAATGGCCTGAGCCACGGAGTCCGACGCGGGCATCCAGTGGCCGACCACTACAACGCCCTGCGCCGCCCAGTCCTCCTTCTTTTCCTTGTCCACGGCGTGCAGCAGAACGCGGAATCGGCCGGCGCCGTTGCGAGCGTCGAGGTCGGTGCCGTCGGCATCGGTGTACGTGTGGTGCACCACGCGGCCTTGAGCCTGCGTGCCATCGCCGAAAAGCCACGTAAACCTGGTGTGCGCAGATTCCTTTGCCGTGAATGTAACCTTGGTTCCCTTGCTGATGATTGGCGGATCGATTGTGAACTGAGCCACGGCGCCGCTGTTGTCCTCGTACTTGACCGGCTGCGGCACGTCGGCTGAGAGCGGCAGGTCGGAGTTGTTCGCCGCCACCTTCTGCCCGTATTTCACGTTGTCAAAGACGGTGCCGGTGATGTCGCCGCGCAGGCTCGAGCCGACGAGTGGCGGCTGGTCGAGCGCCCAGACGTTGCGGAACGTGAAATTGCGCAGGGAAGGTGCGGCCTGTTCCATCTGCACCAGCGAATACCAGTTGTCGAGGAACAGATTTTCGAATTTGTAGTTGTTATGGTCGCCGCGCGAGCCATTCGCGCCCCAGAATCCGATAAGCCCGAAAGTTTGTCCGCAACCGCCGATGCCGGCGTGCAGAATGTCGGAATTGCGAAGGGTGAAATTCCACGAGTTGAAGATTTTTTTCGGCCAGCCGGCGCGCACGATGTTGGAGATGCTGGTGGAAAGCTGGCTGTCTTCGACGGTTATGTCGTGTACCGATGTGCCTGGCCGCACCATGTCGGCGTCGGTGTAGCCGTCCCAGTTGCCCATGAGCGCAATGTCGTCATCGGAGGCGCGGAAGAAGGAGTTGCGGACTAATCCATCCGAAGAGCCGATCCAGTCCATGCCATCCTGGTTGGCGTTGCCGGGATTGCCGCCGATCACGCGCAGGTCGTCGAACAGCATGCCGTCGGAGTCCTTCATCTGGATGGACCAGGTGCGCGAGCGGACGATGCAGGTGACGCCGTGGATCTCAATCGCTCGCGCCTGATCGGCTACGATGCAGTGCCAGTCGCGCTTGTGCATCCAGCCTTCGTCGGTTGCGGGATCCTGGGGGCCGTCGTAGACGATCGTTCCGCGGCCGAGCACCTTGACGTGATCCACCTGCCACAGGTTCAGGCCGCCCAGGAAGTAGGAGCCCGGTGCGAGATAGAGTGTTTGCCCGCTCTCGGGATTCAGGCTCTCGCGATAGATGCCGGGGCCGTAGATCTTGACGTTGGGATCGGGTTTGGGCGCAGGCGGCGGAGGCGATCCGGCAAATACAAAGAGCATGGTTGCGTGGTTGAGGAAATCGCGCGGACGCGAGATCGACAGCTTGGCCGGATGCTCGAGGCGGAAGCGGATGGTCTGCCCGTCGCGGACCGGCCGAATGCCCAGCCGCCATGGCTCGATATCCACGCCGCGGTCCCAGAACGAAGGCTCGGCTGCGGTGATGGTCACATCGACTGGGCCGCCGCTGAAATCGAAGCTGGCATACTGCAGGCTCGCTGCCGCGTGGGCTACATCAATGGGTGCGCCGTTCACGGTCATGGTGAAGGCGGTGGAGCGCATGTCGGGCGGTACGGGCGCGGCGTCGACGCGGGTGTGCGACGCGCCATGAACGAGCAGAGGGAAGGCGAGAAGAATGAGACCAGAAAGGCAGCGCAAACCAGGCAACAACGAGAACTCCAGGATGAAAGTGCGGTTGCAATCACTGTAGCACCGCGCGATAGAAGGCGGTCTCATGGAGCGGCGATCCACCAGGCTGGCGTAAGCTCAGGTTGGAGCTGGGATTTCATGGTCAACCGTACAATTCATTCTCCGTTTTGGTGTCTGCTGATTTCGGCAATATGCCTCATCGCCTGGCCGACCAGCGGGTTCGCGAAGGCCACGACAAAAATGCCGCCGATTGCGATTTCAAGCTCGATCACGATTGTGGAGAGCCCCGATGAGCCCGAGCCGGTGCGCCGCGCGACCGATGACCTGATCCGGGATTTTGGCAAAGTCTTCGGGCATGAACCGGAGCGGGTGGATAGGCTCGAGGATGCGGGTCCGGTGGCGATCCTGATTGCGGAACGAAATCATGTGCATCCGGGGATCAAATGTCTGACCATGACAGATGCGGAATCGTTCGCATTCTCCGTGCTGCGGGTGCCGGGACACCAGGCGCTCAAACATCTGGTCTGCCTCACGGGCGCGGACATGCGCGGGACGATCTATGCGATCTACCAGTTTTCGCAGAGTGTGCTCGGCGTGGACCCGATGTATCTCTGGACGGACAAGCAGCCGGAGAAGCGCGACTCGATCGACTTGCCGACGGACTTCGACCGGACGTATCCAAAGCCGGTGTTTCGGTATCGTGGGTTTTTCATCAACGATGAAGATCTTTTGAGCGGTTGGATTCCAGCAACGAAGAGCGAGCACACGGGCATCGCGTTACGCGTGTGGGACAACGTGTTTGAGACGATCCTGCGGCTGAAGGGCAACATGGTGGTGCCGGGGACGTGGATCTTTCCCGACGACGCGCAGGTGCATGCGGCTGCCGAACGCGGACTAATCATCAATCAGCATCATGCGATCCCGCTCGGTGTGAACGTGGCGCGCTGGCCGAAGGATGTGCCGTACAACTATTCGACACATCCTGAAATTCTTGAGCGCGCGTGGAGGAACGCTGTGGCAACGTATAAGCCCGAAGATGAAATTCTTTGGAGCGTCGGCCTGCGTGGGCTCTCGGACGCGAGCTACGCGTCGATGGACCCGAGCGTGCGCGGCAATGACGAGTTGCTGGGGAAGCGAATCAGCGATGCCATCGCCGACCAGATGAAGATTGTGCGCGCGCGGTATCCGAAGGCGCAATTCGTTACCGATCTGTGGCAGGAAGGCGCGCGTCTGATGCAGGAGGGCTACCTGAAGATTCCGCCGGAGGTGACGCTGGTATGGGCGGATACCGGTTACGGCGACATGCAGGACGGCGGCAAGGTGGCGGCGGGACAGGGCATGTATATTCACACCGCGATGATGAATGGCAACGCGAACCAGCTTTCAGAGAACGTGCCGGTCGGTGTCATTCAGGAGGAGCTGGGTCGCTACATCAAGGCCGGGGCGACTTCCTACGTGCTCGTCAACACCAGCGACATACGGCCGGTGGCGATGACCACCCGCGCGCTGATGGAAACTGCGTGGGGCGGCGCGCCAGCGGAGCCTGCGGGGCCCGACGATGCGTATTACCGGCGCTGGGCGAGTGAGGAGTTTGGCGCGAAGGCGGCGGATGTGGTGGCGGCGGTTTACAAGGAGTACTTTGCCGCGCCTGCGATGTGGGGGAGGCATGGCGCTCCGGGGCTGACATCGGCAGGGAATGCCCCACCGCCCGCGGCCTCGCGGAGCGCAGTGCCGAGGCATTATGGCGATCAGCATTATCACTCGGAGATGCGACGGCTGATTCTGGATGCGCTGACGGAGGGGCAGGTGATCGCGGTACCGAGCCAGTCGCCCAAGTGGACGGAGCCGCATGTGCTGCCGCAGCCCAGCGAAGAAGTCCGGCGGGCGCTAATTCAGCGCGACATCGATGAGTGCGCCGATGCGCAGCCACGCTGGGATGAGTTGTGGAGACATGCGCGGGCGGCGGCGGATCTTGTGGATGCGGACCGGAAGGACTACTACCAGGCCGCGGTTCTGACGATGATCCTCATAAATCGCGAGAGCAATCGCGCGCTGCTGAATGTGGCGCAGGCGGTTGAGGATTCCGATGCCGGCGATCTTGTGAAGGCTCGCGCTGAACTCGATGACGCATCGACTTCCCTCGCTGCGATTCAGCAGTCAATGAACCGAGCTGAATATGGCAAGTGGAGGAACTGGTATCGCGGCGACTGGCTCACGGGCGTCGATCGGACTCGTGAGCTGGTAGGCGCGTACGCGGAGCATCTCGAGGATCCGATGGCACGGCTGCCCGCCCCGGCGGCGTGGAGTGGATGGGAGGCATACTTCCACATCATGGAGTATGAAGGGGACCGGTCGGTGGACGTGCACTGAAGCCGACAGGGGCTGAAGCCCTACATTCCGTGAGGCGACGTGCGGCACGACTGAAATCGTGTCCTGACACGATGAAACCCACGGCCACTCCTGTCTAGATCCCTTCGCCCATCGACACAAATTCCGCCAGACGGATTTCGTTGCGATACGCCGTGCGCTCGGCTTCTTCTTCCGCGAACGGCTCGGGCCGGGCCGCGGGCGCGCCGAGGCGTTGTTCGAGCTCCTCGACGCGCGCGGAGAGCGCAATCAGCGCATCCGAGAGCGGATCTTTGATGTCGTGCGGGTCGGTGATGAGCACGCGCTGGCCATTGCTGTAGACGATGTGTGCGGGCACGCCGACGACAGTCGAATTCGGCGGCACATCCGTCAGCACCACCGAGCCCGCACCCACGCGTGAGTTGGCGCCCACGTTGATGTTGCCCAGCACATTGGCGTTGTTGCCGATGAAAACGCCATCGCAGATGGTGGGGTGGCGTTTGCCGTGCTGCTTGCCGGTTCCGCCGAGGGTGACGCCCTGGTAGAGGGTGACGTCGTTGCCCACGATGGCTGTTTCGCCAATGACCACGCCCGTTGCGTGATCGATGAAGAGGCGACGCCCGATCTGGGCCCCGGGATGAATGTCGACTCCCGTTAGAAATCGCGCGAACTGCGACAGCAGACGGGCCGCCAACCGCAGCCGCACATGCCACAGACCGTGCGCCACACGGTGATACCACACCGCCCAGACTCCCGGGTAGCAGGTGAGCACTTCGAAGCGCGAGCGCGCAGCGGGATCGCGCTCCAGAACGGAGCGAATGTCCTCGCCGATACGTTCGAAGATGGCCATGGGACTTTCGGGCCTTTCGATTATTCCATCCTCCGCGCCTGGTGCCGCGCGAAGGATGGATTCCCCACGATCAAGGGCCTGAAAAGTCATTACTGTGGGATGCTGTGAATTGGCAAGGCCAGGGCTTCCTGGCGAAGGGAGTCAAACAGCACGCTGGTGAGGTAGCGCTCGCCGAAGCTGGGCAGGATGGTAACGATCAGCTTGCCCTTGTTTTCAGGCCGGGCCGCCACCTTGAGTGCCGCAACCACGGCCGCGCCCGAACTGATGCCGACGAACAGACCTTCTTCCTTCACCAGGCGGCGCGCCATCTCGATCGACTCGTCGTTGGTCACGGTGATGACTTCGTCAATGCCCTTGGTGTCGAGAATGCTCGGCACAAAGCCCGCGCCGAGGCCCTGGATCTTATGCGGTCCGCCCTTGCCGCCTGAGAGCACCGCGCTGTCAGAGGGCTCGACGGCAATGGCTTTGAACTCCGGCTTCTTCGGCTTGATGTATTTGGAAACTCCCGTGATGGTTCCGCCGGTGCCCACGCCGGAGATGAGAAAGTCGACTTTGCCGTCCGTGTCTTCCCAAATCTCCGGGCCGGTGGTGGCCTGATGGATGGCGGGGTTCGCCGGATTGTCAAACTGCTGCACGACGTAACCATTGGGCGTGTTGGCCAGGATTTCGTTGGCCTTGGCGATTGCGCCTTTCATGCCACCCGGACCGGGCGTGAGCACGATTTCGGCTCCGAACGCCAGCAGCGTGACCCGGCGCTCGAGGCTCGCGGTTTCCGGCATGATGATGATGAGCTTGTATCCCTTGACCGCGGCGACAAACGCCAGCGCAATGCCGGTGTTGCCGCTGGTGGCTTCGATCAGGGTGGACTGGCCGGGCTTGATCTTGCCTGCCTTCTCGGCGGCCTCGATCATCGCCAGCCCGATGCGGTCCTTGACGCTCGACAGCGGGTTTTGGCTCTCAAGCTTGGCTACCACTATGCCCGGCAGTCCCGCCGAAATGCGGTTCAAGCGAACGAGCGGAGTCTTTCCAATGAGTTCGGTAACGTTTGCGGCAATGCGCGCCATGATCGTCTCCTTTGCCGGCAAAAATCCGGCCTGCTGAAATGCGTTTGGGGAAGTGGTGGAGCTCATCAGGCGGGAGAAAGACGCGCGCAAGCATGCGCACGCCGGCATCGGAAGCTCTCACCAGGCCGGTGTTAGCGACATCGATGCATGCAACTAGCCTAAAACGCGGGGGGTGGCCGACGCAAGTAGAAGTAGAAACAGCTCGAACGCGGGGGTTCGATGTCCTTCCTCAAGGGGCGACATTCCGATGACAAACCGATAACAACCCAGGGCGCGGGCCCAGTCATACTGCAGGGACGATCCTATGCGTTCGACAGCGTCTGCTCGGCATTGCGGCTCAAGTACTGCGGTGAAAGGACCCCAAAGGGAATGAATCGAAAGTCAGTCACGCGGATTTTGGCCGGCTGGATCTCGGGTGTCGGGCTAGCAGGGGCCCGGGTTGTGGTGCTTCTGTTTACCTGCACCGCGATTGCACATGCGGCGGAAACCCAGCTCTGGTGTCATCGCACGGCCAACCGCGATGTTCCTGAGAACACGCTTGAGTCGCTGGAACAGGCTGCGCTGCTCGGCTGCAATGTGGTCGAAGTGGATGTGCGGCGCACACTCGACGGCAAGATTGTTCTCAACCATGACGGGTTTATGGAGCGGCTGACCGATGCTGCCGGGGAGATTGAAACTACAAATTACGACGAGCTGCGTCTTTACGACGCGGGTTCGTGGATGGGCGACCGGTTCACCGGTTTGCGGATTCCGTTGTTTGAAGAGGCCGTCAGGCTCGCGCGCGACCGCGGCATTCGCCTCATTCTCGACATGAAGGACAAGGGCATGGGCGCGGATGTGCTCGAGATTCTGCGCCGGGAAGGAATGCTCGATCGTGTGCGCTTTGGCGGTGAGTGGGACGATGTCAGAAGCTTGTATCCCGCGGCGGGATCAGCGGAGGTGAAGACGGCCTGGGTGCTTCCGGGAGTGACGGCGGAACAGGTGAAGGCCTATCACGAGCAAGGCAAGCTTGTGATCGCGAACTTCTCCGCGAACCAGCACGACATGGATCTGGCTGGAATGAAACTCGCCGTGGCGGCGGGGGTGGACGCCATTAACGTAGATTTCCCCCGGCTGGGAGTCGATGCGGTGGGCCGCCCGGTTGAGGACAGACTGCACCAACTCGCAGTTGAGGCGGATGGCGGCGACAGCACGGCCCGGTCGCGGGCGATTCTCGAGCTTGCGCGTTATCGCGGGTTTCCACTTGAGGAGCTTTTCGCGCGCTGGCTGCTCGATGAGGATCCGCATGTCTCGCGGGCGGCCGCAGTGGCGCTTGTTTTATGCCGGCCCAGCCCGGCTCCTGGGCTTTTCACTTCGGCGTTGCGGTCCAGGAGTTCGGCGGCGCGAAGGAATGCGGCGTGGGCTCTCGGCATGCTCCACGCACCAGCGGAAACTGTTCTCCCGCTGCTCCACGATCGCGAAGCCAGCGTGGTTGCCGAAGCTCTGCTGGCCGTCTCGAGGATGCCCGGCAATGTATCCGCGGGAACACTTCTTCCGCTCCTTTCGCATCGCGACGGGCCCGTCCGCGGAGCCGCGGCGATCGCCCTTGCGATCCACGATCCGCGCACCGCTTCGCGGGCCGTACCCGCGCGCCTGCACCGGGAGATGGCTTTCGAACGCGTCATCTACGACAAGCAGCTACGCAGTGGAAGAAAGCAGTACTCGCAGGACGAGATTGACGGCATGGTCACTGCCTATCGCTGCCAGATGGAGATGTTGCGGGCGCTGCGCGTCCTTCCCTCGATGTCGCCGAATTCAGAGTTACTGGCGCAGGCCTTTGCATCCACGCCGCCCTTCCTCGAGTTGAATGGCCTGGTTGCCAGCTACGATCTGTGGGATCGAATTGCCGCGGACCCTTCGCCAGCGGTTCAGGCGCTGCATATGCGCGACACGCAGCCTGCCGATCGTGCAGAGTGGATGCTGGTGAAGGCCGGCTCGGCGGTCTTGCCGGCGGTGCGCCAGGCGCTCGATAGCCCCGATGCAGCGGTCCGGGCGCGCGCCATTCGCATCCTCGCGTGGCAAGGTGACGCGGCCTCTCTCGCCCGCCTGCGTAACTTGTCTGCGGCGTCCGGTCCCGACAGAGATATATCCGGTTGGGCAGTTGCCAGGATCGAAAGCTTGCATCCCGAATCGGCTCCGGCCGCCATCAGCCAGACACACGCGAAGCATTGATGCTAAGTGGTGGAAAGCGTAGGCGGCATCTTCAACCGGTATTTCTCAAGCCTGCGGCGATGCCGCTGATGGTTGCCGCAATGGCACGGTTTACTTCGGGAGTGTCTTCGCCCGCGCGCTTGCGCCGCAGCATATCGACCTGGATGAGGTGCATCGGATCCACGTAGGGGTTGCGCAGCCGGATCGATCGCGCAAGGACCTGGTTATCTTCGAGCAGTTCGGCCTGATCCGTGATGGCCAGCACGGCGCGAATGCTGCGGTGGAACTCCGCCTCAAGCATGGTGAATACGCGATTGCGGAGTTTCTCGTCTTCTACCAGGGACGAGTACAAGCGGGTTGTGGCCAGGTCGGCCTTGGCCAGCGCCATCTCCACGTTGCGCAGCAGATCGATGAAAAGCGGAAACTCGCGCGCCATGTCCTTGAGTAATTCGAGCGAGCCGGGGCGCTCCATGAACTTGCCCAGCGCATGTCCCACGCCGAACCAGGCCGGCACCAGCAGCCGCGACTGCGTCCATCCGAACACCCAGGGGATGGCGCGCAGGTCGCCGATGAAACGCGATGCCTTGCGCCGCGACGGACGCGAGCCGATCTTCGCCTGCTCCAACTCGCCCACCGGCGTGGATTGCTCGAAGTAGGTGATGAGGTCGGGATTGTCGAGGATGAACTTGCGGTAGTGGATAAATGAAATTTGCGACAGCTCGTCGAGCGCTGCTTCCCACTCAGGCTTGAGCACGCCGGTGAAATGTCCCTCGGGATCGCGTGCGTTGGGCCGGGCCAGCGCGTCGAGCGAGGCCGCGATCATCAGCTCCAGGTTGCGCTCCGCCAGCACCTCGTCGGCGTACTTGAAGTTCAGCACCTCGCCCTGTTCGGTCAGGCGCAACTGGCCGTCGAAGGAATCCATGGGCTGCGCGAAAATCGCGCGATGGGTGGGCCCGCCGCCCCGGCCCACGGTGCCGCCGCGCCCGTGAAAGAGCCGCAGCTTCACGCCGCATGCGCGCGCCGCGGTGTGCAGATCGCGATGCGCGCGGAAGATTTCCCAGGTGCTGGTGAGCATGCCTCCGTCTTTGTTGGAGTCGGAGTAGCCCAGCATGATCTCCTGCCAGTTACCCCAGGAAGCGAGCAGCCGGCGGTAGTCCTCGCGATTCCACAGCTCGGTGCAGACCGCCGGCGCGTTGCGCAGATCTTCAATGGATTCGAACAGGGGGACGGGCATGAGGCCCGGATCTCTCTCGGTGCCTTCGACCTTGACTCCGCCCAGGCGCGCCAGGCGCACTGCGGCGAGAATGTCATCGACGTTTGCGGCGCCGCTGATGACGTAATGACGGATGACCTCGGGCGTGCAGCCTTCCTTGGCCTCCGCCACCACGCGAAGAGTCTCGAGCACGCGCGACGTTTCCGCAGACATACTTTCCGGGAGAATGGGGGCCGCGGTGTCTGCCACCGCCTCTTTGAGGGCCTGGGCGTGCGTGCGCGCGTGCTGCCGAATATCCAATGTGTGCAGATGCAGGCCGAAGGTGCGCACCTGCAGAACGAGAGGGTCCACCAGGCTATGGGCGATGCGAATACCCCGGTTTGCCGCGAGCGATAACCGCAGAAGCTCCAGATCGGCGACGAACTCCGCCACGGAGCAGTAGGGGGGCAGCGCCTCCGCCAGGTGATCGCGCTCGGGCGCCACGGTGTAGCGGATTGCGGCGAGGGCGCGGCCCGCGGCGCTGAGCTGGCCCGACGTTTCCATGGTGCGCTGCACACGCGCCTTCACGCACATGACGAAGCGGCGGTAATACTCGAACTGGTAGCGTTCGCCGAACACCTGCGACTCCGGGGTGCGCACCTGCGCAAGGTAGGCATCGAGCTGCGCCATCAATTCGCTGTGCACCGGCATCTGCTGCGCGCTGGTCGTCAGCAGGTCGATGATTTCATCGAGCTTGTGTACGTAAAACAACAAGAGGTGGCCGCGCGCCAACTGGATGGCATCGCGCGTCACCTCCGGCGTGACGTAAGGATTACCGTCGCGATCACCGCCGATCCATGAGCCAAAGCGCAGCACCTGCGGCAACTCGTGCGGCTCCAATTCGAGGCCGTACACGGACCGCAGCGCCTCGGCAATTTCCTGGTAGAGCGGCGGCAGAGTCTCAAAAATGGAGACGTCGTAGTAGTCGAGCCCCATCTTGATCTCGTCATAAACGGTGGGGCGGCGTGAACGCACTTCGTCGGTCTGCCACAAGCCCGTGATCTCCGCGCGCACCTGTTCTTCGAGGCGCGCCAGGTCCTGCTCGGGGATGGGAATGCGATCGAGCTGCGCTAGAAACTCGCCAATGCGCCGCCGCTTGAACATGACCGAGCGCCGCGCCACCTCAGTGGGATGCGCGGTGAAGACCGGAACGATGAGAACGCGGCGAAGCCAGTCGAGTGCTTCCTCCGCGCCAATGCCCACGCGCTTCATAGCGGCCAGCGTGCCTGCCAGGGATCCCCGCTGCTTGCCTGCACCGCCCGTCAACTGCAGCGCGAGACGGCGCCGTTTGCGGTGGTTGGTCTCGGCCAGGTTAATCAGCTCGAAGTAAAACGCGAACGCGCGCGTAAGCAGGATGGCGCGCTCCACGGGCAGCGAGTGAACCCGTTCGAGCGCGCTCGCGGCGTGGCGAGCGGCTTCTTCCTCGCTGCCGCGGGCCTCGGCATCGCGCCGCCGGATCGTGCCCTGGCGGAGAGCTTCCACGTGCGAAAACAGCTCGTCTCCGGCCTGCTCGCGCAGCACCTCGCCCAGCAGAGTGCCGAGCGAACGCACGTCGCGCCGAAGCGGCGCCTCCTTCAACTCGCCGGATTGAGCCTCAAGCTCTGCCAGCCTCTGCGACCAATTATCAGGGTTCCACAAAAGGGCCATCTTGATTCAATTATCCACGACTGGCAACGGCGCATGTCACATCATGCGGGCCGCCGCATTGGAGACGGGTGCTTTGTTATGGGCCATGAGGCACAATAGCTGCATGCATTTCAGGTCCATGGCAGCCGCTCTTCTGCTGATCGCGTGCACGCGAATTCCTTCGCAAACTGGCGCGCCCCAGCCCGCAACTCGCACCGAACCTCGTCCCGCTCCGCCCACAAGAGATCCGCACACACCTGGTTATGTGAAGGCAGCGGAACTGCCGGATGGTGCGGTTCCTGCTGCGGACAAGGATGGCAACTTCATTCTGGGTCCGACGCACACCGCTGCGCCGGAGTTGAGTGATGAGGGTGAGCTGAAGAACGGCACAGTGGTCGAGTTCACGATGAATTCGAGCGACAGCAAGCTTTATCCGGGCATCGCTCGTGAGCGAGGGACGTTTGGTACGCCCGATCCGAAGAACCCCGCGCGGCTTATTGTGACCACCAGCCACCCCGCCCCTTACTCGCGAAAGGTGGCGGTGTATGTGCCGACGGCGTACAAGCCCGGGACTGAAGCGCCGTTCATCGTGGGCGCCGACGGGCCGGACCGGATGCTGTTCCGCGCGCTCGATGGGCTGATTCCCGAACACAAGGTGCCGGTGATGATCGCCATTTCGATTGCCAACGGCGGCGGCGACGCGCAGGGCAGCGAACGCGGCCTCGAATATGACACGATGTCGGGACGGTATGCGGAGTTTGTCGAGACCGAGGTTCTGCCGCGCGCGGAGGCCGAGGCGCATGTAAAGCTCACGCATGATCCCGACGGGCGCGCCGCAACGGGCGGCAGCTCAGGCGCGGCATGCGCGCTGATCATGGCCTGGTATCACCCCGAGCTTTATCATCGCGTGCTGAGTTACTCAGGGACGTTCATCAACCAGCAGTGGCCGTGGAATGCGGCGACGTCGCAGGGAGCCTGGGCATTTCACGAAGCGCTGATTCCGAAAACTCCGCGAAAGCCCATTCGCATCTGGATGGAAGTGGGCGATCGCGATCTTTATAACCCGAACGTCATGCGTGATGGGATGCACGACTGGGTGCTGGCCAACGAGCGCATGGCGCGGGTGCTTGCGGCTAAGGGCTATCACTATCAGTTTGTGTTTGCCCGCAACGCCGGGCATGTGGACCATGCGACGAAATTGCAGACGCTGTCGGAGGCGCTGGAGTATGTGTGGCAGGGGTATAAACTTCAGGTGCCGACCTGGTAATAGTTATCAACTCAGAAGGGATATAGGATGCCCACTTATGTCTTCCAACTGACAACCGACCATAGGAAAACGGTCAATCTCGACATCAAGAACCCACCACTGCGTTTCGCAGTTCCCCTGGGGCAGCAGATGTTACAAGTAAGTTTATTTTTATACGGGACTATTGCATTCAATGTGGAAGTAGTAGCTCAAGAACACATAGCGGATTTAGGAGACTTGGCCGATGTCGTCTTACATGTCATCTCCGGACTTTATGACGCTCTTGGGTTGTCTGTGGGAGGGCCGCTAGAGGTCAGAATCGCCGGTTTTTGGGAACTCGATTCCAGTCGATGCGGCGCGGTATCCTTCTCTCTTCCCAGTTTTAGCGATCAGATCGCAGCAGCAGGTCTCGGTCCTCAGGAATGGATCTCAATCGTAGTAAGTAGTCCGCAATTGCGAGCGGCGCTTCGCGACATTAGGCTTGCGATGGAGACTCCGGGCGATATGTCGGTGCATTGCTATCGAGCCATTGAAAGAATCAGGCAGTTCTTCGCAAAGGCGCAGAGCAGAAGAACAAGCTGGCAATTGCTGGCCGAGTCCCTAAATGTAAACCGCAGCTGGCTGGATTCTTATACAGCGCATGCAACAGCTGTTCGGCATGGCGAAATAGTTTCACTCGGATTGGCAGAACGCGACGCTTGCCTGACGCAGGCCGCTACCGTTGTCATTCGCTTTGCTGCCTATCTTAAGGACGGATGTAAGAACCTAGAGGCACCCCTGTTTCCAGCGTTATCGTAATACATAATCGGTTCGGCTGCCCCTACGGCTCCAACTGCAGCATGAGGTCTTCCCACTCCGCGGTGAGTGTGTCGCGTTGCGTGCGCAGGTCCTCGGCGAGTTGGGTGAGGCGCTGGGTTTCTTCGGCGGAGATGAAGATGCCGAGTTGCTGCTCGGTGTGCGTGAGCGAGGCTTCGATTCGAGGCACTTCTTCTTCGAGGAAGGCGCAGCGGTCTTCCATCTGCTTCTGCTTGATGGGATTGAGGCGGCGGGCTTTTGCGGGGCCTCCTTCGATGATGATGGTTTGGCCTGATACCAGGGAGTCTGTGATTGAAGTCGCGCCCTGACGCGAACCGTTGCCGGATCCGTCAGGAGCCTTGGACGGAACAGCAGGTGCTTCGCTGCGCTCAGGATGAGAAGTTCTGTTGCCGGACGTGGAGGAAATGACGGAAGTCGAGAAAGCGTTTGCGGCTGCAAGCTGTTCCTTCTTGCGCAGGTAGTCCTCGTAGTTTCCTTCGAAGGCCATCACCGTGCCGTTCTCCACTTCGAGCACGCGCGTCGCCAGGCGATCGATGAAGTAGCGGTCGTGGGAGACGAAGACAACGGTGCCGGAGAAGCTGGCGATGGCTTCGAGCAGGACGTCTTTGGCGCGCATGTCGAGGTGGTTGGTGGGCTCGTCGAGGAGCAGGAAGTTCGACGGGGAGACGAGGATCCGGGCCAGGGCAAAGCGGTTGCGCTCGCCGCCGGAGAGCACGCCCAGCGGCTTGAACACGTCATCGCCGGAGAAGAGGAAACAGCCAAGCAAACTGCGAGTTCGCTTTCCGGCACCTTCACGGCGGCGCGGCTGATGTCGTCGAGCATGCGGGCCCCGGGGTCGAGCACCTTGTATTGATCCTGCGCGAAATATTCGCTGACTACGTTGTGGCCGTGCTTGACCATGCCCGCTGTCGGAGCTTCCATGCCGGTGATCAGCTTGATCAGCGTGGATTTGCCCGCGCCGTTCACCCCGACCAGCGCCACGCGGTCGCCGCGCTCGATGGTGAAGCGCACGTTCTCGAGCACCTTCTTCTCGCCGTAGCTCTTGGCGAGGCCGTCGGCTTCGACAACGGTGCGTCCCGAGGGCGCCGGCTGCGGAAACCTGAAGTGGATGACCGGCTCGTCTTCGGGAATTTCGATGCGCTCGATTTTTTCCAGTTCCTTGATGCGGCTTTGCACCTGCTTTGCTTTGGTGGCCTGCGCGCGGAACCGATTGATAAACGATTCAAGATGCTCGATCTGATCGCGCTGGTTTTTGTAGGCCGCTTCGAGCTGCGCCCGCCGCTCGTCTTTCTGCGCCAGATATTTGGTGAAGTTACCGTTGTAAATCGTCAGCCGCTTGTTCCAGATTTCGACGGTGCGGTCGATCGTCACATCGAGGAAATAGCGGTCGTGCGAGATGAGGATGTAGCCAAAGGGATAGTTCTTCAGATAGTCCTCGAGCCAGTTCCTGGTTTCGAGATCCAGGTGGTTCGTGGGCTCGTCGAGCAGCAGCAGGTTGGGCCGGGCGAGCAGGAGCTTGGCAAGCGCGATGCGCATTTGCCAGCCTCCGGAGAACTCGCCGGTGTCGCGCGCCCAGTCCTCCTTTGTGAAGCCGAGGCCGGTAAGGACGGAGCCGACCTGGGCGTCGAGCGCATAGCCATCGAGAGCGTGGAACCGGTCCTGGAGCATGCCATACCGCTCGGCGGCAGAGGCATATTCGGCGCTCGCATGGTCCAGCTCCGCAAGCTGGCCGCCGAGGCGCTCGATCTCAGCTTCCATGTCGCGGATTTCGTCGAAGACCGTCAGGCACTCCTCGAAGATGGAGCGGCCGGTCAGGCGAAGGCCCTCCTGCGGCAGGTATCCGATGCTCATGCCGCGGGTGCGCTGCAACTCGCCGTAATCGAAGGTGTCGAGGCCGGCAAGCACCTTCATCAGCGTGGATTTGCCGGTGCCGTTGGCGCCTACGAGGGCGGTCTTTTCATTGCTGCGGATGAGCCAGTTGGCTTCGAGAAAGAGGATGCGCGGGCCAAAGCGTTTTCCGGCATTTTGAAGGGAAAGCATTCCGCTTCAATTTTCGCAGACGTTGCGGATCGTTTCCGGCCGATCAAGCGGAATGCGGCGATCAGGGGTCCGAACCTAATGTCCCTTTGCGGCGGAGGGGCGGCCGTCGGGATCGGTGAACACCACCTTGCCGTCCTCTTCGGTCACGGCGAATCTTGGGCGGCGGTCAGGGACCTTCCTGGTTTGTTCGGAGGTAAACAGGTGCTCGTCGACGCGCAGCACCGCGACCGCCAGAACAACAATCAGCGGCGCGGCAACAAGGAGCGCATTCAGGTTCTCGATGTGCATGGGAGCGATTGGGGCAATTTTGAGATGGAAACGCCGTAACCGAGTATATGGAACCTCAGTTACGGCAAGAAATGTTACCTAAGTTGTACAGCTCTAGGTCACAGGGGCCGGACAGGGGAAGCCCGGCCGCGCTGGCGGTTAAGCGCCCCCTAGTTTAAGGGCTGCTTTCAGAGGCAGATCGCGGGAGGAGCCGCCGACCCAAACCGTATAGTCGCCAGGGAGCTCCTCCCAGTCGTTCTTGTCCACGTCAAACACCGACGGAGCAGAGGCTCCACGGCCACGGTCCAGTTCTTACGTTCGCCGGGCGCCAACTCGACCTTGCTCCATCCAATGAGACGCCTGGGGGCTCGCCGGATGAGGCGGGCAGTGTGAGATAGACCTGCGCGATCTCCTCTCCTGACCTGGAGTCGGTGTTCTTCACGTTGGAGCTGACCTGCGCCGGAAGGACAGGGAGCCTGCACTTCATTCCCGGTACCAGAAGTGCGGAATTTTGACGCAGCCGGTTTTAGGTTGATATTGGATACTGGTTGCGTCGCATGCATTGGCTCCTGGCACTTGCTTTGCCAATTGAGATATCGTGTATTCCTCTTGGCAGTTACAAAGATGCGGAAGATTGTCCTACGCCAATCGGCCTCAGGAGTGGGCTATGAAAGCGCCAATCAGCGTCGTGCTACTCGCCTTTTTGAGCTTCTTTTCAGCGCAGTCGAATGCAAACGCCGCCGACGCACCGAAGGTCCAATTGCAAAGTGTCGCCAGTTCTCTCTCGGGTAGCTGGAAACTAAAGGTCAAGTTCGAGCCGACCGCCAGTTCGCCAAACGGTATGGAGGGATCCGGAGAGGAGATTTGGCACCTCACTCCGGGGGGACTCCTGCTCATTGACGAGGAGTCTCTTGCTGCTGGTTCGATGAAAATGCAACTTGTCGGCCTCTTCTGGGCTGACGGAGTGAGCCACGAACTGCGTGCCCTCGATTGCAACAATGAGAACCAACACACATGCGACCTGAAGGACGCAAAAGAGGGCATGACGGTGCAATGGAACGGAAGGGAGTTGACCGTCGAAGAACCAGAGTCGTTCGGGGGCAAACCAATGATTTCGCGGATCGTGTGGTCAAATATCACTCCGACCTCCTTCCTGGAGGAAGGCTATCTTGGGCCGCCTGGTGGACCATTCACAAAAGGCATGACCATTCAGGCGTCGAGGAAGTAGTCCCTGTACGGGGGTCAGGTGTGAGGTCGAGGCAACTCATTCAGATCGCAACTCGTTGAAACGGTCTTGCAATTCCTTATAGCTCTCCACAAACCAAAGGCTCTGCCCTCGATTCGCTTCCGCCACGAAGGCGGCCAGCGAGTGGCTCATCGAAAGCCTGCGTGAGATATCCCCCACAATCGCCACCTTGGAGCCGTACATGGCAAACTTCTGGGCGATTTCACCGGCAATGCGGGTGCGCAGCTCAAAGAAATCATCCCCGAGCCGCTCCACCGGAATGGCAATCCATGCTGCGCGCTTTTCCGACGCAGCGCTCATCAGATCAACCGCATCTTGCCCGGCGCGGATTTCAGGCCCCTTCGCGGGAACTTCGTAGAGTTGAACTTGACCGAGTTGAAGAAAGAAACCGGACATATCTCAAGCCTCGTGCACTGCGCGCAGGAATTCGAGTACTGGCTGCGTCTGATTGGTAATGGAGTGGTAAGACTCGGGAAGAAAGTGGATCCGCGAGTGGATTACGTTTTTCTCGAGCCTCGCCTTCGCGCTTTGGGAATTGACAAACACGTCTTGGCCCGCCAGGATCGCCATGACAGGCATGGTGAGCCTCTTGAGGGATTCATCCGAGAGATCGGGAAGGCTCTTGTTGCGCTGTGTCATGTTCTTGAAGACGATTGCCATAAAGTCAGACACGGCCTTATCTGCGGGGGATGGGTTCGCCGACGCCGGCCCGCTAATCTTCTCCACCATCTTTCTGCGCCCCCCACTCGCCCATCAGCAGCAATGGAAGCGCCCACAGCAGCACATTTTTTGAAGCAAGACCACCGGGCGCGATCGCAACCACGCTTTTCACACGCTGCGGCCGCCGTGTGGCGTAATCAAGCGCAAGCCATCCTCCGAGCGACACGCCCACGAAGGATGCCTTCTCAATTCCCAGGGCTGCGAGCACATCATCGAGCCATAGCGCATGTGCGTCCGACGTATAAGACGGCCTTGACGGCGCACTCAGACCTGCGTCGCCGATGATGTCAATGGCGTACACGCGGAAAGTCTGTGACCATGCGCCTATGTCACCCATCCACATGATCGAATTGAACGCGGTCCCGTGCAACCGGATCACGGGCGGCGCGCACTCCGAACCGCTGGCTATGATGAAGGTCTCGCCCTCGCGGGTCGGAGCCCGCAGGTGCTGATTGGCAACGGGCCAATGCTTCAGAAACTGGCGATAGCGATTCTTGATCGCCTGCTCGCCTTCCGGCGACTTATAGATGTTCGGCATAACTAGGAACCCAGTAGCCCTTGAATGAGGCTGAAAAATGTAACGTTGTCTTCCAGTGTCCCCACCAGAATGATCTTCATGCGCATTCTGTCCGGGTCGTAGATCGCCTGGACGCGCGAAGCCGTGTTGCGCCTTCCGCGTCCCTGGGCTGCCCCCATCAGCAAGGTGGTCAGACGGTCTGCAGTTTCCCGAGAAACCGCGTCGATATCCACAATGCTGGAGACCTCCGAACGCATCTGACCGGCGGACGGTTTGATCTCGAAGGCCGACGCGGGTTGACCGGTAAGTTTGGCCAGATCTTTTGAGGCAATGCGGTATTGCTTGCCGATCCGAACTGCGGGGAGGCGGCCTTCTCGCACGTAGTTGCGAATGGTCCTTACATGCAGCCCCAGTCGCTCGGCGACCTGTTCGGGCGAGTAGAGAGTCTGCGGCGTCATGTCCCTATCATACTCTCATATAATCTATATTCATGGAAAACAGGGAACAATGAGGAACATTCTCCCCCGGCGCTCGCAACAGAGAGATGTGGTGTTTATCGCTGTGAATTGGCGTGAACAGGCCGAACAGGTTGTGGAGAAAGTTTTCCGTTCCGAATGCAGGATAGGTATGGGCAAACGGGATTCCTGGAAAATTGTCGCCCTATGGGCGGATCTCTACTGGCGTGCCCACGGGCACGAGGTCCCATATCTCGTCGATCTCGTGGTCAGTGACGGCTATGCAGCCGAGGGTCCAGTCGACGGCGCGGTGGGCGGAACCGATCCAGCCGCGGCCATTGGGCAGGCCGTGAATCATGATATCGCCGCCGGGAGAGACGCCAAGCGCGACGGCCCGCTTGCGATCGTCGGCATTGGGATAGGAAACGTGCAGCGCCTTGTGATACGCCGAATGGGCCTTGCGGCTGTCGATGACGTAATGGCCTTCGGGCGTGCGGCCGTCGCCCCGGCGTTCCTTGCGCGCGAGTCCGGCGGAGCCGAGCGCGACCTTGTACGTGTGAATGACCTTCCCGTTGGCGAGCAGTTCGAGCAGATGATCGCGTTTCAGGATCAGGATGGAATCGATCTTTTCATGGATTCTGTCAGTGCCGGGCGCGGGGCGCGCAGGGAGGCAGAGAAAGGCCGTGATCAGCGATGCAAACAGCATCGCGACAAGAACGCGCCCGCGGACGATGTGGGGCATGCACCACTGTAGCTCATCGTGGAGAACAAGACCGGAGGGAAAGCTTATCAGCACACCGGGCCGGCGGAGTGTCTCCGCCGGCCCGGTGTGGGTAAACAGTTGCGGTTACTGATTCTGCTGCAGGCTCTGCGACGGGTGCAGCGTGCGGTAGCTGGCGTTGCCGTGCGACCAGACCAGCAGGAGGATGTCCTTGTCGGCCGGGGCCGCCTGCACTGCGCTGGCGAACTCGCTGCCCGAGGTAATCGGCTTGCGGTTCATCTCCTCGATCACATCTCCGGGTTGGAGGCCGGCATCGTCGGCGGGACTGCCGGGTTTCACGTCCTGCACCACCACGCCCTTCACGCCGTCGGGGACGTTCAACTGCTGCCGTGCCTGGTCGTCGAGGTTAGCCACCGTCACACCGATGCGCGCCTTCTGATTGCCCTCTTCTCCGGCGTTAGCGGTCTGTTCGCCATTGCCGTGGTATTGGCCGAGGGTCAGGTTGATGGTGGTGGGCTGGCCGTTGCGCACGATGCCCAGTTTCACTGAGGAGCCGGGAGTCAGTTCGCTCACGGCAACCTGCAGCGAGCTGGCGTTGTCCACCTTCTGGCCGTTGACCTCGGTGACGACGTCGCCCTGCTTGAGGCCGCCCTTGCTGGCCGGCGAGTCCGGTGTGACGTGGGCCACGATGGCGCCGGAGGCGTTCTTCAGGTTGAAGAACTCGGCGTTGGCGGGCGTTACATCATTGATGTTGATGCCGAGATAGCCGTGCTCGACCTTGCCGTTCTTCATGATCTGGCTGGAGACGGAGTGGACGAGCTGCGATGGGATGGCGAACCCGGCGCCGGCGAACGACCCGCTGTTGGAGATGATGAAGGTGTTGATGCCCACAAGCTGCCCGTGGGCGTCGACCAGCGGACCACCCGAGTTGCCGGGATTAATGGCCGCGTCGGTCTGGATGAATCCGCCTGGCTTGCGCGCGTTATCGGAGTAGGGGTTGGGCCGGTTCACCGCGCTCACGATACCGCGGGTCACGGAGAACTGGAAGTATCCGAACGGGCTGCCGAAGGCGAGCACGGTCTGACCGGGTTCGAGCTTGGTGGAGTCGCCCCACGAAATTGGGGTCAGGTCGTTGGCATTGATCTTGATGACCGCCAGATCGGTCAGCTTGTCGGTTCCGATGACTTTCGCGGGGAAGACACGCCGGTCGTTGAGGGTGACGCGGATCTGGGTGGCGCCGTTTACCACATGGTTATTCGTCACGATGTACCCGTCGGGCGAGACGATAACCCCAGAGCCCACTCCATGCTCGATCTGCTGCTGCTGGGGCTGCTGGGGCATCATCGGCCCGAAGAATTGCCGCAGCCCCGGGGGCAGTTGCATCTGCTGGCCGTCGGCCTGGCCCTCTTCGTCACCGCTGGGGTGGGCGGTCACCGCCACATTCACCACAGACGGCGTGACCTTCGAGGCGACCGATTCCATAGCGTGATCGAGGCTGGTGAGCGCCGAAACGCTGCTGTCGTCCAGTGGAGGCGGTGTGGTGATGCTGGCCGCGTTGACTCCGCCGTGGCCCACAAACAGGGCCGCACCAAGGGCAAAGGCACCTGCCACGGCTGCGGGGACGGTGAGTTTCTTTGCTGCTGCTACTAAATGATTAGTTGATTGAGGCATGACGATTTTCTCCAAAAGGTTGATATTGATGTGTCTGAAGAGCTTTCGTTCGGCCGCGCGTTCGCTCCTGGCGGCTAAATCTGAATGACCAACCAGCCTGCCGGGGTCGGCACCAACGCATATCCGGCGGGCGCATAAGCCGGAAATGCCTGATCTGCCCGGATCTGATCTGCCCGGATCTGGTTTGCTCGCACCTGGTTTGCCCGCGATTCGCTCGCGCGCGTTTGGCGCTCGGCCTGCGCGAACGTAACGATCACCTGCGTTCGCGAAGAGATGTCGGTCCATGCCGCGGTCATTACCAGCATGGTGGCGGGCGCCGGCGCAGGCGGCGTTCGCAAATCGGCGAGCCGGCCTGGAGGAGGTGTCCTGTGTATGGGACGCCGGATCGTCGCGTCGCGGCTGGTTGCGCTGCGGGTGACCGCCCGGCGGTCCGGCTGCGGGCGGTGCGCCGGCGCGTCCATCACGGCTTTGACCATCTGCGGTTTACCACCCAGTTCGCGGCCCAGTTCCTGCGCATCCAGAGGAACCATTGCCTCGGTTTGGCCGGCGATGTGGGCCGGCGCGGCAAATCGCACCACCTGCGGGGCATGCGCCAGCGCAAGGGTGCAGGCAAGGGCTCCGGCGGTCACGCTTCCCATGGCTGCCAGAGCGGGGCGGCGGCCCATGGAGCGTACCGGCCCCGCCAGAATGCGGTGAACTCGGCGCACCAACTCGGGCCGTCGTTCCCAGGCGCCCAGCACCAGAGAGAAGCTGCGCTTGACCAGCGCGTACTCCGCCAGATGCGCGAGGCACAGCGCGTAGGCTTTGCGGCCGGAGCCGGCGTGCAGGACGCGGTCATCGCACGCGAGTTCGCGTTCTGCGCATAGGCGGCGCTCCACCCAGGCCAAGGCGGGGTTAAGGGGAAAGAGAACCAGGGCAAGCTTTTGCAGCAGGTTGATCCAGTCGTCGCCGCGGCGAAGATGCTCCATTTCGTGGAGGATGACTTGGCGGAGCTCGCTTTCTGAGAGCTCCTGGAGCAGGGCCGGGGGGACGAGAATGCGCGGGCGGAAGAATCCGAGAACGCTGGGACGGGCTACATCGCCGGACGCGCAAACTTGAACGGAATGACGATTATGGACAAGCAGCGGCTCGAGTGCTGTGCTCACCGGAACCCCTTCCGCGCGACTCGCGATACGGCGGAGGTGGAGGGCGCCCAAAATCAGCTGCACCACGCGGGCGAGGGAGAGGGCGATCCACAATGCGGCCACGGCGAGGCTCCATCGAGGATCGACGCGCAAGGCGTGGATGGCGCCTGCGCGGGCCGGGAGTGTGTCTGCCGCAAACGCCGGAAGTACATGTAAAAGTGCCACCAGAACGAACACGTTGAGCCAGATGACAGAGCGGGCGGCGGCGCTCAGCCGCGGAAACATCCGCAGCACGGCGAAGACCAGGGCGGCCAGCAGAGCGCCCTCCCAGATGGCCGAGACGAGCGCGCTGGTGGCAGCGGCGGAAATCGGCAATGCATGCATCCAAAGCTGATTCATCGTTCGACCTCCTTCTCCGGCTCATCCCCCGGAACGCTGGCAATCTTCTCCTTAAGACTGCGCAACTCCTCCGCCGTGATGTCTTCGTCGCCCAAAAGACTGAGCAAAAGGCGTTCGCGCGAGTTTCCGAAGAACCGCTGCAGCATGTGCCGAACCTCGCTGCGGCTCGCTTCGTCCTCGGCAACCGCCGCGTCATAAAGGAAGGCCCGGCCCGCCTGCCGATGCGTGACGTAGCCCTTCTGCTCGAGGATGCGCACCGTGGTCAGCACCGAGGTGTAGGCCAGGGGAGCTTCGTCCGCGCAGGCCGTCACCAGGTCCGCGACGCTCGATTCTCCGCGGATCCAGAGGACCTTCATCAGCCGAAGTTCGGCTTGAGTGAGCGTGATGGAGCGTTTAGGGGGCATGGCGTCAATTTGGGAAGGCTGGCTTTTTGCCTCCTCACATTCTCTTTGACGAACAACTAATAATTTAGTTAGCAAGATGGCAGAAGGTCAAAGGGAAAGGAGTTGGGAAGCGGAGAAGGCGACGACCGGTCACGGTTGGCCCCATCTTCCGGGCGTCGGCCCCGCCGGAAAACGTACGATTTGTTACTGATACAGGCAACCTTTTCGGGCGCCGCAGACATCCACGTACCTATCGGTCTCCAGAAACCTTTATCAATACGCAGAGCCCGATCTGCCTTCATGTCCTATGTTCGCCTCGCAGCGCTGCTCGTAGCCTGTTCTCTGGTCGCGTACGCCCAGGTGCGTACGACCCCGCAAGGGGTACATGCCCAACAACTTAAGACCCTCTCGCTGGCTGAACTCGGACAAATCGAGGTCACAACCCAATCGAAGGAGCCGACCGAGGTCTGGGACACGGCTGCGCCGATTTATGTTCTGACGGGCGAGGATATCCGGCGTTCCGGAGTGACGAATATTCCCGACGCGCTGCGGCTGATTCCCGGGGTGAATGTGGCGCGGGTCAACGGGTCCCGGAACTGGGCGGTGGGGATTCGCGGGTTCGGCGACCAGTTTTCAAAGTACGTTCTGGTCCTGATTGATGGGCGCAGCATCTATACTCCGCTCTTCGGGGGAGTGCTGTGGACGGTAGATAACGTGATGATGGAAGACATTGACCGCATCGAAGTGATTCGCGGCCCTGGAGGATCGATCTGGGGCACGAACGCGGTGAATGGGATTATCAACATCATTACCAAGTCGGCGTCCGACACCCATGGCACGCTGGTTTCAGCGGGTGGGGGAAGCGTGGACCATGGCACTGCAGCCATTCGTCACGGTGCGCACCGAGGCGCATGGGATTATCGCGCCAACGCATTCGGGTTTGCCCGCGGGCCCGAGGATCACACCAACCACGAGCCGAAATACGACTGGTCGCGTTTTGGACAGGCGGGCTTCCGCATGGACCGAAAGCAGGGCGCGGGTGAATTGACCATCCTGGGCGACGCGTACTGGGGAAAATTCGGCGACGCGCAGGTCGTTTCCACGTTCACCCCGCAAAACACGTTCACCTCGTACCAGTCCATGAATGCGTCGGGCGGAGACATTCTTGGGCGGTGGCGGAAGGATCTGGGTGCGCGTGCCGACATTTACCTGCAGGGTTGGTGGTGGCACGAGCATCGCATCGGCTCCAACTTCGGCGAGGATCGCGACACCTTCGATGTCGACTTTCTAAATCGCTTGCGGCTGGGCAACCGGCAGCAGATTTCCTGGGGAGCCGGGGCGCGATTAAGTCCGAGCCGCGTTTCGGAGACGGTGCGGACCGACACGTTCGTTCCGGCAAAGAAGACCGATAACATTCTGAGCGCATTTCTGCAGGATGAGATTCAAATCGTGCCCAGGAAGCTGGTGTACACAATTGGTTCGAAGTTCGAGCGCGATACGTACACCGGGTTCCAATTCCAGCCCAGCTCACGGCTCCTCTACACGCCCACGCAGCACCTGAGCCTGTGGGCATCAGTTTCGCGAGCGGTGCGCACGCCGGACCGCGTCGACGAGGATATTGACGTGAGCGTGTTTGTGACGTCGCCGCCGCCGATCTGGGGCCGTGTCATGGGGAACCATGCGCTGAAGGCCGAGCGTTTGCGAGCCTACGAGGCGGGTGGGCGCACGCTGATCCACTCGCGGCTTTACCTCGATGTGGCCGGGTTTCATAACTCGTATCATGACGTGATGGCGCAGAGCGCCCCGATGATCAGCGTTAACCCTGGCGCGCCGTATGGCCCCGGGACCGTGCTGGTGGACTTCCAATTTGTGAACGGCATTCATGGCACAACCGATGGGGCGGAGATCTCTCCCGACTGGCAGGCGACAAACTGGTGGCGCATTCGCTCCGGCTACTCGTATCTGCACATCGATCTTTCCGATCAGCCCGGTTTCACCGATACCGCGACGTTGACATCGCTGCACGGCTCAAGCCCCAACAGCCAGGCGTTCCTGCAGTCGCAGATCGACATCTCGAAGAAGGTGCAGTTCGACCAGGTGGTGCGATACGTGGGTGCACTCCACGCGCAGCAGGTGCCAGCCTATGTGACGGGAGACGCTCGCTTCGGCTGGATGCCGAGCAAGCACTGGCGATTATCAGTCACCGGCCAGAATCTGCTTCAACCGCGTCATGCCGAATTTGGCATCAATCCGCCGCCCACTGTGCTGATCAAGCGCGGTGTGTACGCGAAGCTTGTGTGGACGAGGTAGGCTGGCCATGAAGCGCGGGATGGCATGTTCCCTGGTCCGCCTGCGGAGCGCACCTGCGAGCAGCGTCCTGCGGGTAGCGGCATTCCTCATCCTGTGCTCAACGTCAGGCAGTGCGCTCGTCGAGTCGCAGGCCCGGCCCGCCGAGTACGATGTCAAGGCCGCCTACCTGCTGAACTTCGGCAAGTTCATCCGGGGGGCCCCCAATGCGGCGCCTCGTGAATATTTCGACATATGCGTGATCGGGCCCGACCCCATGGGACGAGTGCTCGATTCGCTTGCCGCGGGCGAGCAGGTGGATGGCCGGTCGGTGCGCATCCGCAGAGTGAACGATGCTGCCGATGCGCGGTCGTGCGACATTGCCTACTTCAGCACGAGCGATACGGCGGAGATAGATTCCGAACTGGTCGCCTTGCGCAACTCCGACGCGCTCACCGTGAGCGATGCGCCCAATTTTCTCGAGCACGGAGGCATGATCCAGTTCGTGCTGGTTGCCCACCGTGTTCGGTTTTCAGTCAACCTGAACGCGGTGCACCGCACGCACCTGGTTTTGAGTTCAGAGCTTTTGCGCGTTGCGCTCTCAGTCACGGGCAAGGCGACAGGGGAGGTGCGGCCATGAGGCTGTGGAATCCCCGCTCCATCTCTGCCCGACTGACGCGAATGAACCTGCTGGTCAGCGGCGCCGCACTGCTGATGGCCTACATCTCGTTCCTGGCCTACGATCTCTACACGCTGCGCCAGAACCTCGTTGAAACGCTCAATACCGAAGCCACGATCGTTGGTTCGAACAGCGTCACCGCTCTGCTCTTCGATGACCCGCAGGCGGCGCAAACCACTCTGTCCGCTCTTGCCGGATCGCCCCACATTCGCACCGCGGCCATCTTTGACTCCGACGGCAAGCTCTTCGCCAGCTATTCCCGCGCGGGGGTGGCGATACCGTCGCAACCGCGACTCTCGGCGAGAGACGAATCCACTTCGTGGATCCAGGGGAGTGACATCCTGCTGGGCCGCAAGATCATGCTCGCGGGCAAGAATGTGGGGTCGGTGTATCTGCTGGCCGCGACCACTGACCTTGCCAAGCGCGCGCGCGAGTACGGCCTGCTATCGGCGGCCATCCTGGTTCTCTGTTTCCTGGTGGCTCTGCTGGCCACCACGGCGGTGCGCAACCTCATTAACGAACCGCTTACGAACCTGGCCGACATTGCGGGAATCGTGACCCGGCAAAAGGACTACACGGTTCGCGCCACCCCGCTGCTGACCGATGACGAGCTGGCCTTCCTGGTGCGATCGTTCAACGAGATGCTGGAACAGATTCAGCAGCGCGAGAAGGCGCTCGAAGATTCGCGCGCGGAGTTGGAAGAGCGCGTGGAAGACCGCACAGCCGAATTGCTGGCCGCCAACAAGGAGCTCGAGGCTTTTTCGTACTCCGTGGCGCACGACCTGCGCGGGCCTCTGCAGCACATCAGCAATATCGGCTACCTGCTGCAGCAGACTGCCGCCGCGAAGGGCGAACAGGGGGCCGCCCTGATCGGCATGCTGTTCGAGGGCAGCCGGCGCATGTCGCAGCTTATCGATGACCTGCTCAACTTGTCGCGCGCCACCAGCACGCCCGTGCACCGCACTCCGATCGATCTTTCTTCCATGGCGCGGTCCATCGTCGATCGCCTCAGGACGGACGACTCGCAACGACAGGTCGAGGTCGTCATTGCCAAGGGAGCGCACCTGATTGCCGACGAAGGCCTGCTGATGGTGGTGATGGAAAACCTGCTGCGCAATGCCTGGAAGTACACCTCACACGGCGATCATGCGCGCATCGAGTTCGGTTACAACGACAGCGGCGCTGAAACCATCTATTTCGTGCGCGACAACGGCGTGGGATTTAACCCGCGCTATGCCGACCGGCTCTTCCGGCCATTCCAGCGACTGCACTCGCAGGAGGACTTTCCCGGGACCGGTGTGGGATTGGCCACGGTGGAGCGCATCATCGCCCGGCACGGGGGACGCATCTGGGCGGAGAGCGAGCTGGGGCACGGCGCGACCTTCTTCTTCACCATTCCCTACCAGAGCCGCCATTAGCCAGGCGCGCGGCGCAGCAGTGCACTACTTGGCGAGGTGAGATAGCTCGCCGAGCGCCTTTTCCAGGCTCGCACCGTCCTCCACGTTCAGGGCTTTCCTGGTTGCGTCAATCTGCTTCATCAGGCCGCTGAGGACCTTGCCCGGCCCCACTTCGACGAAAACTTCGGCTCCCGCGCCGGCCAGCGCCTGCACGCAATCGACCCAGCGAACGGCTCCCGTGACCTGGCGAATTAACGCGTCTTTCGCCTCGGCTGCAGTGGTGACCATTGCGCCGGTCACGTTTGCCGCGACAGAGATCCTGGGATCGCTCATCGGAATTGCGTCGAGCACGCGGGCGACTTCGCGTTGCGCCGGCTCCATGAGCGCGCAATGGAACGGCGCGCTCACCGGGAGCATAACCGCGCGCCGCGCGCCCTTCTCCTTGCAAAGCGCCGCGGCTTTTTCGACCGCTGCAAGCGCGCCGGAGATAACGGTCTGGCCGGGCGAATTGAGGTTGGCCGCGGCTACCGTCTGGCCGGTTTCCGCCGCGGCCTGGGCACACGCCTCGGCCACCTGTGCCGGATCGAGCATGAGCACGGCGGCCATCGCCCCCTGGCCTGCGGGAACCGCCTGCTGCATGGCGTGCCCACGGGCTTTGACGGAACGGACAGCGTCGGCGAACGAGAGCGTGCCGGCGGCGACGTGGGCGGACCACTCGCCGAGTGAATGGCCTGCCGCCAACACGGGCTGGATGCCGCGTTCTGCGAGCACCCGGTGCGCCGCCACGCTCACAGTGAGGATGGCAGGCTGGGTGTTTTCCGTGAGCCGAAGCTGATCTTCAGGCCCTTCAAAGCAGAGCCGGGAAAGGGAAAAGCCGAGTGCCTCGTCGGCCTCGTCAAAGACGGCGCGGGCCACGGCAAACCGTTCGCTCAGGTCACGGCCCATGCCTACGGCCTGCGAACCCTGTCCAGGAAACAGAAACGCAATCTTCGTGGTCATCTCGTATTGCATTTTAATTGGGCGGGGAAGGTGGACGACCGGTGAATCGGTGCGTCCCTCGGCGCGGCTGGCGCGTCTATAGCAGCAAAGTTTCGCAAAGGCGCTGAGTCGCCGGGGAGATCGACGAGATGAAGAAGCTCTTCGCAGGTTGCGCAGTACTGTTCCTGGCGCTCGGCGCCGC
>Ga0134126_10001546_pt1 | contig 29320 bp, 29 predicted proteins | sample KB31752_FD_96881 | JGI IMG/M metagenome (GOLD analysis project Ga0134126, IMG submission 96881) | Terrestrial soil microbial communities with excess Nitrogen fertilizer from Kellogg Biological Station, Michigan, USA - KB3-175-2 | ecosystem: Environmental > Terrestrial > Soil > Unclassified ... | reverse complement strand
GCGTTCGGTTCTGGAGGTGCTGCGGCAGCCCCTGGAGGACGGGCGGGTGACAATTGCGCGCGCGGCACAGGCGGTGACCTATCCGTCGCGCTTCATGCTGGCGGCGGCAATGAACCCTTGCCCGTGCATAGGACGACCGCGTTTTGGAGATGAAGCGGGAGTGATGCACAGGGGCATATGACATAAACATGGCTCGAAGCTGCTCCAGGACCTCGCCTCGGGTCATGCCGTTGTGCTCTAATCCGCGTTGCGCGTCAGCTGCGCCTCGTGAGTGCTCCCGCATCCACTCCACGCATCCCGGATAGAGAAACACTCGATTGAGCCTGATCGGGCAGGTGTATACTGCGTGGCGACAATAGCTATTTCGATTCTGCGCGAACTGAGACACTTGAATGGCACCGAAAACCATCGCACTCCGAAACACGTGCTTTGCACTGCTAAGTGCAATCGAATGTGACCTCAGGCAACTTGTTGTGGATTCGCACGTTAGCTCGCAAGGACAGCTCACAATGATGCCTGACGATGTAAGGCTAGTCGCAACAGAACGTGCGCGACGGGCTCGCGATCTACAGGCTAACGTTCCGGTCCAGGATGCTGTCGCAATTGAATTCACGGATTTCGCCGACCTTGCCAAGATGCTTGATCGAACTCGTACCACGAACCCTTTGGGCGCTCAAGCCGCCACAGCTATAAGCCAACGGTTGATCGCAATGGTGCCCGCGCGCAATCGGGTGTGCCATTCCCGCCCATTAGAGCCAGACGACTTCGCTGAGCTTTACGATTTCGGCAGCATACTCCAAGGCTATTCGGGTCGAAAATGGGACAATTTGGCTGCAACGCTGCAAATGCTGGAGGCGAACCCCGCAGCCGTGTTACAGCTAAAGATCCCTTCATATTGGGCCGAGACTCGTCCGCCCCGAGTTAGCCATAACTTGCCACTTCCTGATTTTGATGAAACCGGATTTCTCGGAAGATCCTCCGATCGGACGCGACTGCACAAGCTTCTCGCTGGCTCTCTGCCCGTCATCACCATTGTGGGCGAAGGCGGAGTTGGCAAAACTGCACTCGCCTTGCGATGCCTCTATGACATTGTGGATTCTGAAGGTGGTAATCGCTTCGACACAATAGTGTGGTCTTCGTTCAAAAATCGGGCATTGACGCCGGCCGGAATCCAAGAGCTTCGCCAGACCTTCGACTCAGCATTGGGAGCACTAGCACTTGCCGCCACTGCACATGGGCTTGATGCGTCACATTTAAATGGTGCAGCGACCATTGAAGAGAGACTCATTGAATATATGGGTCGGCACAAAGCTATCCTGGTGATCGACAATCTAGAAACCATGGACGATCCGACGGCCCTCCGTCCATTACTCGAAGCAATACCGCAAGGAACGAAAGTGTTGATTACATCAAGAGTCGGCCTTGGAGAGCTTGAGCTGCGATTCGCGTTGGAGCCGCTTGACGAGGCGGCCGCTACCGATTTGGTCAGACGCTATGCACGTCTGCTTAATGTGAATCTTCTCCTAAACCAGACTGAGGCGGTGCTACATAGGTTTTGCAGGGCGCTTCACTTCAATCCTCTTCTGTTGAAATGGTTTATTCATAGTGTTGCCTTGGGGGCACTTCCTGAGGATCTTCTTTCGAGGGAAGGTAGCTCATTTGCCGATGCGATCCGCTTCTGCTTTGAAAACCTTTTCACTCGCCTAGGCCCGGACGAGCATCTAATAGTGAATATTCTCGCCTGCGCTCGAAAGCCACTTACCCGGGTGGAGCTTTTTGTTGTTTCCGAGCTTCGTGATCGGGACAAGTTGGACATTGCCCTGAATCGGCTTTACAATTCGAGCGTGGTGCGTATGCTGCCGGGTACCGGAGCTCAAAACGGAAGTACCACGTACGCACTCGGCGATCTTGCCCACGACTATCTCACGCGGTGGCTCCCTCGAGACAAGCTATTTTTTGCTCTGATACAGTCCCGCCTCCGGGAGCTAGCAGAGAGAGCGGAAGAGCACGATACCGCGAAGCTCCCGATTCCATATGGTGTATCCAGAGTTGAGGCAAAGAACCGAGATCAGAAAATTGCCGCCTCCTACCTTAAAAAGGCCGTTGTGGAAGCGCAACACGCCAGCGCAGTTCAGCAGGAGGACGAGCCGGCCTACGCCGAATCTATAACGAGAGCACGTTCGCTAGTCGAAGAGGCGAAGATGATTCTGCCGACGTATTCCGAAGCCTTTCGCGTGAGCGCCTATGTTGAAACGAGTGGGCAGAATTTTCAAAAGGCAGACGGTGAATATAGGGCAGCTATCGATTACGATCCCGAGTCCGGCCCTGCACGATACGGTTACGCCCATTTTCTGATGTATTCGATGAAGGATAACGAGGCGGCGCTGGACCAAATAGAGGAAGCACTGAAGAAGCATCCACAGGAACTTTCATTAATCGATTTGCGAGCTACGTTGCTAATCCGCCTTCGCCGCTTTGAAGATGCTAGTCTCGTGTTTGAAGAATCGTTAGCTAATATCGACACGGCTAAGCGGCCGCGCAAGTATCGGATCGTGCTTTTTGATCGTGCTGCTGATTGTTTTCGCCGTATGGCCGCCCAGGACGCCTTATTGAGGGAAGATGCTCGTTTCACCGCGCACCTGGACCGGGGGTTGGACATTGTCGAGGAGGCGTGGAGACGTGGAGATCACGATAGCCGAACCGCCGCCCGATACATGGTCGTGGCAAATACCGGCCTCGCTGCACTGGCAAACAACGGAAACGAAAAGGAGGTGCTCCTACTTCTCCAGCGGCTTGCTGCTCACCGGGGTGCATGGGAGGGTGCGGAGATCTCTGCTACAACATTCGAAATGTGCTCGCGAGCATTTCCGGGCGATAGCGAAGTGCGAAGGCTTCTCGGTGAATTCCCGCGGAGCTCGGGCCACTCTGGACGCGCGGAGCACGGAGAAGAGAAGATCGGTGTAATTGCAAGAGTTCTTCGGGAGCGGGATTTTGCGTTTGTACAGGATGACTCTGGTCGCGAATGGTTTTTGTCGCGGCGCAACCTAGCGATGGAGAGAGACTGGGACAAAATAGTGCCAGGAGCGCTGGTTTCTTTTCACCTAGGAGCGGATACACAAGGAAGGCCAAAGGCTGTAAACGCCCGGATCAGACGGGAACATGCGGAGAGCACTTTTTCATCTTGATCATTCGGGCAAGGTGCTTGACATGCAAATGCGCCAGGCACAACTTGATGCCGCCGTGCCCCTCCGGTGGCTCCTGCTGCCCTTGCTCCCACATGGCCAGCTTCCACCATGGGACCCCGACTCGCTCGGCGTATGCCCTCTGGTTGAGCCCCAAGGCCTGCCGTGCCAACAAGTGCTGCTTGGCGGGCGTGTCCGCCTGCGGGAACGGGTCGTAGTCCAAGAACTTGATAATCGCCGGAATATGCTGGAACGTGGGCTGGGTGTGGTTTTTCTCCCAATTTGTGATCGTCGGAACGGTGACGCCGATCGCCTTGGCCACGTCCTTCTGCAACAGGTGGCGCTCCAGCCGCCGACGCCGGATGTGGTCGCCGACTGTGACCAGCACTTCGGGCGCCTTACAGCGCGCCGCTAGGAGGTGGATCTGGGGCAGGACGGCGGGCAACGGTTCAGTGGGCCCGGCAAACCGGTAGGTGATGGCTAATTCTGACTCTCGGACCCCGTGGCGCTCTACCGTGTTAGCCACAATGCCAGCCACCAGGGCCTCGGCTACCCGGCGCTTCAGGTTGAGCGGGATCGGGCCGTCGAGGCGCTTTCGGAGGGCCATCAGGAGCTGCTCGGCGGTTTGTAGCTGGTGAGTGCGGTTCTCGGTGGACAATTCCCGGATGGCTGTCTCTATTTCGACCTGCAGCCCGGCCTTTTCCCGGTCCACCTGCTCGAGTTGCTGGTCGAGCGTGGTGTCATCAATCCGACCTCGGCGGTAGAGGCCCAGCACCCGTTCGCGCTCGTTGCCCTTGTCCTCGAGACAGGCGCGCAGGTTGGCCAGGAGTCTCTCCCGGCGCTGCCGCTCGTCGTCGCCCATGGAGAGCCGAGCGCGGAGCTTCGCCAGGACTTCGCCCGGGTTGCGCAGGAACTGCTCGACATCAGCCCACACGATCGCGTCCACGGCGGAGCCATTGAGGGCCCGTGACGGGCAGCGCTTGCCGTCAGGGCCGTGGATGGCTCGGTACTGTTGGCGCCCAGTGCATTTGTAGATATGGCTGAAGCCAGTTCGTGTCCGGGCCCCCACAAAGCTCAAGCCGCAGATACCACAGCGGATCAGGCCGCGGAGCAAATATCCTTTATGGTCTGGACGCTGGACCATCAGGCGGTTCTTCTTGAGCGTGGCTTGTGCCTTCTCCCACACCTCGGGCGTCACGACGGCCGGCACCGCCCGAATGATGATCTTGCGGTTCTTGGCCACCGATCGCTTGCCCCAGTGATGCTCGCCCTTGTAGGTAGCATTCACGAGGAGATTCCTGATGTGCCCCGGGCGCCAGAACGCGGCCACGCGCCGGGCCCGCTTGCCAGGTCTGGGCGTCGGGGGCGCGCCGGTGGGAACGCCGGCCCGGTTCAGATAGTCGGCAACCGCCTGGCAGGATTTCCCCTGGTGGCCGCTCATGCTGAATATGGTCCGGATAGTATTCGCCTCCGGGTCGTGAATCTCGAGGCGCGCCTTGGCGTCCTCACCAACCTGCCTGTAGCCGTACGGGACGATACCGCCTAGCCAAGTCCCGGATTCGGCCAGGCGGATTGTGCCGGCTACACTGCGCTCGCGGATGCACTCGCGCTCGTGAGCAGCGAAGCCGGCCAGCATAGTAAGCATGAGGCGACCCGCCGACGTGGAGGATTCAAATGCCTCGGTTGCGGAGCGCACACCGATGCCCAGTTTCCCCAACTCCTCCACCGTGGCCAGGGTGTTCAGCGTGCTGCGACCAATGCGGTCGAGCTTGTAAGCGACCACCTCCCCAATCTTGCCCCGGCGGGCGACCTCCAGCAGGCGACGGCCTGCAGGACGTTCGTTGAACGGGACCGTGCCGGAGATGCCGTCGTCGGCGAACTCGGCGAAGATTTCGAGTCCCTGGCGGGCGCAATACCGGAGGACCTCATCGCGCTGCGTGCGGATGGACTGCCGCTCGCGCTGCTCATCGGTCGAAACCCGCAAATAGACCCCAACGGCCATTAACCACATGACTCCATTGGGTTTACAGAGAAGCAAGCGGAATCCGAGGCCGCCTCGGGCAGGTTGACGAGTTCGACAAGAACCTCCAGCAGCGCGTCCAAATCCAGCATTTCCGGCTGGTACTGGCACCGGACTGCATCGTTGGCGTCGGGCTCTGAGGCAGCGCGCTCGGAGCTTGCTGCGGCTCTTTGTGGCTGCGCCAGGACTGGCCCCGCCGCGCTCACTCCGCGGCCTCCATGTCGATTCCGAGCGCGCAGGCCAGCGCATCGCACAAGACGGCCGGCAGTTCGCTCCCGCGTGCTCTGGCTTTGCGCCCATCGACTTCGACATCCGCGACAAACGCACCATGGCGGGAAGCAATCCAATAGTCGGCGCCGGCGTGGTCAAGGAGGTCAAACGCGTCCTGGACGCGCTTGGTTGGCCGGAATGATGACAACGGCTGCCAACGCCGATCCGGTCCGGTTATCCACCGGCCGTCGCCGCGGCGCCAGCCCATGACGCGCTGCACCAGGCCGACCGTGAGGCTGGCCTCAGTCAACGCCGCACCTCCGCTTCGATCAGCCGCGCAAATCGAATCAGGGTCTCCTGGAGCGTTCCGCCGGCCTGGGCGATGCCGTTCCAGATAGCGATCACGGCAGCATCCGGCAATGGAGTCGAAACCACGGCGGGGCGTTTCTCGGCGTCGGTTCGGACGCTCTCGCCAGGCTGCTGCAGGGCCGGTCGGCAGCCGTTCACGAGTCTACCTCCACGATGACACCCACCTGGCGCAGGCGCTCGATGTGCTGGACGACGGTCCAGCCGGTCCAGCGACGTGGGTTCTGCAATTTGGCAGCGAGGATGCCGATCTCGGCCGCAGCGAAGCGTTCCGGTTCGGTGACTATCGAGCAGACATCGAGCCCAATTGGCGGAGGTAGCAGTGCCCATCGAATTAAGCGGACACCCGCAGGAATTGGCGGCGCCGATGCACGCAGTCGGAGCAATTTAGCCACTTCATCCCGACGCTCGCGCAGATGGGTCATCAGCGGTTCGGCAGCCTTCCGCGGCAGGCCTGCAGGGCCGGTCACACGAACATCGCCACCATCCAAAGTAAGCCGCATGCCGATCGCCTCGGCCTCCCGCACCAGTTCCGCTGTGGCAGTCAAAGCTTTTCCTCCCAGTCGCTGCCGCCGCCGCACACAGACTCTTGCTTCTCTGGCTGTACGCCGATTCCTGCTGGAACCAGAATCGAATCTGGCTCGACGTCCGGAACCGGAATCGGGGCAGTGTTTATGCGGTCAGGGATGACGGGTTCGGATTCTGGTTTGCTGGTTCCCGCCCTATGTTGGAAACCACTATTCGAGAATTCGTAGAGGAACGGTTTGCCCCTGGTCCCTTCACCAGTCCGGCTCAGTCTGCCCCCCGAAACCAAGGCGGTGAGGGCCGCACGGATGACCCGCGTTTGACCCTCCACCCCTTCTCGAATCTGGTCTTGTGTTGGTGGTCCGCCGGCGCCCCTCAGGAATGCCAGGATTGCCGCCTCGGCATCTTCCCGATCGGCATCAGCCCGCGATCCGGCCAACGTCAGGCGTTTGGTTCCGGCATCGAACGCCATCACGGTCTCGGCCATATCCTCGCCCCGGCGTTGAACGGTTTGAATTGTCCTGTACGCTTCGGTGCGCTTCAGCACAATGATTGCAGCCGGCGCCCCGCCCAAAGCCGTGCTGCCAAGTGGTGAATCGATGGCGTCGCTCTTGAGGGACTTGCCGGAGTGATGTAGCAGTAGGATGTGGGTCCCAACCTCGCGTGCGAGATCAATTAGTGGGCCAAGGGCGCCGTACACTTCGGAATAAGCCTTCTCGTCCCGAATGCGCGCCAGCCTGATCATCGGATCGATCACGACCAACGCCGGCTTGCGTTTATGCACCATCTCCGCGAGGGCCAGGATGCCGGCCTGAGGCGCCGTGTCAGCGTGCACGAAGATTGGTTCCGCCCCCGTGGCCCCGAGAGCCCGAAAATCGGCCTTTACTGCCTCCTCACATTCTTCAAGGGCAAGGTAGATGCATTCGCCTTGCTTCGTTGGCTGGTCGAGGAAGGGTTCACCGTGGGACACCGCAAGGGTCAAATTGCGAGCAACGGTTGATTTCCCGACCTTGGGCTTGGCCACCATGATGGAGACTGTTCCTCTCGCGAGCCTGCCCTCCCAGACGAAATCCTCGGGCGTGTCCGGACGCGAAAGTAGTTCGCCAATGTGCGTGAGTTTAAAGCCACAGTTTGCCCCCGCACCATGTGCGTCGGGCCGGGGGGCAACCGCAGCTGCGGACTCGTCACGGAGTTGTGGCGTCTCCGCAACAGCTCGCAGGCCAAGCCAATCGCGCGCCCTCGAGACCACCGGTTCGCCAACCAGCTCTGCTAGACGCGGGCCGGCCGTAAAGCCTTCGCCGCGAGCGTAGCGCTCAGCTGTGCCGCGAACGTTGGCCACGTGCTCGCGCCCCTTGCCGTCGCCATTGGCCTCTGAGATCGCCTCCGAGAACCTGACTACCTCTGTGTCAAGCCAGCCAGCGCGCAGGAGCATTCCGTGGAGCGCAAGGTGCGCTTGATGGCGGTCGCCCTTGCCCGGCCAATGCCGAGCCAACAGGGCGGCCGCAGCCACCTGGCATGTCAGACGCTCCAATTCGGTACCGCATATTCTCATCGGCTCCCCTTGGTTGTTCCACTCGATGAGCTCACCCGTGGGATGAACCGACCCTGGGAAGATGGTCTGGTGGAAGGCGGTCTCGGAACTTGTCCGAAGCTCCAGCAGCGTCATGCGCGGGGAATCGATCTCCCCACCCGTGGAACGGCGGGCCGGTTCCTCAAATTTCTTGTACTGAGGCGGCGGCTCACAAACATAGAGGTAATGACTGCGTAGCTTCGACACGCGCCCAAAAACTGCGCCAGTCGGAGACAAGATGGACGGGGCTGCGGCCAGCGCCTCGGGACAGTCGAGGTCGATGTCCACTAGGCCGCCGCTGGGCGCACCGAGGAGGATTCCGACGTTGCCGCCTTGAGCAACATGTTCGTCTACGTTAAATGCGGTCGGTCGGGCGTTTTGCCAGCCCACCGTTGTGGGCGCTTTTGATCTCGCCCGCACCAACACCGGAACCCAGCCGCGTCCGATGTATTCAGTGCCGATTCCGTGCGCGCTTCCGCTTCTTCCCGTCATCAACGAGTTTTAACGTGCCCGGGTGCGGTCAGCGGTCAATGGAAGCGCTAACACACTGTAGGAGAATGGCTTTCGAGGTTTGACAGCTTCGCGGGATTCTCCCGGTCAACGCGGTGGCGCATCCTGAAACCGCGATTTGACGCGAAATGCTGCAGCCACCTGGACCGGTCAGTGACCGGTTCTGGTCTTCACCCTTGACCGTTTTTTTTAAGGCGAATCTCCGAAGACAGCGGCAGACGATTGGCGCGACGAATTCGATTCAAGCAGGCGCGGACCGCTTCAGCATGGCGATCGCCTTTAAACCTCTTCTTGAGATTCACGCGATGTCTTTTGGCTATTTCAGCGTTGGTCAGCGCCCTGAAGCCCTCCACGCCGACTAGGGCGAAGATCTCGCTGTCGCGTCGCGAAAATGAGAACCGTCCCGACCTTGACTGCGTACTGTGCTCGACGTCAGAATCAGCTGCGGCTCTTGCCTCCAGGCGCGCTTGGTCCGGTGGGAGCGCACCGCCGGCAGAACTTGCGTTTGGGGCGGGTGACGGGATCAGCGTGAGCACCGGGTAATGCTGCAGAAGGCCAGAAACCTCGAACTGAATTTGCTTCCATGAGACCTCATTCGGTTTGATCCCGTACTGCTCTGCCAGTACATCTCTCACGAGCGATTCGGGGATTCGTTCTTGGGGCCCCGTTATCACGGGTTTCATTGCTTTAAAGGCTTCGACCCGCCGGCGGAGCGGGGACCAATTGGTCCGGTTGAGATCATCAGTTGCTGTTTCCGCAGGACCGCGCGCTGAGACCGACCGTGGCGTGCTGGCTCGGGCTGTTGCATATTCGAGTTCAACCGCCTCCGCCTCAAGACTGTCCCACCACTTTCTCGTTAAGCTATTCATTCGCTTCGCCCAATTTCCGAGCGGAATCGCGGGATCGGGCCTTGCAGGATTGCGTCGTGCGAGGGTTAACGCTTCGCCCTGCACAATTGCGCGTCTGACGTCGATTAAGGGCAAGGCTGCTTGGTCCCTCACCACTCGAATGAACGAGGGGGGCACCGATTGCCCCTGTCGCCTCCAGGCTTCACAGTGGGCCGCGTAAAGCTTGCGCGCCCATTCGTCGGTCAAAGTTTCGTGGGCGTCGAAGAATCGAGCCCAGAACCCCCCGGCGTTCCCGCTCTGGCGTGTCTCGGTACTGACCACGCGGATCACAGCGGCTGAGCCCGTTTGCATCTCTGCGACTACCGCATCCCGCAGCGGGCGGAAGAGTCGCGGGTCAAGGTCCTCAATCCGAAATCGGTCCAGACTCGAGGAGCCCGCGTTTCTGCTAACAACGGCTGACGCGACGGCCCGCGTCTCAAGAATTGTGCAGAGATCGGCGGATTTCTCGGCCAGTTGTTTGATTGAGCACCCAGGGTCGACTGTGATTTCATTGCCGTTGCCAATCTTCGCGAGGTCCTGCTGGCGAATCCCGGTGCCACGAAAGCGCAACGTGTTCAGCCACGCATTGAGGCCATCTGACTCACTCGACATGCCGGACGCAACCGCGCCCCGGACTGCCAGGGCCTGGTAGATGTCGCGGAGCCGGTCGCGATCATGCTTGTCGCTTGGACCACCCTGAAGGCTCCACTCTCCATCACTGAAAATTGCCGCGAGGCCGTCTGCGTCACGCAGTGATCGGAACTGCGACTCAAGGTCGCGCCAAAATGCGGCATCAGCAAGCATTTCTACCTAGCGCCCTTTCAGCACAGCTTCTTCGCATTCCCCTTCCATGCTACGCGGGCTCGATCAGCCTGGCGAACGGCGCCCGATAGCAGGCAATATCGGAAGCTATTCCGGGACCGAAATCGTGCTCAAAACAGCCAAACAGCAGCAGCAGCCAGGGTTCGCTCGCCAAGGTGACCGTTGACGGCTGTCGCCCGGCCCTGTTATGGCTTAAATGATGGCCGAAGAGAAGCCCAAACGCCAGCCGCCAGACCAGGTGCGCCCCCACTGCTGGAAGCCGGGAAAGAGCGGTAATCCCGGAGGCAGGCCCAAGACCGCCTACATCAGCGACCTTTACCGGAAGCAATGCGCCGAACTGCTACCGAACGAAGTCTGTGCGGCAGCAGGGCTTGGGCGGGGCTCCACCTGGGGCGATCTGATTGTGAAGCGAATGCTGCGCGAGGCCGCGATGAAGGGAAGCGTGGCGGCGGCCCGCGAGATTGCTGACCGGGTTGAGGGCCGCGTAGCTGCCAAGATCGAGGCGAAGATCGAGGCGGGCAACGATCTTGCGGAGCGTTTGGAGCAGCTTCGAGCGCAACCTACCAAGCACTGATGGCTTCGAGACGCCTTGCTGAAGGCTATTGGACCCATGGGCCCGGGTGAGGCCCGGCGGGCGCGCTGGTTGTTTGAGCGCACCAGGGGGCCTGGGTGCCGCTCATGTACTGCGCCAGCGCCGGCGTGGTCGGATCGTCTGCCTGCGGGGCTGTTCGCTGGCATGCGGTTGAGGGCGATATTGCGGAAATTCTGTGATCAACAGATTACGACGGCCCACGAAGCACGATAGCCGGATCGGCCGGCCCGCTTGGGTATCTGGCACGATCGTTGCACTTCACGCCACCGTCGGTTTGCCCATTGGCGGCTGTGGGTCTCTCTCGGGGACCGCGATGCCAGCCCGTTTGACTGGGAGCGCGAGTGACCTCAGACCGATGAGGGCACAGAAAAGCCCCCACGCCTTGAAAAGGACAAACAGGCGATCGAGCATGAGCTGGTCAACGATAAATGCCTGCACCAGCATTGCTGTGGGGTGGGCAAATTTCGAGAGGATTCTGTTAATGGTAGAGAAGGCGTCCGCGAGGCCGAGAACTTCTGCTGCGAGCGCGACCTTCATGTAGGCTTGGCCCGTTACAGGCAAGCCGTCCATTGCCGCCATGCTCTTCAAGGTGCTCACAAATGCGGTGAGAACCGTGCTGAATTCTTTGGGAAGCGTTGATTTCGCGAGGCCCGCGAGTTGGATGCAGGCGTCGTGCAACCCCAGCCCGTCTCGGTATCTGTCTTCACGAAACTTGCGGGCGTCGGCTTCGGATCGTGCGCAAAATGCTGCCCAGACGTTCAGCTCGACTAGGGAGCGAGCGCAAAAGGCCGCTATCGGCAGATTGTGGTTGGAGGCCTCCAGCGGCAAGAGTCGGCCGACCGCGAGCATCAGCTCGGCCGCCAGGTGGTCGAGGAGGTCGATGTACCATGAGGGCGGAGGTACGCTTGGGGCGGTAGCGGCTCCAAGCGCTGTCAGGCTCGCATTTACGCCCACAACCTCGGCCTGGAACAGCTTTACAAGTGCTTGAAGTGCTGCTGCGCACATCTCATCCGGGGTTAACTGGTCAACGCTCATGTCGCCTTCCTTCACCGGAAAGAAGCTAGAGCGCCGCCCTCATGGTGAGCGCTCGTCACTCCTTTCAGTTTATGCCCGCACAGTGTTCCGTCCTCCATCAGCAGCCGCTTGCCCATCGCCACGCCCAATTGAACCCGTCACGGGGTCAACCGCAGCTTGATACCATCGTTGGGCGCGTGCACCAGGTCCTGTCGCGTGCCCAAGTAGCGTTCGGTGGTCTGCACGGAGGCGTGGCCGAGAAGCATCTGGATCTGCTCCAGCTCGCCGCCGGCGGCGCGGCACAGCTTCGCGCATGTCCGCCGCAGGTCGTGGGGGGCGATTCCCGGCACGCCGGCGGCAGCGGCGTAGCCCTGCAGCAACTGCCAGATCACCTTTTCGCTCAGCGCGGTCGCCTGAACCTGGCCGCCACGGAAAACCGGGCGGATCAGCGGGCCGTCGGTGATGCCGGCCACGGTGGTCCAGGCGTCTATCGCCACCTTCACCCATGTTGGCATCGGCACCGTTCGGACCCGGCCCTGTTTCCCAACCAGATCCACAATGCACCAGCGGCCGTCGCGCTGCTGGACGTGCCCCACCGTCAGAGCGGCCACCTCGGAGCGCCGCAGCCCGCAGCCCAGCAGCACCGCCAGGATGGCCCTGTCGCGCCGCCCCTTGGCCGTGGTGGCGTCGGGGGCGTTCAGGAGGGCCTGGGCCTGCTGAATCGAGAGCCAGTTGCCCAGACGGACCCCCTTTTGCGCCACGCCCTTGACCCTGGAGATGCCGGAGGCCAGCTCGGGCGCCAGCAGGCCGTTGTCGGACGCCTCCTCCGCCAGCTTCCGGACCGCCGTGAGCCGGACGTTGATGGAAATCGGGCCCAGTCCGCGGGCCTCCAGCGCCACCCGCCAAGCCATGACGGTCGCCTTGGTGAAGCCGGCGGGGCGGGGCTCGGCGGCGTACCAGGCAAAAAACTCGTCCAGCCCGAGGCTGTATACTCGCTTCGTGATGGGTGAGGAGACGGTGTCTAGGACCAGCCGTTTGAGGCGAGCCCAATCGGTGGTGTGGGTGACAGCGACGAGGGCAGTCATCGGCAAGTCCTTTGGTTCCTTATATTTGGCATTATCGGACGCCGAATTGACCGTACCTCCGGTGCAAGGGCGAAATCAACCGGCGGCCTCCATCTGGACTCAGTCAAACATTGGCTTGCCATGTTTTCACCGATGTGGTGCAATTCGGTGAAGGCATTTCTGTGCCCGTCGCAATGAGAACGAAAAAGCCAATTGGGAACGCAATGCCTGCCAGCAGGGCGCAAGTACGCGCAACAATCAGTTTTCCGCCCACGGATTACGAAACTCTCGAGGTCATCGCAAAGGAAAAGAAGGTGTCGCTAGCCTGGGTAGTGCGCGACGCCGTGGAGAGGTACATCGAAGAAAAGTGGCCGCTGTTTGCAGGTAAAGAATCCAGGTGAGAATGGCAACGGTTTCATATCAGGCCGAGCTTTTCACGGAGAGCGAGATTCGGGGGAATGGCCGCAACGGTTCCCACCTCAACCTCGGTGCTTTCGACGCAACCTTCCGGGACAGCAGCCGCGCTCCGTTCCATTCGTGGTTTCCGTACCTGGAGGGCTATTCCCCGCGTTTTGTCGAGCACGTGAGACGCGAGTTCTTGCCGACTGCAACGCGGATTATTGAGCCTTTTGCTGGTAGCGGCACCACGCCAATTGTCCTTGGGCAGGCCGGCATTGAATGCGCGTACTGCGAAGCCAATCCCGTAATGGCGTTCATCGTGCAGACCAAGATGGCTGTTATGGGGATGGCTTCAATAGAAAAGACCGTCATGGCCGACAAGCTTTGCCGCCTCGCAACCGAGCTCAATCAGCGAGTACAGGCCGCGAGGCCCTGCGGAGCCCTCCACCTGGCATATTCGACGACATTTAGAGAAAGCGTCTTTTTTGACCCGCCAGCATACGAGCTTTTCCTTCGTCTCCGCGCGGTCAACGACGAAATATGTGTGGATGATCAGATGTTGGGAAGGTGCCTCGAGTTCGCAGTGCTAGCCAGTTTGATTCCATCCTCACGAATGAAACGGGCGGGAGATCTTCGATTTAAGACAGAGAAGGAATTTCTAGTTGACCCCATTGGTCCATTAGATGCTGTGCGTCGTCTGCTCTTATTGCAAGCGAGCGACATTCGCACTGCTAGCACGCTGAAGGCCGTCGCATATCTGGCTTGCGACACAGCATGTGATTTGAATCGTCATCTTGATAGCGAGTGGGACGGTGTAATCACGAGTCCGCCGTATCTAAATGGCACAAACTACATTCGCAACGCTAGGCTGGAGCTCTGGTACCTGCGAAAGGTCGCAACAAAAGCGGATTTGCGCCTCCTTCGTGATCGCGTTGTCACATCCGGCATCAACGATGTAGATTGTCGAACCAACTGGCAGCCTGTCACTTATGGAGTGCGCCGCGTTGTCGAGAAGCTTCAATCCAAGGCTTATGACGACCGCATCGCCAAGATGGTCGGCGGGTACTTTCGAGACATGGCGTCAATTTTGACATCGCTCAATGCATGTACGAGGCACGGCGCGCGATTGTGCATCGACATCGGGGACAGCGTTTATGCAGGTGTCCACGTACCAACGGACGACCTCTTGGTAGACATAGCTGAGAGCGTTGGCTACCGTACTTTGGAGAGGGTCCATTTGAGGAACCGAGTATCGAAGGGCGGACAGGTGGTGCGGCAGCAACTTCTCGTGTTTGAAAAGCCCGCCAGACATGCTGATCGGGCGTTTACAAGCAAGACATACGCGGATAGTGGACAGGTTTCGACTGCTCCGGCCCGAATCGGGAACGGTCCGGCGTGGCCTTCTCGGTGGCATTCCTTCAAAAAAGAGATGCCGCACCAGAAGCAGCCTTATGCGAAACGTGAGTGGGGCGGCCCTGCGCACTCCATGTGTTCGTACCAAGGAAAGATCAAGCCCGCTCTTGCACACCACCTTATCGAATGCTTTTCCGAGCCTGGGGATGTTGTCGTTGATCCGTTTTCAGGTGCGGGGACAATCCCGCTGGAGGCCTGCAGGATGGGCCGCCGAGGTTTCGGGATGGACATTTCCCGGCTCGGCTATGTGCTCACGCTCGCCAAGGTTGCCAAAATTTCTTCGGCCAAAATCGAGCGCCTTCTGAAAGACCTTGAGGTGGCACTGAACCGCTACAAGCTGTCCGATGATGACCGCAAGCGCGCGGCTGCGGTTCGATTCAATAGTGCAATCCCGGATTACTTTCATTCTGCTACCTTCCGCGAGATCGTGGCCGCACGGGAATTTTTCCGATCCCGATGGGACGACGGCGCGGAGTGGGCGGTTCTATTTTCCTGCACACTGCACCTTCTGCACGGCAACCGGCCGTATGCGCTAAGCCGCCGCAGTCATCCCGTTACCCCGTTTAAGCCGACTGGCCCGTTCGAGTACCGCTCATTGATGCCGCGCCTGCGAGACAAGTTGGGGCGCCTGGTCGACGTGCTCGACAACGACGCACGGGAGTTCGGGGGGTGCAGTCAAGCCGACTGCACGACTCCGTGGCCTTCGGCCATCCCGCAAGCGGACGTAATCATCACATCGCCGCCATTCTTTGACTCGACCCGGTTTTACATGACCAATTGGATGCGCTTCTGGTTCGTCGGCTGGGAGCGGAGCGATTTCGATTCACAGACAGCCGACTTCGTGGAGAACCGGCAAAAGGGGAGCCTCGACGTTTATCGGCATTTCTTCGAGGCTTCAAGAGAGCGAATGAGAGACCACGGATTACTCGTGTTGCATCTGGGGCAAAGCAAAAAATGCGACATGGGCGTGGAGCTGTCAAAACGAGCCTCGCCATTGTTCTCAGTCGTGGACAAATTCACGGAAGGTGTCGAGCACTGCGAATCCCACGGCGTCCGCGACAAGGGCACCGTGACCGGGCATACGTACTTGATACTCGCCGCGACGTAGGTTGGGCGCTATCGTGATCGAGCCCGGTAGCGGTCGTATTCGAGCTGCAGGTTAACGTCTCGATGGCGCGGGCTTCTCGCGAGGACTTTCTGGAGAGACTTTATAACAAGCTCGCCAGTGATCTTGCCGTCACGCTCCTTCGTCATTTCATCCCGCTGCAAAAATTCCCCGAAGAACCAGGCCAAGTTTTTCAAGAGCAGGTCGATCGCTTGTTCGTTTGGCTGCAGGCTCGTGAGTTGGTCGAGGAGAACGCCGGTGGTTTTTGAAAGGGCAGCGAGTTTCGCCGGGGAATAGAAATCGGCTGGAGCGCGGTCGCGTTTTTCACTGTTGCATGGTCCGCATAGAGCAGTCGCGCTGCCATCTAGCGGCCAGAGCAGCGCGAGAGGCCTGGTGTGGTCTAAGTGCATCGCGCGCGCAGCTGGCAGCTTCGTTCCACAGTTAAAGCAGGCGTGGCCAAAACGCTCCCACACGCCGTCCGCAAGTTCCGATCCAGTCTCGTGCCGATAGCGGAGTTGCGGCGTACCGCCATAGAGCTCAGCAAGAAGGAGTTCAAACGCCCGGCGACGAGCGGCGTCTTCTTTCATCTGGGCGGAGTTCCTCTGAGGGTTATGGGCCGCATTCACCTCAAATTTCTTGCAGAATCTGCATTCCAATTGATAGCCGTAATCGAGCTGAAGAACATCTGCTTCGTCTTCGACATTGTGGAGCCGCCCAAAGCTGCCATGGCTGCAGGGGCGGCGATGGTCTGCAACGCAATGATTGCTGAAACTGAGTTGGTCGCGTTCGGCTGAAACATTAATCGGCAGGTATCGGCCGCAGCGGTTGCACGACTTAAGTATGAGAACTTGCGGCTCCCCGGCGGTGCCGCTTGCGGGCATGTGAATCTTGACCTCGGGCTCGATTTCGCAGGCTAAGAAGATCCCCTCCGGCGCGAACTGATACATGTTCGGCAGAAGCTCCTTGCGGGCATTGTCGAGGTGCTTGTGCTGGACGGTTCCGCCAGTCGGGCTATAGAGCGCAACCCGCGCTTTTGTTGTTGCGGTCAGAGTAAAGGTGATCTCGATAGGGTTGGCATTCTCCGCGGGCCACATGCTCCCGAGTTTGTTCCATGAGCTGCCGCAATACTCGGTTAGGGTGCGTTTCGTCGGGCCGCCAGCGAGGGACCGAACAACGCCGGGTGTGTGCCAGAACCACATCCCGTAAGCGAGCAAATCACCCGCCTTCTGGCCGCTGAGACGGAAGACGATTCGGACGCTTTCGCCGGGTTTCAAAATGTACGTCTTTTCGGCGCGGCGCCGGAACTCGCCACCGGTGGTGTCCCCATGCACTTTGAAACCGGAAGTGCGGGTCATGTCCCGTCGTCGCCCGGCATACTTTGTTTTACCGGGAAGCTTGCCGCCGCCGCGAGGAAAGACCATGGCATCAACTCCTTCGGGCCCACCGGCCCCGGGGTTCCATCTGGTGCTGCTAGAGGATTAAAGCACGCGCGATGGCGTCTGGTCCATCGCCAAGCCGGATGGCCGAGCATCGCGGCGCTCCGACACGAACATTCGGGATAAAAGAGTCGGTCAACCCAAAGTTGTCGGCGCTCGATCTGGGGCAGGATGCATCCATCGAGAGCGCGCAGCAGCTGCCGCAGCCGTAGCCCTCAATCGAATTTCGGCGCGCCGCTCGATTGCAGTTCCCCAAAGGATCCGGCGCCGCACCGCAGCCTCGGTGTTTGGAACCGCGAAGGCGACCCACATTGGAGCGAGCTCTTGTGGCTTTCCAATTGGGCCAGGAGTCGGGTGGCGCAGTCGACCTGCGGGTTTGAGCGGTTGGATTGAGGGTACCGGGAGCGGTGACTGCGTGCGGCTCGATGCGGAACGGCCTGTCGACTGTTAAGGCGCAATATCGTCCATGAAAAGCGCGGCATGTTCTGGTCTGGTTTTGAGGATGGCTGCCGGGCCCCAACTTTTACCACCAGGGCGGCAATTCCTTCAACTCTCCCTTTCGGTCGAGTATTGATGCGGGGCTCGCGGCAAGCGGATCAAGTCGATCGGCCTGCTGACGCGACCACTCCAGCCAGTCGGCAGCCTTGGTTCCGGGGCTGGTGTCCACGCCGTGCTCCGAGTAGTAGGCGAGCACAGCCCCAATGTATTCACGGATTTGGGTTGCGCGCCCCCAATTGCTAGCTTCCTGGTCCAGCCCAGCAACGCGTTTCTCCTCGGCCTCGATCTCGACTTTCAGCTTGCGTAATTCCTCGAGGCGCAGCCGCTTTCGGTTCTCTTCGTTCCGTCTGTTGTCCGCAGCGCGCCGATAGCGCAATGCGGTCTTCATCATGGCAGCGACGATCGCTGGCACGATGGTCTCTAGCTTGGTGTCGGCGCTGTCGCACCACTTTTCCAGCGTGGTGTCGTGCTCGCTGACCACATGAAATACCAGCTCGCCGCTGGGAACCAATTCGGATTTCCGGCGGTTCGGGCCGGGTTTCTCCCCACGGTCGGGCGGAGGAATTTGAACGCGCCGGTAGTGCTCCGTAATCTTGAAGTTGACCTCCTGACCGAAGATCGTCGCCCAGGTGCGGTCACGGTCGTGCGTGGGCCTGTCCGTTGATCGAACTTTCACGCCGTGCTGCTCAAGGATGGCGATTACGGTTCCCATCACGAGCAGCGCGCGTTGGAACGACTCCTTGGTGACACCGATGTTCAGCGCGCCACCCTCTCTGGCTCGAGGTGCCGGGCCGTCCGGCGTTCGTTCGTGCCGCGCCTGGCGCGTGGCGGTGAGTAGCGGGTGCCGCGCAACCTTACCAGGATGCTTCAGCGCGAAGTCGCCTTCGGCCATCATCCGATCGATGCGCTCAAACTCGCCCTGATCCTCAAGCTCCTCTGGCGTTGGCGGCGGCGGCGGTGGCGGTGGCGCTGACGCCGGCGCCTGCTCTGGCTCCGGCTTTCGCCATTCGAAGTGCTGCTTATCGTGGAGTGGCGGCAGTGGGGGGCGAGGAAGGGTGAACCCGGCCGCCTTCCGCGCCCAATAGCCACGACCCGGCAGGGGAATGCTTAGCTTGCGACAATTTTTCCCAATGGCGACACTGCTGATGCCGAACACGGTGGTCAGCTTGGTCATCGGCTGGCTCCAGACCAGTTCATAGACCTCTTCGCGAGTCCAGGTCTCGCGTGCAGCGGTTGGGAGATTCATGCTGCATGTTAAACGTTTGAGGCGGCCGGCAGCCGCGTACGTCTGGGCCCGGGCACGAGCGCCGAGGCCCTGGCGGACTCTGGGCGGCAATGTCATGTGTATATGCTCTGGAGGACCAGCTACGCTTCTTCCGGGGTGGGCTGCCAGCGCTGCGTGCGGCAATCTTCGCCAACGGCAGCGAAAACTTCAAGGCCACACTCCGTTTCCTGATTCACGGCGCGTCGCCCGCGATCGAGCGCATCGTAGAATGCCGCTACGGACGCTACAAGCTCGCTAACTTTGGCGAGAGCTGCCTTCAGGAGACTATTGGCTGGGTGCGGCCCGAGCAGTTTCCCATCTGCAATGGTCGAACATTGATTGCGTTGCGTTGGCTAGGGTTTGACGTCGAGGTCGGAGGCGGTCAGCCACAGCAAGGGCTCGGCGCTCAGCCCGCGGTGGCAGCTGCGTGGTGAGGGCGCGCGGCCCCTCAATCTGAGCGGGTGCACAGGCGACCGGCCGCGGGGCTCTCAAGCCAGAGCCGATAATATCGGTAGTGAAATCCCCGTCATGTCGCGCCCGACCGGGCGTCTGCCCACCAGGGTGGATTCAATTCGCCGCCGCCGAGCGTGTCGAGGCCGGGCCGTCGGTCCGGGCGAGCCACCTGCGCGGTCGCTGGGGGGTCAATTCCGAAAACTGATCAGCGCCTGCCCGCAGCGTTGCCGTATCAGGGCCGCTACTTGTTTCGCAGTCGGGTGCCCGTTCTCAACCTTGGCAAGCGCGGCGGCGACCGTGTCCGCCAGTTCAGGCACCCGGCGTTTAGCAAGAGCCTTTCCGAGTCCGGTTTCTTCCGCCAGTTGCTCGAAATCCCTGGACGTGATCTTGTCCGACGAGTATTCCCGGCCAATCCTCATCGCCATGTTGCGGCTGAGCTCGGGGTAGTACACCGTGCAGACAATGTCGTAGAGCGGCGCCAGCCTGATCTCCTGGCCCCTGTAGAGTAGGGAGAAGTTCTTGCCGTGCGCATCGTTGTTGCCGATCAGGAAGTTGTAGATGACGGCGTCGAGCAGGCGTGCGAGGTCGATGACGGGCGCGCTCGACACATCGCGCACCAACTCAAAGCATTGTCTGAGCGAGGGGCCGCCTTCCTTCTGGTATTTGAGTTCCGAGGCGATACCCAGCGCCTGGCAGAAATCTTCCTGATGAAGGCGTTCGAGGACGGCTTCCGCGCCTGGCACCTGCCGGTGGTTGCGGTCGTAGCGCTCAACCAGCAGGAAATCCATGCCGTCAGCGGTCCTCGTCTCGACAACGGCTGCCGGCAGGCCGGCCGCGCCCGCGAGCTTCATGCAAAGCGCTTCATTGAAGACGAGGCCATCGAAGCGTTCGACGGCAGGCTTTAGAATATGCGTGCTCGGTGCCCCCCCGAGCGGGATGGAGACCTGGCCTTCCTCGATGCGCACCGCAATTTTGTCCTGCACCCCGGCCAGCGACAGGCGTATGCCGTCGTCACCTGCCAGAAGTGGCCGCTTGGGCAGTTCCCGGAGCATCGCCGCGAGTTCGCCCGCCGTGAGCTTGCGATAGCCGTAACTGGACGCCGGCAGCGCCTCGCCCGCAGGAGCGAAGGTGACGGCGCCCGCACATTCGCCGCCGATCTTTTCCAGCATCGCGAAGTCGTTGCGAGCGCTAATTCCGAGATTGCGGGCGATGATCTGGCGCTTGGATTCTTCCGGCAGTATGCCGGCGAAGTAGGCCCTGCACTCATTGCCCTTGAAGCGTTCCTTCCGTAGCGGGAGAGATTGCGACAGGGGCATGGCACCGGGCTTGTTCAGCCAGCTTTCCGTGTAGTTGAAGTGCATCTGGCCGCCGTCATCCTGGACGAGATGGCCGACGAGATCGTCGCCGAGGTAGACATCGAGGGTTCGGGGCATCGGCTACTTCTCCCTCGGCGGCGGTGGCCTCAGGGTCAACGTGATCCCGAGGGTCTGGATGACCCTGAGCGTTTTCCCAAGTTCGCAGGTTTCCTTTCCCTTTTCAAGGTCGATGACGAAGCGCAGTCCCGTCCCCGCGGTCAAGGCGAGATCCTTCTGCGTGACGCCCAGGCGTTTGCGGGCGTCGCGGATCACGCTTCCGATCAGTTCAGGTGTGTATTTCAATCGCGCCTCCAAAACGTTCCCGTACGGGAATATCATAGCCGTTTGGAGGCAAATGGCAACGAAATGTTCCCGTGCGGGAATACATTCTCGGCCCGCCAAAAAGGTGCAGCCAAATATGCCCGTGCGGGAAGTTCGCTGGATGGGCAGTACCGATTTCGGCGAGAGATGGTGGCGTCACCGGGCTCGAGCCGCGCAGAGGGCCGGCGTAAGCAGGGGCGCGGTGGCGCGCGAGCTGCCCTTTATTCGACACAGCGCTGAGGCATTGGAATCCATATTGCCGAACCGTCGTTTCCGAAAAAACGCGCCCGCTCCTCACGCACGCAGATTCCAACCCAAGCACAGACTATCGCGTCCAGTTTGTCTTCGTATGCTTTCAGTTCAGCGCGCGTCGCGCTTAGCGCTGGCATCGCGATCGATACCCCGGCGATCTCCGCCTCGAGGAGTTCGACGATGCGGCGCCACTGGCAAAACAAGCGCAATCGCCGCTCAAGCGGGCTGGCCTCAGGCCAATAGCATCTGAGCCGCGACACTTTGTACGGAAGGCGCTCATTGGCACCCGCAAGCTCGACGAGTGCAGGATGGGGGTATACCTCAATCAGGCCTCGCCCTTGAAACGTACTGGTTCGCAATGGGTAACCGGCATTCTGGATCGCCGTCGAGATCTCTGCTCCGAAGCTGCCCGGTCGAGATGCACTTGGAGAATGGGTCCCGGACTTTCGACTCCCATATGAAGGATACGACGACGTCGCCCGGCGCCACCTCCAGCATCGACTCGTAAAAGGGATTTCGGGCGCCGTTCCGGTTGCGCTTGGGCGACCAGAGGTAGCCGCCTTCGATTTCGTGGCGGTAGGTCTGGTTTTGGTTTACCCACCAAAAGCGCAAATCTCACACCTCGCTGAATCCCGCGTCGCACCAGGATACCTAGGTTTCAACCGGCGATGCGCGTGATTAACCATAGCTATCAAAATGGCGCCCTCTTGGAGTCGCGCGGGCAACCGCTTCAGGGGAGGCGCTGTGGCGGCTCGGTGTTGGGCAGCCCGGGCAAACGTATGACGCTGCCTCGCGGCGGCTGAAGGCGGTTCTTGAGAGCACCGGCAGTTCGGCGGCCCGCACGGCAGCGGAGCTAAGCATCTTCCAGCGATAGGGCTCGAGGTGCTTGGCCTTGCTGCTTCCCGGCAGCCCGTGAATAGATTGGCCGGCGCGGCACCCATTGAGGGGTATTGCTCTCATCAGACAAAATGGGTAGCGTTTAGGGCCTACATCGCAAGCCAGAATAATTGTGAGACGTACCGCGCAGCCGGCGATCCCGATGAATTTTGCGGCCTCGTCGATGTTCCGGTGCGTGAGCAGGGCGGCGATTGCCTGCTCCTTTTTGCGGTCGTATTTGCAGCCGTGCCCCTTCAACCGGCAAACCCTGCCGAGTTCTGGCAAGATTTTGGCCGATTTTTGCCCGCTCGTGCCGCTGCAGATTCCCTGCGGAATTGCCTTGCTTGTTCCATCGACCAGAGCGATCCATGTGGTCGCCGCGGCTTCTGCCGCGTAAGGAGACTGGTTTATGAACGAGACGACAAGCGAACCCATTGAAGCCGCTACCGCGGCCCCGGGCATGCCCGAACCCGCCAAAACCAAGGCCAATCCCCGCGCCACGAAGCCCCCTGTGGCTGCGACGGTGGCCAAGGCTACCAGGAAGGCCACCCCGGCAAAGAAGGCGCCCAAAACCGCCGCCAAAGCCGCTCCGAAGGCTAATGCTGCGAAGCCGGCAAAGGCCGCCGGGGGCAAAGGCCTACGCGAGGGCAGCAAGGGCGAGAAGGTCATCACCCTACTCCAGCGACCGAGCGGGGCGACGCTCAAAGAAATGATGAAAGCAACCGGCTGGCAGGCTCACTCGGTGCGTGGGTTCCTCTCCGCGGGCATCGGCAAGAGGCTGAACCTCAAGGTCCACTCGGTGAAGGAAAAGGGTGGGGACCGGTCCTATTCGATCAAGAACTGAACCGCGCCTATCCCGTGTGTCGCGCTGCCGGTTTCAACTCCGGCGGCGCGACTCGTTTTGGCCATGTGATCTACTGCTCCGGCGGCCAACGACACACGTAGTTAGCAGTCAGGATTAATGCAGGGCGACGCTTCTAATCAGGACTCATCGCCACCAACTGTCTCAACAACGACACGGAGGATTGGATCAGCGTCCGCCCCGGCGTGTTCTGTTCGCGCAACTGCCCGGCCCTCGACGCGATCCGTGATTTCACGCGCGGCCGCCGTCTCGCCCAGAATCGCCATTTGCACTTGACGGTAAGCGAGCGCGTGCCCGTAGGTCGCGTTCTGCTTGAGACCAAGCTTGAGCCGCACTGACTCTGGCAGCCGTCTGTCCAGCTGCTGTTCATATAGGTCTGTGATTAGCCTGCGCTTGGGCCTGCCGCCCGGGTTGCCGCTCTGGCCAGGCTTCCAGCGGGTGGCCTTCCCGACATCCGGGCTGGGGCCGCGGAAACGTGTTTTGTCCCTGTTCTCAGGCATTGGCGTTCACCCCTTATCGTGCCCCAAATGACCGGCCCCGAAGATCCGCATGCACGGGCGCGGGGTGCGTCCCGCTATTTCTCCCTGCTGCTCACTGCGGATCACTACACCTCTGTACTCGTCCATCTCAGTCCTAATAGCCCTAAGCATCCCTATCTAGTAGTCCATGACGACGCCGAGCCGGTCCAAAAGCAGTGGAACCGCCCAGTGCCAGGCTGGGTCGGATCGGGCGGCGACAAGCTGTCGAATCGTCGCCCGGGCGAACCCGGCCGGGTCGCTCACAACCGAAGCCGTTTGAATGATGACGGGAGCCGATTTCAACTCCCACGAGACAAGTCTGAATCCGTCGGGGATGGGCGGTGCGGTCGCGCGCTCCCGCAAGAGGCGGCGAATGTCCTCACGCTGCCTGACAAGCTCCGGCAGCAACGGCGCGGATTCGCCGTCCAGATCGTAGACGATGCGGTCGCCGTCGAGCTGGACCAAGCCGCCACGGTCGGCAATCTCATCAAGGAGCTCAGGTGTCGTGCTCACAGCCTGCCTCGCACTGGCAAGAGCCGGTCGAGCGATACCGTGTACTGGGCAGCGCGCTTACCAGCGTGGGAATGGGGCGTATGCGGCGCCAGGATGCCGTCCTTGACGGCCCACCGGCGCCAAGCGGACATGGTGTTTGGCTGCACGCCCAGAATCTCGGCCCAGCGTTGCACTGGCGCCGCAACCAAATCCCAATCGTATTTATTGATCGGATCGTCCGTCTGCCGAAGACGTGTGTAACCGGCCAGAAGAGACAGGAATCGCGCATAGAATGGTCCACGATCGCGGGGTCCAGCAACCGGATATGCGTTGGCGAATTCCAGCGCGCGTTCCAGCAGGGTTTCGCCCGGAAGGTAGCGGATTCGGTCATGCGCATCCGCCCATGCGGTCGCCACATCGGCCTCGTCGGCCAGCCGGCTATCGGCACTCTGGAGATCTTCGACATTCACTGCGCGCCTCACGATTCGCCAGGCACCGTAACCATCGAGATCGCGCAATCGATGATGACTTTTCGCGGCGCGCACCACCTGCCAAAGGGGCGACCACCAATCATTGCCGTGCGTGAGGGCAGGGTCGTGGGCAGGCTCGACGTACTCTCTCAAGGCATCCAGAATTAAATCGCGAAGGCTGCCAAGCCCTGTCTGTTCGGATGCCAGGTCGGCAGGGCGCAGCGCTTTGGCGGCTATGCTTTCCGGCATGAAGCCTCCGGCGGCGGGACGTGGGAAATTGAGCTGTCGGGGGTTCCGTATCCCACCCGCTCCGCCGCTACCTCATCGAACGTCCGCCCATCGCCTTCCAGCACCGCCGTCTGACCCGTGTACTGCTGCCATCTGCGCACGATTACGTCTGCGTACTTGGGATCAAGCTCGACACCGTAGCAAGCTCGCCCAGTTTGCTCAGCTGCGATCAGGGTGGTGCCTGAACCGAGGAAAGCGTCGTAGCAGGCGTCGCCAGGATGAGTGTGGTTGAGGAGGGGCCGCCGCATCACCTCCATTGGCTTCTGGGTCGGATGGTCGTACTTTTCCTCGTCCGAACCGCCCATAATGAACTTCGGGGACGGAGAGTCCCAGACAGTCGAGTTCTCGCCTGGCTTGCCGTACCAGGGGGCGTTCTTCTTTCGCACGTACCAGCAGGGCTCGTGCTGAAACCAATAATGCGTCCGGGTTAGCACTGTCCGACCCTTGTTCCAGATGATCTGCTGGTGGTGCTCGAAGCCGATCCGGAGCAGGCCGGTCAGGACTTCGCTGGTGAACTTCGAGGCGTGCCAGACGTAGCCGACCTCAAGCGATGGAACCAGCTCGAACGCCTCCGACCAGTCGGCCCGGGTGTCGCCGGAGATCTTTGTTTCGGAATACCGTTCGGTACGGTGCTTCATGTAGCTAGCTTCCGCCGGGCCGCAGGTATTCAAGCCAGCGCGATCCCGCCACTCCGAGTCGAGCTCAATCCCGTATGGCGGGTCCGTGATCAGCAGGAGCGGCTTGGCATCGCCCAGGAGCCGCGCCACGACGTTGGCATCGGTGCAGTCGCCGCAGATCAGCCGGTGGTCGCCCAGGACGAACAGATCGCCGACCTTTGACACCGGGTCCGGTTGCACTGCAGGTACGTCGTCGGGGTCGGTGAGGCCGGGCCCGAGGTCCTGGCGTTCGAGCAACCGGGCGAGCTCGATGTCGTCGAAGCCCACCAGGTCGAGATCATAGCCCTCGTCGTGCAGCGCCGCCAGCTCAAGGCGTAGCATTTCCTCGTCCCATCCGGCGCCAGAAATGGCCAGCTGGTTGTCCGCGATGACCAGTGCGCGCCGCTGGGCCGGCGTCAGGTGCCGTAGCACGATCACCGGAACTTCATCCATCCCAAGCTTGCGCGCCGCCAGCAGTCGCGCGTGGCCAGCAATGATGTCGCCGCCGGCCCCAACCAGGATTGGGTTCGACCAACCAAACTCGCGAATTGAGGCGGCGATATTCGCCACCTGCTTGCGCGTGTGTGTGCGCGCATTTGTGGGTTGCGGGGTTAGCCGGTTAATCGGCCAGCGCTCGACCTGGACGCCGATCTCAATCGGAGGCTTGGCTGTGGCAGCACGGGTCATACTTTAACCCGTATCAACTTTGGGATTCAGTCGTCAACAGTCGCCGGACTGTTTTCTAATCCCACAGCGATCAAAAGGCCGATTGGGACTGACGGCAAGATTTGCCGCGGTTTGATGCGACACACAGCAAAGGCGAGAAAAGACGGATGAGGGCAAATCTGCCGGCGCGGGATGGCAGATCGTGCAAGTGACGTTCGCGCCGTGAAGCGCAAACGTGGCAATGGCAGGAAGCGCAGTCCGTCACTCACGCGGCGCCCATTTTGGTCGGGCTCGAACCGGAGAGATTTCGCCCGCAGCCACCGGACAGCGGGCTTCGCGGATCCAAATAGACTAGCCGAAATCTTGTCATGGCGCGTGCTCAGACTGGACTCCCAACAATTTCTCAATCAAAGCAACTTCGACATCGTCTCCATTTCGGGCTCCGGTGTAGGACTTGGGAATGAAATAACGTTTGACGGCTTTGCTGCCGGATCTTCGCAATCTCAACGTCATGCAGAATTCTCGCGGATAGCCTCGAGAAAACCGCCTTTGGGGCTTCCGACAGTCCCTCATGTCGTAGACACGAGCAACCTGCGAAGCGGTACAGCGAGGAACAGATCATCGCCATCGTGAAGCAGTGCGAGGCGGGGCGGCGGGTGCCGGAACTGGCGCGCGAGCACGGCATCAGCGAAGGCACGATCTACGCCTGGAGGGCGAAGTTCGGGGGCATGGAGGTGGCCGACGCGAAGCGGCTGCGGGCGCTGGAGGAGGAGAACCGGCGGCTGAAGCAGATGGTGGCGGACCGGTGCCTGGACAAGGACGTGCTGAAGAGCGTGATAACAAAAAGCGGCTGGAGCTTGCCGGTTTAAGGCACGACGTGGCGCAGGTGGTGGCGAAGCATGCGATCAGCGAGCGCCGGGCCTGCAAGCTTGTGGGGTTGGAGCGGATGAGCTATCGTTACGAGCCGCGGCCGGACCACAACGCGGCGCTGCGGGAGGAGTTGGTGGCGCTGGCGCGGCAGAAGCCGCGCTACGGCTACCGGCGCCTGCACGCGGTTCTGGAACGGCGGGGCGTGGCGGCGAGCCCGCAGCGGGTATACCGGCTGTGCCGGCGGGAGGGGCTGATGGTGCGCCGCCTGCGGCGCTAGCGGCGGGCGCGCGAGGCCGCGGCGGCAACGCTGCTGGTGCGCGCGAACCAGGAGTGGGCGATGGACATGGTGCACGACGCCCTGGACACCGGGCGCGGCATCCGCGACTTGACGCTGATCGACGGCTTCACGCGCGAGTCGCCGGCCCTGGCGGTGCACACCAGCATCTCCAGCCGCCTGGTCACGCGGGTGCTGGAGCGGCTGATCGAGAGGCGCGGGAAGCCCGAGGCGATTCGCTGCGACAACGGCCCTGAGTTCACCAGCCGGCACATGGTGGCCTGGTGCGAAGACCAGGGGATCCGGCTGATTCAAATCCAGCCAGGCCGGCCGATGCAGAACGGCCACAACGAAAGCTTCAACGGGCGCTTGCGCGACGAGTGCCTGAACGCCAACACCTCCCGCAGCCTGGCCGACGCGCGGCAGAAGATCGAGCGCTGGCGGCAGGAATACAACACCGAGCGGCCCCACAGCAGCCTAGGCTACCGCACCCCCAACGAGTTCACGGCCGTGCTGGAAGCAGCCGGCCATGGAAAAGACGGCGGCTGCGCCGCCTTGGAAAACCCTGCGGGTTTTCCACTTTCCCACCGCCCGACGACAGCGGGTTTTTATCCACCCCAACCCACTGGAACCCGGCAGCTCTCCGATTCCGACTCGCTAAAAAAATGTCATCTCGACTTCAAGTACCAACATCTACACCAATCCACAGAACATGAACATCCCACACATGGGTGGTGTGAACCGCCAATCGCGATTCCATCCTCACCCCGCCTGAGCCATTTTGCTACCCCCCGTTAAGGTGTCTAGCTTTGGCCCGAACCAGTTGTGATACTGGGTTGCCGGTTGAAGAGGAAGATCGAATGCAAGTCAAAGCACTTGAGCACATCCGACCGATGAGGGGAGGCGCCCAATCCCACCTGCTCCGAGGCGACGATGGACACTGCTACGTAGTCAAATTCGTAAACAACCCGCAACATCGGCGAGTTCTGGCAAATGAATGGCTGGCTTTTCGACTGGCGCAGACTCTTGCGCTGCCTGCGCCGCCGGCCGCGCAGATTTACGTGCCGCCTGAACTCGTGAGGAGCTCTCCCGGTTTATTCATGCGTATGGGTCGCTCGATTGTGCGCTGCGCCAGCGGAGTGCAATTTGGCTCGCGTCTGCCCGCACCCGCCCCTTACACTCCGATCTACGACTACTTGCCGGAACGCGCTCTACTGCGGATCGAGAATATGGATGAGTTCGCCGGCATGCTGCTGTTCGACAAATGGGCCTGCAACACCGACGGACGACAGGTCATCTTCTGCCGGTCTCATCCGACACGTGCACTCCGAGCCTATATGATTGACCAAGGCTTTTGTTTCAACGCTGGAGAGTGGAACTTCCCCGACAGCCCGCTTCTCGGCTTGTACTGTAGCTCGCTGGTCTATGGCAATGTGAATGGCTGGCTGTCTTTCCAACCGTGGTTGGAACGACTGGAACACCTAAACGAGGATGTGATCTATGCGGCTGGAAAAGAGATCCCGAAGGAGTGGTATGGAAAGCGAGAAGACTTGGAGCGGCTTCTGGATTGGCTCCTTCGCCGCCGTTCTCGGGTTCGTGAACTGGTCTGGGCTACGAGGAACTCGCCGCTAATGCCCTTTAAGAATTGGCATGAGAATGGCGCAATGGCTTGCGCAGCCTGAGTGGCCGCTGGCGCTGTTGCGTACCCAGTTGAACGTGACACCAACGCTGAGCAGTGTTGACGTGCGCGAACCGCCGTTTGTTGACGGCGCAACCCTTAGGCTTATGCTGCTGCTTCAGTGCACTGCCAATATCCTGGCAAGCCGACCAGGAGGTTTACTGCACAGTGTAGATGGAGCGCCCACGCCAGGATCAGTTCTACCCTGTCGATTCCACCTTGTCAGTGCTGACGTTTATGCATGCTGGCGCCGGTATCGGGTGACTTCGTCCGCCGAACCGTGTTGGACGTGACCTCCTCCCCATTTCAGGTCCAATCATAATGCGAGTACTGCCTGGTTGTGCTCCGTTGGGAGCGGGTTCAAAGCATGCGGCTGCGGGGCGTAGGGAGCCGTATGCGACCGGAGCCCCGC
>Ga0134126_10001545_pt1 | contig 29322 bp, 27 predicted proteins | sample KB31752_FD_96881 | JGI IMG/M metagenome (GOLD analysis project Ga0134126, IMG submission 96881) | Terrestrial soil microbial communities with excess Nitrogen fertilizer from Kellogg Biological Station, Michigan, USA - KB3-175-2 | ecosystem: Environmental > Terrestrial > Soil > Unclassified ... | reverse complement strand
CGCTACGCGCGCCCGCACTGGCGCGGCTTCACGGGGATGGTCTGCGCAGCGCTGGTCGGAGTCGGCGCCAGCCTCGCCCGCCCGTGGCCGCTGAAGGTCCTGATCGACAACGTGATCGGCGACAAGCCGATCCCGCACTGGCTGAGCTCGGTGCCGGGCGCGGACAGCAAACACGGGCTGTTGGTCTGGGTCGTCGTCGCGGAGGTGGTGATCTTCCTCGTCAGCACGATCGCCGCGATGCTCACGAGCTACGCCTCGCTGACGCTGGGCCAGTACATGACATGGTCGCTGGCGGGTGACCTGTTCCGCCACCTGCAGCGGCTGTCGCTCCTGTTCCACACCAAGCGCGAATCGGGCGATCTGATCGAGCGGGTGACAACCGACTCCTACTCGGTGGACACGCTGCTGACCGGCGCGGTGCTGCCCGTGATCCAGGCGATCGCAACGCTCGTCTCGGTGCTGATCGTGATGATCGCGCTCGAATGGCAGCTGACGCTGATCGCCGTCAGCGTGATCCCTCTGATCCTGGTGACGACGCGCTTCTTCGGGCGCCCGATGCGTGAACGGGCGCGCGACCAGCGCGACTCCGAGGGGCGCATGGCCTCCGTCGTCGAGCAGACGCTGAGCGCGATGCCCGCCGTGCAGGCGTTCACGCGCGAGGACTACCAGGAGCGCCACTTCCGTCACCACGCCGCCCAGACCGTCCGCGCCTACTCGCGCAGCGCCCTGACCGGGATGGGCTTCCAGTTCGCCACCGGGCTGGTGCTGACGCTCGGCACCGCGGCGGTGCTCTACGTCGGCGGCCTGCTCGCGCTCGAAAACGCGATCACCGCCGGAACGATCGTCGTGTTCGTCTCCTACGTCGCGTCCCTGTACGACCCGATCGAATCGCTCTCGCACACGGCGCAGACGGTGCAGAGCGCCGCCGCCGAGACCGAACGCGTGATGGAGATCATGGAGATCGAGCCGGCCGTGGTCGACCGGCCCGGCGCGGTCGACCGCCCGGTGTCCGGGCCGGTCCGCTACGACGGCGTGGGCTTCGGCTACGAGCCGGGGCGGCCGGTGCTGCACGAGATCTCGTTCTCCGCCGACCCCGGCGAAGTGCTCGCGATCGTCGGTCCCACCGGAGCGGGCAAGACCACGCTCGCGAGCCTGCTCGTGCGCTTCTTCGACCCGTGGCAGGGGACCGTCTCGATCGGCGGCATCGACATCCGCGACTTCACGCTGCGCTCCCTGCGCAGCCAGGTCGCGCTGGTGCTTCAGGACGCGTTCATTTTCCCGGTCACGATCGCCGAGAACATCGCGCTCGGAAAGCCCGACGCGCCGCGCGAGGTGATCGTCGCGGCGGCCGAAGCCGCGAACGCGCACAGCTTCATCGAGCGGCTGCCCGACGGATACGACACGCTCGTGGGCGAGCGCGGCTCGACCCTCTCCGGCGGGGAGAAGCAGCGGCTGTCGATCGCACGCGCGTTCGTCAAGGATGCGCCACTGCTGATCCTCGACGAGCCCACCTCCGCTCTGGACGCGCGCACCGAGGGGCTGTTGCTGGAAGCGCTCGAGCGCCTGATGAAGGGCCGCATCACGCTCGTGATCGCGCACCGCCTCTCGACCATCCGGGGTGCCGACGAGATCCTCGTGATCGAGGCCGGGCGGATCGTCGAACGCGGGCCGCACCAGCGGCTGGTCAAGACCGGCGGCCTCTACAGCTCCCTCTACAACCGCCAGATGGAGATCGCCGAGCACGATCGGCCCTCGGCGGCGGTCCCGGTGGGCGAAGGTGACTGAGGCCGCGGCCTTGACCGACGCGCGCATCACCGTGCTCGAGGACCTCGGCGCGCCGGAGCTCGGCGCCGCGCGCTGGGACGCGCTGCTCGCGCAGGGGCCGACCGACGTCGCGTTCCTCACGCACGAGTGGCAGCGGCTGTGGTGGCAGGCCCGCGGCGATGAGCTGCTGACGGTCGTGCTCGCCGAGCGCGACTCCGAGCTGATCGCGATCGCGCCCCTGTTCGCCGTGCAGGGCGGCGTCTCGCTGGTCGGCTCCGGCGGCTCGGACTACCTCGACTTCATCGGCCGCCCCGACGAGGCGACGCTGGCGGCGATGCTCGCCGCGGCGCGCGAGGCCGCTCCGGGGTTCGCCTCGATCGAGCTCTACCACGTGCCCGCCTCCTCGCCGACGACCGCGATGCTCCCGGGCGTCGCCGAGCGGCTCGGCCTGGAGCTCGAGCGCGAGGAGGCCCCGGGGGCGCCCTACGCGGACCTCGGCGACGCCGATCTCGTCGAGCGCCTGACGGCGCGGCGCAGCGTGCGCAAGGAGGAGGCAAGGATGCGCCGCGCGGGCGAGCTGTGCGTGCGCGAGGCCCGCGCGGAGGAGCTCGAGCGCGTGGTCGGGCTGTTCTTCGCCCAGCACGCCGAGCGCTGGCGCCCGGCGGGCGAGGCCAGCTTCAACCGCGTCGGCGCGCGCGAGCTCGTCAGGACCGCGGTGCTCGCCGGACACAGCGCCGGCTGGGCGCGCGTGACGCTGCTCGAATGGGAGGGGCGCATCGCGGCGATCGACATCAGCCTGATCCGCGGCACCACGCAGCTGACGTGGCTGGTCTCGCGCGACGCCTCGATCCGCGAGCACTCCCCCGGACGCGTTCTGCGCGCGCAGGTGATCGCCGCCGCGGTGCAGGCGGGCATGCGGCGCTTCGACTTCGGGCTCGGCGAGGAGGACTACAAGCTCCGCGACGCGAGCGGCGTGGTCGAGCTCGCGAACTGGTTCCTGTACCCGTGAGCAGATGCTGAGCGTGATCATCACCTCCCACGACTACGAGCGCTACGTGGGCGAGGCGATCTCGAGCGCGCTCGCCCTCGAGGGTCCGAGCGAGGTGATCGTCGTCGACGACGGCTCCACCGACGGCTCGTGCGAGGTGATCGCCTCCTTCGGCGAGCGCATCACCGCGATCTACACGGAGAACCGCGGCCAGGGAGCGGCGCAGAACAGCGGCTTCGAGGCCAGCCGCGGCGAGGCGGTGATGTTCCTGGACGCCGACGACGTGCTGCTGCCCCGGGCGGCGACCGCGATCGCCGCGGCGCTCTCCGACCGCCAGGTCGCGAAGGTGCACTGGTCGATGCCGGTGATCGACGCCGCCGGCGCGCGGACCGGTGAGCTGCAGGACCCGGAGCTGGCCGAAGGCGACCTGAGCGGCGAGTTCTTCGAACAGGGGCCGCTGAGCGACGGCACGTTGCCGAGCCCGCCGAGCTCGGGCAACGCCTACCCGCGCTGGTACCTGGAGGAAGTGCTGCCGATCCCCGAGGCCGTCTACTTCCGCGCGCCCGACGAGTACCTGTTCGGCCTCGCCCCCGCCTTCGGCCCGATCGCGCGCATCGAGCCGCAGTCGCTGTACCGGGTCCACGGCTCGAACGCCTCGCTCCTGCGCCCCTTCGAGCGCAAGCTCTCCTTCCAGTACGAGCACTGGGCGACGCTCGCCCGCGTCGCGGCCGCCGAGGCGCGCCGCCGCGGCATCGAGCCTGACGCAGCCGAATGGGAGCGACACGCCTGGTGGCCTCGCACCGCGCGCGCGGTGAGCGCGATCGAGGCGACGGTGCCGGCCGGCGAGCGCGTGGCGCTGATCGACCAGGCGCTGCTCGGGATCGAGCCCGAGCTGCGCGGGCGCCACGTGATCCCGTTCCCCGAGGCGGACGGCGAATGGGCCGGCACCCCGGCCGACGACGGCGAGGCGCTCGCCGCGCTCGGGCGGATGCGTGCCGCCGCGGTCGGGTACTTCGCCGTCGCCTGGCCGGCGTTCTGGTGGCTGGAGGAGTACCCCGGGCTGGCCCGCGAGCTGCGCGCCGGCGGGCGGGTGCTCGTCGACGACGAGGACCTGCTGCTCGTCGGCCCCGTGGAGCGCTGATGCGGGTCTGCCTCGTCTCCCAGGAGTACCCGCCCGGATACGTCGGCGGCATCGGCACGCAGACGCGCGTGAAGGCGCTCGGCCTGATCGCGCTCGGCCACGAGGTCGAGGTGCTGACGGCGGGCGACGAGTCCGGCCCGGCTCTGCGCACGCGCGAGCGCGACGAGGACGGCGTGACGGTCCACGAGCTGGCACCACCGGGGGGCGAGTTCCCGCTGAGCAGCACCGAGGCGTACTGGCTCGGCTACACGTGGTCGGTGCTCGGAGCCCTGCGCAGCCTCGAGTCCGTGCGCCGCTTCGACGTCGTGGACTTCCCCGACTACGCCGCCGAGGGCCTCGCCTACCAGCTCGAGCGGGCAGAGCAGGACGAGACGGCGGTCGTCGTCCACCTGCACGGCTCGCTGGGCATGTTCTCCTCGCAGCTGGGATGGCCGTCACCGGGCGATCCGCTGCTGCGCGTGGGCGCGTTCATGGAGGACACCTCGATCGAGATCGCCGACACGCTGCTCGCGGCGAGCGCGAGCCTCGCCGAGCTGACCTGCGAGCGGCTCGCGATCGATCCGGGCCGGGTCGAGGTGGTCGCGGGCGCGGTGGACGTCGAGCGCTTCGCGCCCGCGGGGGGTGCAGCTCCGAACGGGGGCGGGCCCCGGCTGCTGTTCGTCGGCAACCTCGTCGCCAACAAGGGCTTCGAGACGGTGCTGGAGGCGTTCACGCGGCTCGCCGGCGAGCACCCGGGCTCGACGCTCGCGATCGCCGGCAGCGCCGAGGAGGCGGTCATCGGCCGATTGCGGGAGCAGGTCGTCCGGACGGGCCTCGAGGGTCGCGTGGAGGTGCTCGGGTTCGTCGAGCACGGCCGCCTGCCGGAGCTCTACCGCTCGGCCGACGTGTTCGCCGCGCCTTCGCGCTACGAGGGCGGGCTGGGGCTCGTGTACCTCGAGGCGATGGCGTGCGGGCTGCCCGTGATCGCGCGCGCCGCGGGCGGCGCGGCGGAGGCGATCGAGCACGGCGAGACCGGGCTGCTGCTCGAGCGCGGCGACGTCGAGGAGACGAGCGCGGCGATCGGGATGCTGCTCGCCGACCCTGCGCTGCGCGAGCGCATGGGCGCGGCGGGCCGCGAGCGCGTGCTCGCCCACTTCACGCCCGCCGCCTACGCCGAGCGCGTGCTCGCCGCCTACGAGCGTGCGATCGAACGCCGGCGCGGCGCGAGCCCCGCCCCGACTGCGACGACGGGACGCGCTTGAGCAGGCCGCTGAAGCTGGTCGTGCTGGGGATGATGGGCCGCGTCCCGTTCGCCGGCCAGACCTGGCTGTACCTGAACTGGCTGCGCGGGCTCTCGGGCCTCGGCCACGACGTCTACTACGTCGAGGACGACAACGTTTGGCCCTACGACCCGCGCGCCGAAACGCTCACCGACGACTGCAGCTATGCGACCGCGCACATCGCGCGCAGCATGGAGGCGATCGGCCTCGCCGGTCGCTGGGCGTTCCGGCTCGCGGGCACCGAGGGGGCGTGCTGGGGCATGTCCGAGAGGCAGCTGGAAGACCTCTACGCCGGTTGCGATGCCGTGCTGAACATCGTCGGCGCCGTGGCGCTGCGCGAGGACGTCCATCTGACGGCGCCGGTGCGCGTCTACGTCGAGACGGATCCCGTCGTCGCCGAGCTCAAAGTCGCCGCGGGCGACGCGGGCATGCAGGAGGTGCTCGACCGCCACACCGTGCTCGCGACCTACGGCGAGAACTACGGCGCCCCGGACTGCGGCGTCCCGCTCGACGGCCGCCCCTACGTGTTCACGCGCCAGCCGGTGGATCTCGACCTGTGGCCGTTCACCTACGACCCCGGCGCCCGGTCCTTCACGACGATCGGCAACTACCGTCAGGAGGGGACCGACATCGAGTGGGAGGGCTCGGTCTACAGCTGGTCCAAGCACCACGAATGGGAGCGCTTCATCGACCTGCCGAAGCGCTCGGGCCAGGACTTCGAGCTGGCGCTGATGCACTGCGAGGGCTCCGACCGCGAGCGCATGCTGGCCGCCGGCTGGCGGATCGCCTCGCCCGCGAGCATGTCGCTCGACCCGTTCGGCGCCTACCGCCGGTTCATCCAGTCCTCACGCGGCGAGTTCACGGTCGCCAAGGACCAGAACGTGCGGCTGCGCAGCGGCTGGTTCAGCGAGCGAGCGGTCTGCTACCTCGCCTCCGGCAAGCCGGTCGTCACCCAGGACACCGGCTTCTCGAACGTGCTGCCCACGGGCGCGGGGCTGTTCGGCGTCCGCGACGTCGAGGAGGCCGCGGCGGCGATCGAGGAGATCAACAGCGACTACCGCCGCCACTGCGAGGCCGCGCGCGAGATCGCGGCGGAGCACTTCGAGGCGCGGGCGGTCGCAGCGCGCATGCTGGAAGAGGTGGGGCTGACGTGACTCGCAGCGCGATCGTCAACGCCGACGACTTCGGCGCCTCGACGGGCACCAACCGCGGGATCGTCGAGTGCCACACGCGCGGGGTGCTGACGAGCACCTCGATGATGGTGACGGGCGCGGCCGTCGAGGAAGCCGTCGAGCTGAGCGGTGCCCATCCCGAGCTGGCGATCGGTCTGCATTGGGACGTGATCGGAGAGGACGAGCGGGAGTTCGACCTCTCAGACCACGAGGCGGTGCGGGACGAGTTCGCCGCCCAGCTGTCGCGGTTCCACGAGCTGATGGGCAGGGGCCCGACGCACGTCGACTCGCACCGGCACATGCACCGCGACCCCGAGATCGACGAGCTGTTCGCGGAGCTGGTGGCGCCGCTCGGCGTGCCGCTGCGCGGTCACAGCCCGGTGCGGTTTGTCGGGAACTTCTACGCGCAGTGGGAGTGGGGCGTCACCGACCTCGCGCACGTCAGCCCGGAGGCGTTCGAGCAGATCCTGCGCGAGGAGGTCCATGAGGGCTGGACCGAGCTGTCCTGTCATCCGGGTTACGTGAGCGAGGACTACACGCCGATGTACCGGCACGAGCGCGAGGCGGAGCTGCGGACGCTCACCGACCCCCGCATCCGCGCCGCGTTCGAGGAGCTCGCCATCAACCTGGAGAGCTACGCGACCTACGCTTCGCTTGCGGAGGACCTGTGAGCACGGTGCTCGTCGTCTGCGCGCACCCGGACGACGAGTCGGTGGGGTGCGGGGGAGCGTTGCGGCTCCACGCCCTGGAGGGCGATCACATCGTCACGGTGTTCCTCACCTCCGGCGAGGGCGGCGGTCACGGCGAAGCCGATCATGGCGCCACGCGCCGGGGGGAGGCCGCCCGCGCCGCTCGCATCCTCGGCATCGGCGAGCTGCAGTTCTGGGAGGAGCCGGACGGGCGGCTGCGCGCACGCCCGGCGCTCGCCGAGCGCCTCACGGCGGTGATCGAGGAGCGGCGTCCGGAGCTGGTGTACGCGCCGCAGCCCGACGACGACCATCCCGACCATCGCGCGGCGGCGCGGCTGGTGCGCCGCGCGGTCGCCGCCGCGCGGGCGAAACCGGCGATCCGCTTCTTCGAGATCTGGTCGCCACTCGGCGACATGGACGAGATCGTCGACATCTCGGCCGTGATCGCGGACAAGCGCCGGGCGATCCGCGCCTACCGCAGCCAGTGCGCGGTGATGCGCCTCGACGACGCGTTCGTCGGCCTCGCGCGCTACCGCGGCGAGATGCACAGCTGGCCGGGCGGTCCCTACGCCGAGGTGTTCACGGCCGGCTGAGTGTGCGCCCTCTCACGGGAATGTCTCGGCGCGTGGGACATCTTGGGAGGTATGGACGACGCGCGCGACCTGTGGCTTCCAGACGGACGGCTCGTGCGCGTCAGGTCGCTGCGCCCCGGCGACCGCGAGATCTACGAGCGGGCCGTCCTCGACCTCTCGCCGCGCTCGCGCTACCTGCGCTTCCTCGCGCCGATCCACAAGCCCAGCGAGAGGCTGCTCGACCTCATGACGCACCCCGACGGGAGCAGGCACGTGGCCCACATCGCGCTGACGCCCGACGAGACGACCGGCGTCGCCGTCGTCCGCTACGTGCGCGCCGAGGACGACCCGCTCGCCGCCGAGGTCGCGATCGCCGTCGCCGATGACTGGCAGGGCCACGGCCTGGGCGCCGAGCTCGTCAGGCGCACCGCGGCGCACGCGCGCGCGTCCGGTGTCCGCACCCTCCGTGCGACGACCTTGCGCGAGAACGCCGGGAGCTTGCGCCTGCTTGCGGCGACAGGGTTCACGCCGGCGGGCGCGGACGGCCTCCACAGCACCCACGAGGCGCGGCTGACCTGACGGCTCACGCCGGCGCGGCCGCCCTCGCCGGGTGGGCGAGCAGGCTGCGCGCGCATTCGACGATCGTGTCTTCCACCGGGCGCGGCTCCCACCCGGTCCGCCGCCTCGCGTTCTCCGCCGAGTAGCGAGCTTCGTGGCCGAGCTCGGAGGCGACCGAGCGCACGCCGGGGTCGACCATCGCCATCGCGCGCACGACGAAGTTCGGCACGTTGCGGGTGGGAACCTTGCGTGCGTCCTCGCCGAGGCGCTCGCGAAGGATCCGCGCGACATCGGAGAACCAGAGGAACTCGCCCGCGGCGATCAGGCGCTGACCGGCCGCCTCGGGAGCGCTCATCGCCAGCACGTGAAGCGCCGCCACGTCGCGCACGTCGACGAACGCGAAGCCCAGCCGCGGGAGCCCGGGCATGCGGCCCTCGATCAGCCGCGCGATCGCATCCAGAGAATAGGAGCGGTCCTCGCCGAGCACCGGCCCGACGATCGCTCCAGGCTGGATCGTCACGAGCCGATCCACCGCGCCGCGTTCGCGCATCAGCTCCCACGCGGCGCGCTCGGCGAGGTTCTTCGATTTCGCGTAAGGGCTCATGTGCGGGTCGGTCGGGTCGCTCCAGTCCTCCTCGGTCAGCTCGCGCCGGCCGTCCAGCGCGCCGTCGCGGCCGTTGCGGACGGCGGCCACCGAGGACGTCAGGACGATCCGCTGGACACCCGCGTCAAGGCTCGCCCGCAGTACGCGCAGGGCGCCCTCGCGAGCCGGCACGATCAGCTCGTCGGGGTCCTTCGGCTGCTTCTCCGGGAACGGCGAGGCGACGTGCAGCACGCACTCGCACCCACCGAGCGCCTCGGGCCAGCCCGCCTCGCTCATCAGGTCGGCTCGCACGACCTCGAGGCGGTCACCCGCGTCGATCTCCGTGGCGACGTTGGCACGCACCTCGGCCTCGCGCGAGGGGGAGCGCACCGTCGTGCGCACGCGGTGGCCCTTGCGCAGCGCCTCGACGATGCACCACCCTCCGAGGAAGCCCGACCCGCCCGTCACCAGCACCGTGCCCTCGCCGCTCATGTGTGTCTCCTCATGTTCATCGATTCGACTTATGCCGTGAAACGAAAACGTATTTGACCCGGGGACCGCCTGTCACGGAGACTGACTGGTGAAGTCGGTGCGCCGCCTCTCAGACGCAGCGTGCACCGTCACAGGGCGCGAATCGCGCCGCATACGGACTGGAGGGGAGCCATGCGCAGACTCTGCGGATCGGTGCTCGTCGTCGTGCTCGGTTGTGCCTGGATGTTGATGGCGCAGACCGCGAGCGCGGCGAGCGAAGTTGCGTACAACAACCTCAACACGGTGCCGTCGATGGTGAACGGCAAACCCAACGAAGACACCTACTCCCAGGACTACGAAGGGTTCATGGGCGGGGGTATGTTCGGCGGTCAGATCGAAACCGCGATCACGAACAGCCGGCTGGTGAAGTCGCTGACGACGCAGGTCGATGTCTTCGCCTGCGAACACGGCGAATACCAGCTCGAAAACTGTTACACGCAGAAACCGGCCAAGAAGTTCAAGCAGACGTGGACCGCGAGCATCTACGAAGTCGGTGCGGGCAACGAACCCGGGGCGCTCGTCGCCACCGGGACGACCACCGCGAAGCTCCACTACCGCTCCACGACCAACGTCAGCTGCCCGGCGACCAGCGAAGGCAAGGGCTTCGGGGCCAACTGCGACGTCGGCGGCTACCTGCAGACGGTGGTGTTCAAGAAGTTCAGCCAGAGCAGGCCGCTGCCCGTGAAGGCGATCGTGCTGCTCACCAACAGCTGCGAAGCCTGCGGCGGGAAGATCGTCAACGTCGGTGTGCAGACCTCCTACAAGGAATTCGCGGGGGGTGAATTCGTCGGCGAACCGCCTGCGAACGGTGGCGTGCCCGCCGTCGGCGCTGACCCGCTGCCCGAAAGCATCTACTACAACAGCCGATACGAAGCGAGCGGATGGGCCGGGTTCCAGCCCGTCTTCGAGCTCGAAGTGCGCTAGTTCCCTCCCAAGGCCGTGCGGGGCCCCTCCTCTCCGGCGGGGCCCCCGCGGCCGCGGTCGTCGATCGCCGGAGCGCCCGGCCCAGCCGCGCTCAGGATGCTTCGACCGCCGCCAGCGCCTGGCTCAGCGTGGCTTCGGTCTGCGGGCCGTGCAGCGTGCGGCGGATGTGACCTCTGCCGTCGAGGACGAACGTCGTGGGCAGGTTGCCGATTTCGTATTCGTTGCCGACGGTCCCGTTGGCGTCGCGGACGTTCGGGAACGTCCAGCCGTAGCGGTGGATGAACGCTGTTGCATTGGAACGCGCGTCGCTCCAGTCCACCCCGGCGATCCTCCCCTGCCCCTGAGCGCTGCGCGAGAAGCGCTCGAGCGCCGGCGCCTCCTCGGTGCAAGGTCCGCACCAGCTCGCCCAGAAGACGACCAGCGCGGGACGGCCACGGGCGGTGCGCAGCAGCGACGGGATCGTCGCGGCGGCCCCGGAGAGGCGTTCGGCGGGCAGTTCGTGCGCGGGCTTGCCCTTGCTTGTGCTCCCGCTGGATTTGAACCCGAAGATCGCCAGCGCCGCGATCACCGCGCAGCCGACCGCGACGGTCAGCGCGAGCCGCACCCTCCTGCTCATGCCGGCCCCTACTCTTCGGCGAGCAGCGGCACGTCGTGGGCGATCTCACTCGGCTTGAAGTTCGCCGAGTAGATCGTCAGCCGCTTGCCCGAGCCGGTGATCCCGTAGACGAGGCCGGAGTGCTCGACCAGGTCCGGGTGGCCGGCGTCGCTTTCGGCGCCCACGCCCCAGGCCTTCCACGCGGCGGCCAGTTCCTTCTTGTCGCCGATCAGGTACTGCATTTTGCCGGTCTGCTCGTGCTCGGAGAGGAAGTGGGCGACGGTCTTCGGCGTGTCGCCCTTCGGGTCCACCGAGACAGCGATGACCTCCGCTTTCGAGGCTTCCTTGCCGAGCAGGTGCTGGGCGTTGTGAAGGTTGGAGACGATCAGCGGGCACACGTCCGGGCAGTGCGTGTAGATGAACGTGACGAGGACCGCTTTGCCGCGGTAGCTGTCGATGTTGACCAGCTGGCCGAGGGAGTTGTGCAGCTGCAGCGGGGGCGCCGCCTGAACCGGTTCGAGGATCCCCGCGGCCTGGAACTTGGCGGCGTCCGTGCGAGTGCTCGCGGCGGCGCTCGCCGTCGTGCCGGTCTTGGTGGAGGAGCCGCAGCCGCTCGCGAGGATGCCGCAGAGCGCCAGCACGGCGAGCAGCGCCGGCAGAGCGGCACGCGTTCGTCGGCTGTGCCGGGGGGGAGCCATCGGGGCGCGAACATACCAGCCGCCGGGTGCCCGGGCGCCGGTCGCCAGGCCGCGGCGTCGGAACGAAACGGGTCCTCCCGAGCGCCGACGCAGCGAGACCGTTCGGCTGATCCGAGCGATTCGCCCGCAACGTGCGGATTTCCGGGCTCCGTCGGCAACGAATCCTGCACTCCTGCGCCTGTAACGCAAATTGCAGAGAAATGTGTTAGCTTGCCGCCCTGTTCGTGCCGAGTCCTCTTCCCCACGGGGCGGAGGATCGGGGGACCCAGGGCAGCTTCGGCTGCGGGGGCGAATCGCCACGAGTGTGGCGTAGCGTAGATGTTTACGCGAGCCCGACAGCTAACCCCGTAGGCGCCAATTGGAGATGGAGAAAGGACGCCTCGCATGTCGGCATGCCCGCGTGATCTTGCAGATCTCGAACCCTGGACGAATTCGCTCGAGCGCTCTCGCGCCCGCCGCGCCCGCAGCTCGCGGCGCCGCGGACGCGCCGCCTCGCCGGCCCCCCGGCCGGCGATCGAGATGCTGCTCGATCCGCGCGCCTCGAAGCTGCGCGACCTCGCCCAGGAGGAGCCGTGGCAGCTCTCGCTCGGCCGCTCCCGCGCACGCCGCCGTGCCGCGGAGCTCCAGTTCGTGCCCACGAGCTCACGCGCGAAGCGCATTTCGCTCGGCGCGATCGCTGCGCTGAGCGTCGGCCCCACCGCGAGCATCGCGAGCGGCCAGAGCTCGAACGCGACGGGCAACCCCGAACCGGCGACCACGACCGAAAACGTGATCGTGCTGACCGAAGGCAGCGAAGGACGCCAGGTCCAGCTGCTCCAGCACGCGCTCGGCGGCGTCGCCGTCGACGGCGTGTTCGGCCCCGAAACGGAGGCCGCGGTCACCCGGTTCCAGGAACAGAACGGCCTCACTGCGGACGGGATCGTCGGCCCGCAGACCGCCGGCGCGCTCCGCGGCTCCGGCAGCGGCCTGACCGCCTCGATGGCGAGCGTCACGCCGGGCGAAGAAGGCTCGACCACGGACGCGATCAACACCCATCCCGTCTCGGGCGAAGGCGAAGGCGAAGGCGGTCAGGGTGCGGTGCAGCGCCTGCAGAGCGCCCTGAAGCTCCCGGTCGACGGCGACTTCGGGCCCGAAACCGAGGCCGCCGTCCGCCGCCTGCAGGCACGCCACGGCCTAACCGTCGACGGCATCGTGGGCCCCGAAACGTGGAGCGCGGTGGGCGTGAGCGGAGCCGAAACCCTGACTCCTCCCCCCTCCGCCCTGCCGCAGCACAGCCATCACGGTGCCGCGGCGCACGCCGCGTCGGCCGAAGGCGCGGAAGGCGGCGAAGGCGAAGCGAGCGGCGATGGCGTCGAACGGCTCCAGAAAGCGCTCAAGATCAGCCCCGACGGCGAATTCGGCCCCGAAACCGAGGCCGCCGTCCGGCGCCTGCAGGCACGCCACGGGCTCACCGTCGACGGCGTCGTCGGGCCCGCCACGTGGTCGGTGCTCGGGATCGACAGCCAGGGCGAACTGAAGCCCTCCCCGGCCGTTCTCCACTCCCACGCCGCGCACGCGTCCGCGTCGGGCGGCGAAGAAGGATCGAGCGAAGGCGGCGCGGTCAGCGGCAACGCGGTGGAACGGCTCCAGAAAGCGCTCAAGATCAGCCCCGACGGCGAATTCGGCCCCGAAACCGAGGCCGCCGTCCGGCGCCTGCAGGCACGCCACGGCCTCAGCGTCGACGGCGTCGTCGGCCCCTCGACGTGGGCGGTGCTGGGCATCCAGAGCGAGGGCGAACTGAAGCCCTCCTCGGCGGTGCTCCACTCCTCGGAATCCGGGGGTGAAAGCACATCGTCCGGTGGATCGTCGATAGTTGCGCGTGTGATCGCCGCAGGCGATGAAATCGCGACTCGTCCCTACGTGTGGGGAGGCGGTCACGGTTCGTTCGTGTCGAGCGGATACGACTGCTCGGGCTCCGTGTCCTACGCCCTTCACGGCGGCGGGCTCCTCAGCTCCCCCGAGGACTCGACCGGACTCGAGTCCTTCGGCGAACCGGGGCCCGGCCGGGAGATCACGATCTACGCGAACTCCGAACACGCGTTCATGGTCGTCGACGGCAAACGCTTCGACACCGTCGCGCTCTCCGAGACCGGCACCCGCTGGTCGAGCAGCATGACCTCGACCGCGGGCTTCGTCGCCCGCCACCCAGCCGGCCTCTAACAGGCTTGCCATGGATGGCCGCACGGCCCGGGCCGCTCCCTCCGGCCCGGGCCGGCCTCGCCTGAAACGGGCGCCCGCTCTCCGGGTCGCCCGCGGGTAGGCCGCGGCGCTCGTCCGCGCGTCCCGTCGCACCCGCGGCCTAGCCTCGGGTTCCGCCTCGCGCCGCCCGGCGCAGGGCCGGTAGCGATGGTCGCCCAGGCTCACACGTTCACGCTCGACGGAGCGAGCGCCCGCCACGTGGTGGTCGAGCTCGACGTGCGTCCGGGCCTGCCCGCGTTCACGATCGTCGGGCTCGCCGACCCGGCGGTACGGGAGGCGCGCGAGCGCATCCAGGCCGCGATCCGCAACAGCGGCTTTCAGTGGCCGCCGCGCCGCATCACGGCGAACCTCGCCCCGGGCGACCTGCGCAAGGCGGGCCCCGGCCTGGATCTGGCGCTCGCCTGCGCGATCCTCGCGGCGACCGGCCAGGTGCCGGCCGAGCGGCTGCGCCGGATCGCGATGTTCGGCGAGCTGGGGCTCGACGGCAGCATCCGCCCCGCCCAGGGGACACTCGCGGTCGCGGACGCAGCCCGCCGCGGCGGGCTCGCGCGCCTCGCCGTCGCGAGCGCCGCGAGTCATGCGGCCGGGCTGGTCGAGGAGCTCGAGGTCGCTCCGCTGGGCTCGCTGCGAAGCGCGGCGCGCCTTCTGCGCGGCGGCCCGCCCGATCCGGTGCCGCAGCGGTTCGGGGCTCCGCCGGAGTCGGCGCCCCGGCCCGACGCCACGTGCGCGGAGCCCGAGCTCGCGGACGTGCGCGGCGTCGCACAGGCCGTCCGCGCGCTCGTGATCGCCGCCGCCGGCGGGCACAACCTGCTGTTGACCGGCCCGCCCGGCGTCGGCAAGACGATGCTCGCCCGCCGGCTGCCGGGGATCCTGCCGCCGCTCGACGCCGAGGAGGCGATCGAGGCCGCCCGCATCCGCGGGGTCAGCCCTGACGGCACGCAAGCGCTCGACCGCCGGCGTCCCTTCCGCGCGCCGCATCACACGACCACCGCCGCGGGGCTCGTCGGCGGCGCCGGCAACAGGTGGCTGGGCGAGGTCACGCTCGCTCATCGCGGCGCGCTGTTCCTCGACGAGGTGACCGAGTTCCCCCGCAGCTCGCTGGAGGCGCTCCGCCAGCCGCTGGAGGAGGGGCGCGTGACGATCGCCCGCGCCCGGGGGTCGGTGGTGCTTCCCGCCTCCTTCATGCTGCTCTGCGCGACCAACCCATGCCTCTGCGGCGGGTGCGGCGGGTGCCGCTGCTCGGTGGGAGATCGCGAACGCCACGCCCGCAAGCTCAGCGGGCCTCTGCTCGACCGCATCGACGTGCGCATCCGGCTGGGTGCTCCGACTCGAGAGCCGGGAACGACGAGCAGCGTGGACGCGCGCGCCGCAGTCGAACGCGCGCGCGAGCGCCAGCGCGCCCGCCTTGCCGGTGAGGGCTCGACGGTCAACGCGCAGATGGACGCCGGCATGCTCACGCGCCACGTCCGCCTGGACGCAGCGGGTGAGCGCGTCTTGCGCGAGGCGTCCGCGTCGGGGGCGCTGAGCGCCCGCGGCGAGCACCGCGCGATCAGCCTCGCGCGCACGATCGCCGACCTCGCTGAGGACGACCGGGTGCGCGTCTCGCACCTCCGTGAGGCGCTCGGCCTGCGCGCCATGCCTTCGCCGTGAGGGTGTTGTAGCTTCGCCTTCGTGCCGGTGCTCGGTTATCCGATCCGCACCTCGCGCCTCCTCATCAGACCGTGGCGCGCCGAGGAGATCGATGCCTACCACGCCCTACTCGGCGACCCGGAGGTGACGCGCTACCTGTACCGAGGCCCTCACAATCGAGAGCAGGCGCGGGTCGCGCTCGCCGGCGTGCGTACGGAGATCGAAGGCGAGGGTCTGTGGATGAACCTGGCGGTGGAGCTCGCGGCGGACGCGATCGTCGCCGGCGAGGTCGGCATCCGGTGGGTCCGCGAGGAGCACCGCCAGGCGGAGATCAGCTACATGCTCCTGCCCGCGCACCGCGGCGTCGGGTATGCGACGGAGGCCGCGCGCGCAATGGTCGATGTTGCGTTCGACCAGCTCGGCGCGCATCGCGTGTGTGGGTGCCTCGACGCCCGTAACACGGCCTCGGCGTCGGTACTGGAGCGCCTCGGCATGCGCCGTGAGGCGCATCTCGTCGAGAACGAGTTCATCAAGGGCGAGTGGGCCGACGAGGTCATATACGGCGTCCTTGCACGCGAGTGGCGGGCCGTTCGCGGGAGCGCCGTGGCGTGAGCCGAGACACGCTGCGGACCCCGACTCAAACCTGACACCGCGGCTATTGCGTGTACGAGGTGGCGACGCCATAACTCAAGTGGCGTTCGGCTTTAGCCGACGCTTATGGCGAGATGAAGGATCAGCTCAGGGTGGCGCGGGGGATGTGAGCGCCGTGCCCCTGCCCGAAAACCACGAGAGAGAGCAGGTCCAGCAGGAGGTCATGCTCCTGGGCTCGGCCCTGCGCGAGCGCGCCCCGCGCGTGGTCGAGCTGTGCCTCGAGCGCACCGCCGACGCGCACGGCAGTCTGCCCGCGCAAGTCGAGGAGAGCCTCGAACGCATCTGCGTGATCGCGACCGTGACGGTCGCCGAATGGATGTCCGGCGGACGTCCCGAGGACGGCATGGAAGCTGCGCAGGAAGCCTTCGAGCTGTTCGGGCAGCTGGCAGCGCACCGCGAAGCGCCGCTGCATGAGGTCACCAAGCGCTGCCTGCGCTGGCGCGACAGCGTCGGCGACACGCTGCGCGAGATCGCGGTGCAGGGCGGGGTCTCCGACATCGCGCGCCGCCGCGCCCTGGCGATGGCCCAGGCCACGCTCGACGTGACGCTTGTGAGGATGTGCGAGGTCTTCGAGCAGGAGCGCAGCCTGGTCGAGGCCGAGCTCGACAGCCGCGGCGAGCAGCTCGCCTACCTCGCCACGCACGACCAGCTCACCGGCCTCCCGAACCGCACGCTGATCGTCGATCGCGCCGAGCAGATGCTGGGCCGCGCGCGGCGCAACGGCAGCCCCGTGGCGGTGCTGCACGTCAACATCGACAACTTCACGCTGATCAACGACACGCTCGGGCACTCCGCCGGCGACGAGCTGCTGCGCGGCGTCGCGGCCCGGCTCGACGGCCTCGTGCGCGACAGCGATGCGCTCGGGCGCCTCGGCGGCGACGAGTTCGTCGTGGTTGCGGAGGAGGCCTCCCTGGACGCCGGAGCCGAGGTGATCGCCGAGCGTCTGCTCGAAGCGCTCCACACGCCGTTCCCGGTAGGGACGACCGAGCTGGCCGTCACCGCGAGCATCGGCGTCGCGACAGGGATGCGCAACAGCGCCGAGGAGCTGATCGGCGACGCCGAGATCGCCGCGCACCGGGCGAAGGTCGAAGGCAAGGACCGCTGCGTGATCTTCGAGTCCGGGATGCAGGACGTCGTCCAGCGCCAGGCCGCGCTCGAGCAGGACCTGCGTGCCGCGCTGGAGCGCGAGGAGTTCTTCCTCGTCTACCAGCCCACGATGGACCTACGGGGCATGGTCCCCACCGGCGTCGAGGCGCTGATCCGCTGGAGCAGCCCGACGCGCGGTCTCGTCCAGCCCAACGACTTCATCCCCGAGCTCGAGCAGAGCGGGCTGATCGTCCCCGTCGGGCGCTGGGTGCTGGAGCGCGCCTGCACCCAGGCGGCGGAGTGGCACCGCGCGGGCCAGACGGTCCGGGTCGCCGTGAACGTGTCCGCGCGCCAGCTCGACGGCGACGAGTTCGTCTCCGTCGTGGAGAGCGCGATCGCGACCAGCGGCATCGATCCCAGCGCGCTCACGCTAGAGATCACAGAGACCGCGCTGATGCGCAACCCGCAGGAGACCGCCAGGCGCCTGCACGCGATCAAGGAGATCGGCGTGCGCATCGCGATCGATGACTTCGGCACCGGCTACTCCTCGCTCTCGCACCTGCAGCGCTTCCCCGTCGACGCGCTGAAGATCGACCGCTCGTTCCTCTCCCAGCTCGCTGAGAACCCCGAAGGCGAGACGCTGCTGCGCACGCTCGTCCAGCTCGGCAAGGCGCTCTCGATCGAGACCCTCGCCGAGGGCATCGAGCGCGACCAGGAGCTGGCGCTGCTGCAGGAAGAGGATTGCGACAGCGGCCAGGGCTATCTGTTCGCACGGCCGCTCGAGGCCGAGGAGGCCGCGCGCTTCCTGCGCGAGTGGCCCGGCCGGCGTCTCGGCGAAAGGCCGGCGGCGAACGGCCGGCGCGCGCCTCGGCGAGGCAACCGCCCGAACCCGCGCGCGCCGCGCAAGGCAGCGCCGGAGAGCGCGCCCATCGTCGACCTCGGCGGCTGAGCGCGTCCCGCGCTCGCGAGCGGGTTCCCCCCGGGTGATGCGCTGCTGGGCCTTCTCGCGAATGACTCCGGACGCACCAACGCCCCGGCAGCGGCCCTGTAACAACGCCGCCGGGGCGCTAGGTGAGAGCGGATGAAGGGATTCGAACCCTCGACCTTCGCCATGGCAAGGCGACGCTCTAGCCAGCTGAGCTACATCCGCGCGAAGCAGGCATTCTAGCCTTCGCCGCCGCGCGCCGCAAAACGTGACCGGACGGTTGCCCGGCTCAGCCCTTGAACGTCGAGCGCCCGAAGTCGCCGAACGGCTCGTCGCGCTCGCGCACCGCCTCGCGGAACCCGTCCGCCGCCGCCTTCTGCTGGAAGGCGTATCCCTCCGCGGTGTGCCGTGTGATGCCGTCGAAGACCGTTCCCAGCACCTGCGTGGCATGGAGGCCCTGCGCGTAGAGCGTCTGGTTGACGAGCAGCTTCATCAGCATCAGCTGGTTCACGGGCACACGCGCGATCCGCTCGACGAGGATCTCGGTGCGCTCGCGAAGCTCGGCCGCAGGCGGCGCCTCGATCGCGAGCCCCCATTCGACGGCCTCGCGGCCCGACAGCGAGTCGCCCGTGAACAGGAGCCGCTTGGCGCGCTGCGCGCCGACGCGGTGCGCCCACAGCGCAGTCGTCGGCGAGCCCCACACCCGTGCGGGCGGGTAGCCGATCTTCGCCTCGTCCTCGATCACGAGCAGGTCCGAGCACAGCGCCATGTCGGTGCCGCCCGCGACGCAGAACCCGTGCACCATGCAGACCACCGGCTTGCCCGCGTGGAAGAGGCTCATGAAGCCGCGGACGTTGCGGCTCATCATCGCGTAGTCCACCATCGGGTCCCAGGTCCCGCGCGGATCGTGGTTGGCCGCGATCGCGCGCGGATCCAGAGGCGATCCCTCGGGCGCGCCGGCCTGCCCGATCCCGGGCGACTCGCCCATCCCCTCAGCGCTCTCCACCAGGTCGTAGCCGCCGCAGAAGCCGGGCCCGTTGCCGGAGAGCAGCATCACGTGCACGGCCGGGTGCAGATCGGCGCGCTCGACACACGCGGCGAGCTCCTCCACGAGCGCGCGCGTGATGCCGTTTCCCCGCTCGGGCCGGTCGAGCGTGATCCGCGCGACGCGGTCACGGGCCTCGTAGGCGACGCTCATCGCGCGGACTCTACCTCCGGCGGGATACTCCGAGGCCGATGTCGCAGGAGAACGTGGAGATCGTGCGCAGGCTCATCGCCCTCGGCGAGCAGGCGCGGGAAGGCGGGCTGAGCGAGGCGCCCGCGGATCTCGTCACGCCGGATGTCGAGATCGACCTGTCGCGGCGGGTGTTCAACCCGGAGACCTACCGGGGTCTCGACGGCCTGCGCAGGCTGCACGAGCAGATGCAAGAGGTCTGGGCGGAATGGCACGTGACCGCGGAGCGGATCGTCGCCGCCGGCGACCGCGTCGTCTCGATCGAGATGGTGCGCGGCCGCGGGCGGGGCAGCGGCTTGGAGACCGAGAGCAGATACGCGTCGATCTGGACCTTCGTGGACGGCCGCGTGGCACGGATCGAGATCGGCTTCCGGCCGGATGAGGCCCTCGGGCTGGTGGGCCTCGGCGAGTGATCCGCGCGATACTCATCCGATGCCGAGCGACCAGACGCTCTCGCGCTTCTCGATGTCCGTGCCCGCTTGGGCGGTGCGCGCATCGGGCAAGCTGAACATCCCGGTCTACAGGCTGAGCCGCGGGCGCCTGATGAACAAGGTCGGCCGCGCCCCGGTGCTGCTGCTGACGACGACCGGCCGGCGCAGCGGTCAGACGCGCACCGCGCCCGTGGTGTTCGGGCACGACGGCGAGCGCGTCGTCGTGATCGGCTCCAACGCGGGCAACTCCGAGCCCGGCTGGTCGCACAACCTGCGCGCCAACCCGGAGGCCGCGATCGAGATCGGGCCGAAGCGCAGCGAGGTGCGAGCGCGGGTCGCGGAAGGCGAGGAGCGCGACCGGCTCTGGAAGGCGATGAACGCGCAGTACGAAGGCTTCGATCACTACCGCGAGCGGGCCGGCCGGGAGATCCCCGTGTTCGTCCTCGAGCCCCGCTGAGCGGGTCCCCCGAACGGCGCTTCTCGCCCCTTGAAGCAGGCGCTAGCCTGAACTCATGAGACTGTTTGGAAGTGACAAGACAACGTTGATCGATCCCGCTGACGCGCTGCCGGGCCGCGAGCAGGAGATCGCCGTTTCAGAGCGTCATTTCGTGCTGGGCACGCCGCTGAAGCCGCCCTTCCCGGAGGGCGTGCGGACCGCGATCTTCGGCATGGGGTGCTTCTGGGGTGCCGAGCGGATCTTCTGGGAGGCCAACGGCGTCTACACGACGGCCGTGGGCTACGCGGGCGGCACGACGCCCAACCCGACCTACGAGGAGGTGTGCAGCGCGCGCACCGGCCACGACGAGGTCGTGCTGGTCGCCTACGACACCTCGAAGACGAGCTACGAGCAGATGCTGAAGCTGTTCTGGGAGGGCCACGACCCGACGCAGGGAATGCGCCAGGGCGCCGACGTCGGGACGCAGTACCGCTCCCTGATCATGTGGGAGGGCGCCGACCAGAAGGCGGCCGCGGAAGCGTCGCTGGCGATGTACCAGAACCAGCTCTCAGACGAGGGCTACGGCACGATCACCACCGAACTGCTGCCCGCCGACGAGGCGCACCCGTTCTACTACGCCGAGGACTACCACCAGCAGTACCTGGCGAAGAACCCGGCCGGGTACTGCGGCCTGGGCGGGACGGGCGTGAGCTGCCCGGTCGGCGTGGGCGTGCAGGCACCGACGAGCTGACGGGAACGCCGCGCCGGGCTCACCCCGGCGCGGTCCTCCCCTGACGCGGCGCGCTAGGCCAGTCCAGCCGCCGACAACGTCTCGCCATAGTCGAGGAACGCGTCGACGGCCGCGAGCCGCGCGCCGCGGAACTTCGCGACGAAGCCGAACGGCGTCTCCACGTCGGCGCCGCTGCCCACCCCCCGCCCCACGGCGCGGCCGAGCAGCACCACGACGTCGTCCCTGTCCCGCAGCTGGTCGCATTCAACGGCCAGCCGCTCCCACGTCTCGGCGACCTCTGAGAAGTAGCGGTCGATCCCGTCGCGCCCCACGTAGCGCCCGCCTGTCACGGCTCCGGGGAGCGCCGGAACCCAGACGAAGTCCTCGGTGGCCAGCTCGGCGAAGCCTGCGGCGTCGCCTGCGTTGAACAGCTCGATCCCACGCCTCACCGATTCAAGGTTCTGCTCGGACACGCCGCGGCAGAGCTTGCCATGTCACCGCCATGCGCACAGCGACGCATCGTTGCGAGACGACGGGACCGGCAAACGCGCTCAGACGATCCTGCGAACGAGACCGCCGAGGCCACGACCGAGCCCGGCCAGCAAGGAGCCGACTCCCTTGACGAGGTTGCCGAGTGCTTTTGCGAGTCCACCGAGCACTATGAGTGGGAGCTACCCGCCCACGGCCTCGGTACCCGAGATTTCTTCTCCGTCCGTTATCAGCTCTTGGCGCCGCGTTGATGCAACGTCACCACATTGGGGAGCGGTCACCTCTCCAGAGGGGCCCGAAGACCGCTCCGCGCGCTCCTCATATGCGCCGTGGGCCGTCTCACTTCCGCGGTCTGAGCTGCGGAGCGGTCTTCAGCCAAGAAGAACGGCGGCCCCGCCGTGAAGCGAGGCCGCCGCCGTCCACCGTTCGCTGCCCCGCGCGCCCTGAGAGGAGGCCGCAGGCCAACGTCTGCTCGACGTCCCCGTGCGCCCCGCCCGAACGCGGGGCGCACGAGGCTCCGTCGTCTCTCGGCGCCGCCGCCCCCTACGCTCCCGCGGGCTGGACGGCACCCGGCTGCCAGCTCGGCGCGTGCGGCCCTCCGAGCGTCGGCACATCGGAGGGGTAGACCTCGTTGCCGTGGATCGCGTGGTCGCCGACCTCGAGCTCCGCGTCGGAGAGACGCAGCGGCAGGAAGATCCCGACCAGCTTCAACAGGATGAAGGTCATGATCCCGCTGAAGGCGATCACCCACAGGCCGGCCTCGGCCTGCCAGCGCAGGAGCGTCCAGCTGCCGCCGTGCAGGAGGCTTTCCTTCCCCGGCAGGTTCGCCGCGCCGCCGATGCCTTTGTAGAGGACCATCGCGGGGTTGGCGAACACCCCGACGAGCAACCCGCCCACGAAGCCGGCGATGCCGTGCGTGTAGATCACCCCCAACGTATCGTCCACGTTGCGGAACACGGGCGCTCGGCTGAGGAACCGGATCGCCATCCACACGACGGTCGAGGCGATCAGCCCGATGAACAGCGCGCCCCAACCTGTCACGAAGCCGGCGCTCGGCGTGATCGCCACGAGCCCGGTGATCATCCCGTTGACGGAGCCGATCAGGGACGGCTTGTCGCGGAAGATGTAGTCCCAGGCGATCCACGTCAGCATCGCCACCGCCGTGCACAGGTTCGTGTTGATCACGGCGGACGACGCGTTCGCGCCCGCGTAGTAGGAGTCACCGCCGTTGAAGCCGTTCCAGCCGAGCCACAGCAGGCCCGCACCGGCGGCGACCATCAGCAGGTTGTTGGGTGCGTCGACCTCTCGATCTCGTTGCAGCCGTGGCCCGATCACCGCCGCTGCCACGAAGCCGGATATGCCGGCGGCGAGGTGGATCACGTAACCGCCGGAGTAGTCCAGCGCGCCGTGAGCCGAGAAGTAGCCGCCGCCCCAGATCAGGAAGGCGTTGACCGTGTAGCAGAACGTGATCCACAGGAGCACGAACGGGATCCAGGCCTTGAAGCTGATACGCCCCAGGACCGACCCCAGCATCAGGATCGGCGTGATCCCCGCGAAGACGAACTGGAAGTAGACCAGGGTCGACTCGGGGAAGTGGAACGGCGGGCCTTCGGTGACGGACGGGATGATCGCCTGCCCCTGCTCGGCTCCCGCCGAGAGCACGGTCCCCGACTTCCCCCAGAAGGTGTCGAAGAACCCTTTGCCGGAGCCGATCGGCGAGCCGAAGCCCATCTTGAACGCCCACAGCACCCATGCGACGAGCACGAGCGAGAAGGCGACGAACGTCAGCATCATGCTGTTGACCGACCAGCGCTTCTGCATGACACCGCCATACAGGACCGCCAGGCCGGGAAGGCTCATCAGGCCGACGAACGTGGCGGCCGTCATCTGCCACGCGTTGTCGCCCGCTACGAGCCAATGTGGGTAAGCAGCCCAGGTTCCCATGTGCCTCCAGTTCCTACGATTCGGTGGACTCAAAGACACCGGCGCACAGGGGACCTCCCGGCACCGATGGCAGTGCCGGTATGAAATCTCCGGTGCCGCGGGGCCGGTAGGGCCACGCTGCCCAAGACTTCGCACCGCGGTTTCGACATTTGTCGAGAGGCACCGGGGGTGCCGGGGATTACTCTTTGGCCATGCCCATGCAGGAACAATCGCGGCGGCTCGCCGAGCCGCTGCGCTGGGGGCGGCGCGAGAAGACCGTGATGGCCGTGCTCCTCTCGGTCGTGGCCCTCGCGCTGCTCGGCATGATCGCCTACGGGCTCTCGAGCGGCGCGCCCGCGCGCGCGGACTGCGTCAGCGTCTCGTTCCCGAACACGCTCGGTGCCTCGGAAGTGAAGGGCTGCGGCGCGAAGGCGCAGACCATCTGCGCATCGGGCGCCTACCGCGGGGTCAGCGAGGAACTGCGCAAGCAGTGCACGAAGGCCGGCTTCGCCTACCGCGAGCCGCGCTGAGGCTCGAAGGCCCCAGCGCGTCGCGTGGATGATCAGCTCGCAGCGGGGGCTTCCTGCTCCGGCGCGGGGTCCTCGGCAGCGGCACCCTCGGGCGTGAACTGCAGCGCCGCGGAGTTGATGCAGTAGCGCTGCCCGGTCGGCCCGGGACCGTCGTCGAAGACGTGGCCGAGATGGCCGCCGCAGGCGCGGCAGAGAACCTCGGTGCGACGCATGAACAGGCTGTTGTCGGGACGCAGCTCGACCGCCTCGGCGACGGCGGGCTCGGTGAAGCTGGGCCAACCGGTGCCGGAGTCGAACTTGGTGTCGCCGCTGAACAGCACGGCGCCGCAGCCGGCGCAGGTGTAGTCGCCGGAGTCCTTGTTGTAGGTGTACTGGCCGGTGAAGGGCGCCTCGGTGCCGGCCCGCCGCAGCACGTCGTACTGCTCGGGCGTGAGCTCCTCGCGCCACTCCTCGTCGGTCTTCAGGACACGCTTCTCGTCAGTTGCCATACATACGTTCTAGCAGCGGCTTCAAGCCCCGGAAACCTGCTGCGCCTGCTATTCTGATCTTTACGTTCACGTCAAGTTTTTTCTTTTTTAGGGGTTGGGGGTTGGCGTAGTGCAGACGATCGCAAAGCGCTTCGAACAGAGCCGGATCGGGGTCGGCGCCGACCACCCGAACTACCGCTGGTGGGCGCTGTCGTGCACGAGCCTCGGGATGCTGCTCGCGGCGACCAACTCGGGCACGCTGATCATCGCCCTGCCCGACCTCGAGCGCTCGCTGCACGCGAGCCTGCTCGCGCTCGTGTGGGTGATCCTCGCCTACCTGATCGCCGCCACGGTGCTCGTCCTGATGGCCGGTCGCCTCAGCGATCTGTTCGGCCGCAAGCGCGCCTACGTGGGCGGCTTCGTGCTGTTCGCGCTCGCCTCGCTGGGCGCCGGGTTCTCCTCCGGCGCGACCGAGCTGATCGTCTGGCGGGTGCTGCAGGGGATCGGCTCGGCGTTCCTGTTCGCGAACGCCGCGGCCCTGGTCACCGACGCCTTCCCGAAGCGGGAACTCGGCCTTGCGATGGGCGCGAACACGATGGTCGCCGCGATCGGCCTCGTGCTCGGCCCCGTGCTCGGCGGCGCGCTCGTCTCGATCTCCTGGCACTGGGTTTTCTGGTTCAACGTGCCGCTCGCGCTGGCGGGTGCGGCCTGGGGCGCGCTGGTCCTCCACGAGCTCGCGAAACCGGACTCGGTCCGCGGCTACGACGTCCTCGGCACGACGACGTTCGTCGCCGGCCTCACCGGCCTCGTGCTCGGCGTCTCCAAGGGCGGGCTGTCCGGCTGGAACAACACCGTCGTGATCGTCGGGCTCGCCGCGGCAGCCGTCCTGCTGCCGGCCTGGGTGCTGATCGAGAAACACTCGCGCGCGCCGATGCTCGATCTGACGATCTTCAAGAACCGGCTGTTCGCTGCTGCCAGCGCCGCCGCTTTCATCAACGGGCTCGCGCGCTTCGCGCTGATGTTCGTGTTCGTCTTCTACTACCAGGGGGCGCAGGGCGACGATCCGGTGCTCGCCGGCGTCAAGCTGATCCCGCTCGCGCTCGGGATGCTGATCGCCTCCCCCCTCGCCGGCATCCACGCCGACCGTCACGGCTCGCGCTCGCTGGCCGCGATGGGGATGGTCGTGAGCGCCCTCGGGCTCGGGCTGATGACCACGCTGCAGGCGGGCAGCCCCTACTGGCAGAGCGCCACCTGGCTGGCGCTCGTCGGGATCGGCTCGGGGATGTTCAACAGCCCCAACACGGCCGCGATGATGGGGACGGTGCCTCCGTACCGGCGCGGCATCGCCGCCGGCGCGCGCACGCTGCTGCAGAACACCGGCGCGGTGCTCTCGATCGCGTTCGTGATGGCGATCGTCACCTCCGGGATCCCGAAAGCGACCCTGTTCGCGATCTTCTCCGGCCTGGCGACGGGCCTCTCCCCCGCGCGCCTCGACCCCTTCATCCACAACATGCACGTCGCGCTGTGGGCGCTTTCGATCGTCTCGCTGATCGGCGCGGGCGTGTGCCTGCTGCGCCCGGCGCACGCCGAGGCCGCCGGGGACGAGGAAGAGCCGTTCGCCGAAGTCGTCGCCGAGGACGAAGCCCTCGCCGCGGAGTCGCTGGCGGTCTGATGGCACCCCGCAAGAAAGACGACAAGACGCTCCGGATCGGAGACGTCGCGCGCATGGTCGGCACCACCACCCGCACGATCCGCTACTACGAGGAAATGGGCCTGCTGCCGGAGGCCGGTGGACGGCCCTCGGGCGGGCACCGCCTCTACACGGGCGAGGAGGTCGCGCGCCTCCAGGAGGTCATGCGCCTGAAAGAGCTGCTCGGGCTGACGCTCGAGGAGCTCAGGGAGCTCCTCGCCGTCGAGGAGGCCCGGGCCGAGGTACGCGCCGAGCTGCGCCGCGAGAACGTCTCCCCCACGCGCCGGCGCGAGCTGCTCGTCGAGGCCGGCGGCCACATCGACCGCCAGCTCGAGCTGGTCCGCCACCGCGCCGCCGAGCTGGCGAAGCTCTCAGAGGAGCTGAGCGACACGCGCAAGCGCGTACGGCGCAAGATCCGCGAGCTCGACGCGCGGCGCGGAGGCTCGTTCCCGCCCGCCGACGCCGTCAAGGGAGCGCATTGAGCGAGCCCGCGCTGCTGGTCGACGTCCTCTAGCCGTTAGGCTCGGCTCGAGACCGGCATGCAGCGTGCCGGTCGGCGCGTATGACCGAGGCACACCCCCAGCCGAGCCCCGAGGGCGTACCCGGCGCGGTCACCGACCCGTCGCGGATCCTCGCTGGAGACCTCGTCTACCCGGGCGCCGGCGGCGAGGACGTGAAGGGATACCTCGCCCGCCCGGCCGAGGAAGCGGCGCGCGCGGGGATGATCGTGATCCATCACGCGGGCGGCGTCGACGAGCACATCCGCGACGTCGTCAACCGTTTCGCGAACATCGGCTACAACACGATCGCCCCCGACCTCTACACGCGCGAAGGCGGGCCGCCCCCGGCCGGTGACTGGGACGCGATCTTCGCGAGGCTGTTCGCGATGCCCGACGAGCGCGTGCTCGGCGACCTCGCCGGCGCGGCCGGGCTGCTGCGCGCGCGGGAGGACTCGACGGGGAAGGTCGGCTGCATCGGCTTCTGCATGGGCGGGCGGCTCTGCCTGCTCTTCGCGACCTCGCGCGAGGAGCTCGACGTGGCCGTCGACTGCTGGGGCGGCTTCATCGACAGGGCAACACCGGAGCAGCTCCACACCGGCGAGCGCCCGGCGACACCGCTGGAGCTGGCCCCCGGGCTCAGCTGCCCTCTGTACGCGGCGTTCGGCGAAGAAGACCAGAACCCGTCTCCGGAGCTGGCCGGGCAGCTCGCCGACAGCGCCGCCAAGAGCGGCCACGAGGTGCTCGCCGAGGTCTACGAGGGCGCCGGCCACGCGTTCTTCGCCGACTACCGCCCCAGCTACCGGCCGCAGGCGGCGCAGCGCCTGTGGGAGCACTTCGTCCCGTTCCTGGACCGGTACCTGCGCGCCTAGAGCCCGCGCCACACCCTTCATATAGTGAGGCGCATCCTGCGCCGAGAGGAGCCTTGAGTGGAGCGCAAGTGGTGGACGCTGATCGCCGTCTCGGTGGCGATCTTCATGTTGCTGCTGGACATCACGGTGGTGAACGTCGCGCTGCCGGACATCCAGCGCTCGCTGCACTCGAGCTTCAGCGACCTGCAGTGGGTCGTCAACGCCTACTCCCTGACGCTCGCGGCGTTCCTTCTGACCTCCGGCTCGCTGGCCGACCTGTTCGGCCGCCGGCGCGTGTTCGTGATCGGCCTCGTGATCTTCACGGCGGCCTCCGCGGCGTGCGGCCTGTCCGGCTCGCCGCTGGCGCTGAACCTCTTCCGGGCGGTCCAGGGCACCGGCGGGGCGATGATGTTCGCGACCTCGCTGGCGCTGATCGCCTCGGCCTTCCACGGGCCTGAGCGCGGGCTCGCGTTCGGGGTCTACGGCGGCGTGATCGGCGCCGCCGTCGCGGTCGGCCCCGTGATCGGCGGCGTGATCACCCAGGGCATCGGCTGGGAATGGATCTTCTTCGTGAACGTGCCGATCGGCATCGCGGCGGTCTTCCTGACGCTGAGCCAGGTGCAGGAGTCGCGCGACCCGAACGCGCGCGGCGTGGACTGGATCGGTCTCGTCACGTTCTCGGGCGCGCTGTTCACGCTCGTGCTGGCGCTGATCAAGGGCAACGAAAAGGGCTGGGGCTCGACCGAGATCGTCTCGCTGCTGGTCGGCTCGGCGGTGCTGCTGGCGATCTTCCTGATCGCCGAGGTGCGCCAGGAGCGGCCGATGCTCGACCTCTCGCTCTTCAAGAAGCCCGCCTTCACCGGCGCGAGCCTGGTCGCGCTCGCGATCTCCTCCTCGATGTTCTCGATGTTCCTCTACCTCACGCTGTACGTGCAGGACGTGCTCGGCTACGACCCGCTGCAGGCCGGCCTGCGCTTCCTGCCGATCACGCTCGTCTCCTTCGTGGTGGCGCCGATCTCGGGGAAAGTGTCGGTGTCGGTGCCCGTGAGGCTGCTGATCGGCGCGGGGCTGCTGCTCGTCAGCGGCGGCCTGCTGAGCATGACCGCGATCGACGCCGCCTCCGGCTGGACGACGCTGATCCCCGGCTTCGTGCTGGCCGGCGCGGGCATCGGCATGATCAACCCGCCGCTCGCATCGACGGCGGTCGGCGTGGTGCACCACTCGCGCAGCGGCATGGCCTCGGGCATCAACAACACCTTCCGCCAGGTGGGGATCGCGACCGGTGTCGCGGGCCTCGGCGCCGTCTTCCAGCACCAGATCGCGGTCAAGACGACGAGCGCGATGGGCGGAGGCGCGGTCGCGCACGGAGTCGTCTCCAACCCGCACTTCAACCAAGCGCTCGTCTCGGGCGCGGTGCGCCCGATCGCCGAACGGCTCCCGCCCCCGGCGCACGCCGCGCTGATCCACGCCTACCGCGTCGGCTTCACGGGCGCGCTGACCTCGATCCTGCTGATCGCGTCCGCCATCGCGCTGCTCGGTGCGATCGCCGCCTTCGCGCTGATCCGCAGCAGCGACTTCGTCGCCTCGTATGAGCCCGGAGCCGAGTCCGAGCCCGCTCCGGTGGCCGCCGGCTGATGCCCTTCGAAGAGGTCCTCGCCGAGCAGCGCCGCTACTACGAGCAGCGCGCGGGCGAGTACGAGGACTGGTGGTTCAGGCTGGGGCGCTACACGCACGGCCCCGACGCCGACGCGCGCTGGTTCGCCGAGACAGCGGCGCTGCGCGCCGAGCTCGACCGCCTGGAGGTGCGCGGCGACGTGCTGGAGCTCGCCTGCGGCACCGGGCTCTGGACGGCGGCCCTGGCGGAGGGCGCGAGCTCTCTCACCGCGCTCGACTCGGCGGCGGAGACGCTCGCGATCGCGCGCGGGAAAGTGAGGGCCGAGAACGTCGAGTTCCTCCAGGCCGACGTGTTCGCGTGGGAGCCGGCGCGAACCTATGACGTCTGCTTCTTCTCGTTCTGGCTCTCGCACGTGCCGCGGGAGCT
>Ga0134126_10001544_pt1 | contig 29344 bp, 25 predicted proteins | sample KB31752_FD_96881 | JGI IMG/M metagenome (GOLD analysis project Ga0134126, IMG submission 96881) | Terrestrial soil microbial communities with excess Nitrogen fertilizer from Kellogg Biological Station, Michigan, USA - KB3-175-2 | ecosystem: Environmental > Terrestrial > Soil > Unclassified ... | reverse complement strand
CCCTTGGTGCCCGAAGCGCCCGCAGCCTTGGTCGCCTTGTTGAACAGCTCGTGCAACTGCGGGTACTTCTCGAAGTGCGGTGGCTTGAAGTAGTCCGTCCACAGCACCCAGAGGTGGTGCTTGACCAGATCGCTGCGCTGCTCCTTGATTTCGATTGCCCGCGAGCGGAAGACCGGATCGTCGTTGGACTGGAATTTCTCCTGAATAGCCTTGACCGATTCGGCCTCGATCCGGGCCTGCGCGGGGTCGTAGACGCCGCATGGGAGGTCACAGTGCGCAGTAACCTCCAAGCGGGGGTGCAGAATGCGTGACAGCAGTCGCATTGTTCCTCCCTGACAAGTGTGCTCCGTCGTCACCGCGACCTTACTCGTGCTCAGCGTGTGGAGCATCCGGAGGGTGATCATTTGGCGGCGTACAACATGCGCAAGTGGCCATGGCGGCGCGCCGTGGTACGCGGACCCTCGATGTCCCCGACGCTGGCGGATGGCGACGTCGTGCTGATCAGCCTGCGAGCCCGACCACGCCCCGGGGCTGTGGTGCTTGTCCGCTGGCCGCAGCGCCACGGTCAGTTATCGATCAAGCGCGCAGTAGGGCGGCATGGCGATGGTTGGTGGGTCGAAGGCGACAATCCCGACGCCTCCACCGACTCCCGCCAGCTGGGCACCGCAACCCCCGTCGGAGTCGTCCTCGCCCGCCTGTGTCCCGCACCCCGCATTCTGCCAGGGGCATCAAACGCTCAACGGGGTAGATGACGCCCGGGTAACCCCGCTCAGCCTGCTGAAATGCCTCACGCGGTGGCGGCGCGGAGGGCGGCGTAACGGCGCTGGCAGGTGGACCAGTGGGGGAGGATGCCTGCGGCGGTGGCTTCGGCGAGGGTGGGGGCGGTGCGGTCCTTGTCGGATAGCACCGGCTCGAGATCGGTCGGCCAGGGCAGTTGCAGTGCCGGGTCGAGCGGATGCACGGTGTGTTCGGCTGCGGGGTTGTATCCGGTGGAACACAGGTAGGCCATCACGGTGCCATCGGTCAGCGCGATGAACGCATGCCCGATGCCTTCGGCGAGATACACGGCGCGACAGGTCGTGGTATCCAGCAGTACCGAGCACCAGCGGCCGAAGGTGGGCGAACCCAGCCGGACGTCGACTGCGACGTCGAGCAGCGTGCCCCATGCGCAGTGCACATATTTGGCCTGTCCGGGGGGCACGTCGGCGAAGTGCACTCCCCGGATCACACCGCGGCGGGAAACGCTGTGGTTGTACTGCGCCAGCTGGAGCTGGTGACCGGTGGCGTCGGCGAACGACGACTGCTGGAACGGCGCCGCGAGCTGACCACGTGCGTCGGGGAAGACCGCAGGCGTGAACTCGATCACACCCGGCACGTCCAGTTGGCGGAACTGCACGGAGCCCCCTCGCTAACGGCCTGACGGCGCAATGCGACTTTAGCCCCCTGATCTGGTGACGTTCTAGATCCACTTCAGCGGGACGTGAGCATCACCTGTCACACGCGGTTGCTGGGATCGCATAACTGATCGCCGGTTCGCGCGTTGGTCCACTCGACAGGGTTGTGACACCTCGTTGCCAGCGTCGGAGTGCTTCGCGGCGGGAGGGTGGTGCCGTGGCCGAACGGGCCGAGCGGGTGGATTTCGTGCCCGTATCGCTGGACCCCGCACAGGTGGCGTGGGCCGCCCCTGGGCGCCCACTCGCCGCTTTCCGGCCGGGCCGGTCCAGCTCGCTTGGCTGGGTTGCACCTGACTCGTTCGACCCGCAACCGGTCGCACCCACCCAGGTGCCGTTACCGGACTCGCCTGCGTTGGTGTGTGCGGGCGGCGTGGTCGTCCAGGCCAACCCGGCGGCCGCCCAGCTCGCCGGCCGGTGGCTGCCCGATTCGCTGATCGGCCTGCCGCTGCACGACCTGTTGGTGGGCCGCGACGTCACCGATGCCGCAACCAACTCCGGCACTGAGGCTGGAGTGCTCGGGCCGGACGGCCGGGTGGTACCGGTGCGCACGGTGTCCTGGCAGCTGCCGGGTACGGATCTGCTTGTGGTGTTCCTGATCGATACCTCCGACCTGCACGGGGCCGACCCCGCACCGGATACCAGCGAGCTGGCCGGTGAACATGCCCGGCTGCTGCAAGCGCAGCGGATCGCCCGCATCGGCAGCTTCGTCTGGGATTGGGCCGCCAACAAGATCCGCTACAGTCCTGGGCTCGCGGAACTGTTCGGCGGTCGCTGCGAGGATGCCGACCCGTTCCGGCACATCCACCCCGAGGACGTTCCGCCGCTGTTCCAGCGAGTCCATGACATGGTCTCCGATCTCAATGCGGACACCCTGGAGGTGGAATTCCGCGGGCTACCCGCGCAGGGGGCGTTGCACTACCTGTGCCGTGCGGAGATCGAGCGCTCGGACTGGGGAGAGCCCCTGCGGCTGGTGGGCACTGTGCAGGAGATCACCCAGCAGCGAGCACTGGAGCGTGCGCTGCGCGCCGAGCAACACCGGTTGACGCAGGCGCAGCGGGTGGCCCGCATCGGCACCTGGGAGTGGGATCCGGACCGCGATCGGCTCGCCTGGTCGGACACGTTGCAAGAGCTTTACGGGGTCACCACCGAGCACACCACCTACCAAGCCTTCCTGTCCCTGGTGCATCCCGATGATCGGGAGTGGGTGGACGGTCTGTGGCGCCAGCTGGTCGTCGACCAGGCGCCGGTGACCTTCGAGCACCGGGTGCTGCGACCTGACGCAGCGGTGCGCACTGTTCGCTGCCACAGCGCAGCCATCGCGGATGCCTCGGGCGGTTGCCGCTTGGTCGGCACCGTGCAGGACGTCACCGAGCAGCGAGCCGCCGAAACCCGGATGATGCGCTCCAGCCAGCGCTTCGCGGATCTGGTGGCGATCACCCCGGTGGGCATCGGGATCTTCGACGACAACGATCGGCTCGTCGACGCCAACGAAGCGTTGTGCAAACTGCTGGGTTATGACCTGGAGACGCTGCGGGGCATGAGTTCCCAAGCGCTCACTCACCCAGCTGAACGGACCACCCAGCTGCGGCCCTTGGGCACCCATCATGCAGGCCGGTCGGAGAGCTACACGGTCCCCCAACGGATGCTGCTGCGAGCCGACGGCGACTCGGTGTGCTGCGAGTTGCACGTCTCGGCGTCGGTACAAGACGACGGCCAACGCTTCCTGCTGGTGATCTTCACCGATATCACCGAGCGGCGCCGGGTGGCCGAGTCGCTCACCTACCGGGCAACCCACGATGAGCTCACCGGGTTACCCAACAGGGCCGCCATCAAGGACACCTTGACCGAGCTGTTCGCCTCCGGGGCGTCCGATATCGCCGTACTGTTCTGCGGCGTCAACAACTTCAAACGGGTCAACGATGCGCTTGGCCATGATGCCGGCGACGAGTTGCTGGTGGCGCTGGCTCGGTGGCTGGCCGACGGGTTGCCGGCGGGTTGCACCGCTGGCCGGCTTTCCGGCGACGTCTTTGTGGTGATCTGCGCTGACGTCGCCGCCCAGGGCGGCATCGGTTCCCTGGTGTCCCACATCTCGGGACTGCTACGAACCGCGATCCCGCTGCGCGGCCAGGTGATCCGCCTGTCGGCGGCCATCGGAGTGGCCGTGCCGGACGACTCGACCAGCGGGGCGCAAGATCTGATGCGCTTCGCCGACGCCGCCATGTACGCCGCCAAGCGGACCGGTGCCGGGCATTTCGCGATGGCCAACGCGGCGCTGATTGCGTCCGCCGATCAGCAGGTCGAGCTGGAATGCGAGCTTCGCGAGGCGCTGGCGCGCGACGAACTGCAGTTGAACTACCAACCGGTGGTCAATCCCGACGGAGTGATCCTGTCGGCTGAGGCGCTGATCCGCTGGCCGCACCCGGAGCGCGGGATGCTCAGCCCGGATGTGTTCCTGCCAGTGGCGCAGCTGGGCGGCCTGATGCGGGAACTGGACCGGTGGGTACTGCGCACCGCGCTGAGAGAAGCCCGCGACTGGGTGTCGTGGGATGGGCGTCCGGTCTCGGTCGCGGTCAACCTGTCCGATCCAGGCGAATCCCAGTTCGTGGCGATGGTCGCCAACGCGGTGGCCGACAGCGGGCTGCCGTGGGACCGCCTGGTGATGGAGCTGCTGGAGACCACGCTGATCGACCTGCCCAGCGCGACCAGGCAGGCGATGACCGAATTGGTCGAGCGCGGGGCCCGATTCGCCGTGGACGACTTCGGCACTGGTTACTCCTCGCTGGCCCGGCTCAAGGAGCTGCCCGCGCAGATCGTCAAAATGGACCGCCAATTCGTCTCCGGAATAGGCGCCGACCGGTCAGACACCGCGGTGGTCCGCGCGGTGGTCGAGATGGCCCACGCGATGGGTCGCGTCTGCGTCGCCGAGGGTGTCGAGACCGCGGCTCAGTTCCGGGTATTGCGGGATCTCGGGGTGGACGCCTACCAGGGCTGGCTATTCTCCCGCGCGCTACCCGCGCACGAATTCCGCGCCCTCCTCCATCGCGGCCCCCTGCCGCACTGAACCCGTGACCCCATTTACCCCGACATGGAGAATATCGGGGTAAATGACGGCCCCAAAACCCCGATATGTCTCCATGTCGGGAGGGGGGTTGGCGGGTTAGTGTTCGGGGATGATCGAGTTTCGGGCGGTCACGAAGCGATTCGATGATGGCACGGTGGCGATCCACGGGCTGGATCTCGTGGCTCCCGAAGGGCAGATCACGGTGCTGGTCGGGCCATCGGGCTGCGGCAAGACCACATCGTTGCGCATGGTCAACCGGATGATCGAGCCTACGTCGGGCACGGTGCTCGTCGCCGGCCGGGATGTGCGTTCCGCACCGCCCGCCCAGTTGCGCCGGGGGATTGGTTACGTCATCCAGCAGGTGGGGTTGTTCCCGCACCGCACCGTGGTGGACAACATCGCCACGGTGCCGCTGCTGACCGGGGTCACGAGGCGAGCGGCTCGAGCGAGGGCACTGCAGCTGCTCGAGCTCGTCGGGTTGTCCACCGAGCTGGGCCGGCGCTACCCGGCGCAGCTGTCGGGCGGGCAGCAGCAGCGGGTCGGGGTTGCTCGCGCGCTCGCCGCCGACCCGCCGGTGCTGCTGATGGACGAGCCGTTCTCCGCCGTCGATCCGGTGGTCCGGGAGGGCCTGCAGGAGGAGTTGCTGCGACTGCAAGGGCAGCTGGGCAAGACGATCCTGTTCGTCACCCACGACATCGACGAGGCGGTCAAGCTCGGTGACGCCGTCGCGGTCTTGCGCACCGGTGGCGTGCTGGCCCAGTTCGACTCCCCGCAGCGGCTGCTGGCCGAGCCCGCCAACGACTTCGTCGCCGATTTCGTCGGACGCGACCGCGGTTACCGGGCGCTGTCGTTCTTACGTACCGACGACCTGCCGGTGCATGAGGTGGCGACGGTGCGAGCCGGCGACACTCCGGTCGGGCTGGGATGGCGGCTGGCCGTGGATATCGCCGGCAGGCCGCGAGGTTGGCTCGACCCAGCCGAGCCCGACGGCGCGTTGCGGCCCGGGGGATCGCTGCACCGGCGGGGCGGCCCGATGCGCACTGCACTGGATGCGGCGTTGTCGTCACCGTCGGGTCTTGGCGTGGTGATCGACGGTGACGGCGCCGCAGTGGGTGGTGTGCGCGCCGAGGAGGTCGTTGCGGCGTGGCGCCGGAAGCGCAGCGCCGATGCTCGGTGACATCGGTGGTTACCTGAGCAGCCCGAGTAACCGGGGCAAGGTGCTCGAGCTGCTGGGCCAACATCTGGTGCTGGCGCTATTGCCGTTGCTCATCGGGCTGGTGGTGGCGGTACCGCTGGGTTGGGCGGCGCATCGCCGGCGCTGGCTGCGCGCTGCGGTGTTCGGATCGGCCACGGTCGTCTACACCGTGCCGGCGCTGGCTCTTTTTGTGATCATGCCGGGCCTACTGGGAACCCGGATCTTGGATCAGGCGAACGTCCTGGTGGCGCTAACGCTGTATACCGGCGCGCTGCTGGTGCGGCCGGTGGTCGACGCGCTGGATGCGGTGCCCGGACCGGTGGTGGCGGCGGCCACCGCGATGGGCTACCAACCGGCCCGGCGATTCGCCGCCGTCGAGTTGCCGATGGCTATTCCGGTGCTCACCGTCGGTGTGCGGGTCGCGTCGGTCAGCAACATCAGCCTGGTCAGCGTGGGGGCGCTGATCGGGACCGGCGGGTTGGGCCAGCTGTTCACCGAGGGCTTCCAAACCCGGTACCTGGCCCCCATCGTGATCGGCATCGTGCTGATCGTCTGGCTGGCGCTGGTGATGGACCTGCTGCTGGTCGGGCTCCGGCGCGTGACCACTCCCTGGACAAGGGCGGCATGATCTTCTCCCAGGTGCTGGCCTGGTTCGCCGATCCGGCGCACTGGCGCGGCCCGGACGGGGTTGGCACGCGCATCGTGGAGCATTTGTACTACACCGCCGTCGCGGTGCTCATCGCCTCGGCGATCGCGGTCCCGGTGGGACTGCTGGTGGGGCACACCGCTCGCGGCGGGGTGGTGCTGGTCGGGTCGGCCAACGCGATGCGGGCACTGCCCACCCTGGGCCTGCTGACGTTCCTGTTCCTGCTGCTGCGTTCGCAGGCCGCCGCCACGCTGGTTGCACTGGTCGTGCTGGCGGTTCCCCCGGTGCTGGCCGGCAGCTACGCGGGGGTGCGCAGCGTCGAGTCCGGGGTGGTCGATGCGGCCCGCGGCATGGGCATGACCTCGGCGCAACGGTTGTGGCAGGTAGAGCTGCCCGGGGCGGTGGGCTTGTTGCTCGGCGGGGTGCGCAGCGCTGTCCTGCAGGTGGTCGCGACCACCACGGTGGCGGCGTATGTGGGCTTGGGCGGGTTGGGTCGTTTGTTGCTCGACGGCTTGAACTCAGCGGACTATCCCCAGATGGCGGCCGGGGCGCTGGTGATCGCCGTGCTGGCGCTGCTGCTGGACCTGCTGCTGGCCGGGGTGGCGCGGCTGGTGGTACCCAAAGGCTGTCGGCTGAGCCGGCAATCAGACTTGGGCCGGATGGCCGCGGCGCAACCGCGACTGATCGGAGGATGAAGTATGGGCACCCGCATCGCCGCACTGATTGCCGCAGTCTTGGTGGCCCTTGCGATGCCGGGCTGTGGATCAGGCAACCCGCTTGCCGGTGGTGGCACTGCGGGTACCGTGGCGGTCGGCTCGGCCAACTTCGCCGAGAGTGAGCTGCTCATGGAGCTGTATGCAGCGGCACTGCGCAAGGCGGGCGTGCCGGTCCAGACCCGGCCCCGGCTGGGCCCCCGGGAGATCACCAACCGGGCGCTGGCGGACGGGTCGATCACCGTGATGCCCGAGTACACCGGCAACCTGCTGCACTTCATCGACCCGGCGTCGACTGCAACGGCAGCCGACGAGGTGTACGCCGCGCTGCGCAAGGCCCTGCCCTCCACCCTGCAGGTGCTCGACCAGTCCACAGCGGAGGACTCCGACGTGCTGGTCGTCACCCAGCAGACCTCGGCACGTCTCGGGCTCACCAGCATGGCCGCGCTGGCGCCACACTGCCCGCAGCTGACGTTGGGTGCCGCCGGTGAATGGCCGGCCCGCTGGAAGGACAAGATCGCCCAGGTTTACGGGTGCACCTTTCGCCAGATTCTCAGCACCGACGCCGGTGGCCCGGTGACGCTGGAAGCGTTGCGCAGCGGCCAGGCGCAGGTAGTGAACCTGTTCACCACGTCGCCGGACATCGCCGCCAACCACTGGGTCGAGCTGGCCGATCCGCAGCACATGTACCCGGCGCAACGCGTCGTCGCGCTGGTGCGCGCCGGGTTGCTGAACCAAGCCGGTATCGATGCGCTCAACAGCGTGTCCGCGGCCTTGACCACGGCGAAGCTGACCGAGCTCGACCGGCGGGTCACCCAGGACCGGGCGGTTCCGGCCGACCTGGCCAAGGAGTTCGTCAACGGCTTGCCGTGACCGCCGCGGGAGTGGCTGCGCGCCCGGCCACCGTCGCTCCGAGCACGCCGAGACCAGCCAGCACCGCGAGCAACACCGGCAGCGCAACCGCCGGAGCACCCAAAAGCGCCAGCAGCGCTCCACCGGCGCCGATCAGAATCGCCGTGGTGAGCTGGTCGGACATCTGGGCGGCCGACGAATGGAACCCCACCTCGCCGGCGCTGGACTGCTGCAGCAGCAAAAACGACACCGACGAGTAGCCCAACCCCATGCCGATACCGGCGATGCCCCACAGCGGTAGCGCCAACCATGGCGCACCCCAGGCAGGCGCGACCAACACCAGCCCGGCAGTGCCCGTGGTGACCAGGCCGAAGCCGATCCGCAGCAACCGGTGTCGGGGCAGATCCGGGTGACGCCCCTGCCATGCTGCGGAAGCCGACCAGCCCAGTGAGCCGACCACCAGCGGTAGCCCAGCCATGGCCAGCGTCCAGTGGTGCGTGCTGGTCAACATCAACGGCATGTACGAGTTCGCGGTGAAGAACACGCCGGCCAGCATTCCCCGGGCGGCCACTACGGTCGGCACTCCATGGCGGGCCCGGAACACTCCGGCAGGCAGCAGCCGGCGCGTCGATGGCACCAGCAGCAACACCGCCGCCCCGGCCACTGCGGCGGCCGAGACGGTCCAGCGCTGGGAGGCCCAACTCAGTGCGGATACCGCGACCGCAGCGACCAGGGCCGCGAGCACCAGCCCGCGCCGGCGCGTGGCGCCGCTGACGGGATCGGGTGCAGCCATGGGAGCGGGGTGGTCGAGCCGGCGCACCGCGGGCACCACCAACCCGACCGCGAGCACCACCACGGGGACCAGGCCGAGGAACACCCAGTGCCAGGACAGCCGCTCGGTCACCACGCCGGCGATCGGCGGTCCGATCAACGAGGGCAGTACCCACGCCGAAGACATCAGCCCGAAGACCGCGGGACGGCTGCGCTCGGCATACACCACCGCGATCAGCACGTAAGTCACGACCACCAGGACGCCCGCACCCCAGCCCTGCAGCACCCGTCCCACCAGCAGCTGCGTCATGCCGGTCGCCGTGCCCGCCATCACCAGACCTGCCCCGAACAGCACCGGGGACGCCACCAGCGGAACCCTGGGTCCGGCGACGTCGCACCAGCGCCCGCCGAGCACGGTGCCGAACACACCGGCGGCCATGAACGCTACGAACGGCCACGCATACAGCGACACAGCGCCGATGTCGGCTACCAGGGCCGGCATGGCAGTGCCCACCCCCATCGCCTCGAACGCCACCATGCTGACCAGCAGCAGCAGGCCGATGGTGGTTGTGCGGCGGCTCGGACCGAACAGATCCGAGCGAACCGGAGCCACCTCGGTGTCAGCAGGTAGGGCGCTCATGGCGACCAGCTCATGGACATCAGCCTGCAACCTCAACCCGGGTGCAGGTCAAGGCTGCTCCGGTGGGTAGTTTGCCCGCCGAGGTCGCAGGCGCGTCCTGCCGAGGGAGTTCTGCGGACACCGAGCGCGCTGAAGAGCGTCCGGTTCATCAGCGAGTTGCCCAGCACCGCGAACGGCGGCCGTGCGCCGTCGCCCACCGCATCACTTCCTCGTCCGATGCTGCCGCCAACGTCCGGGTGCCCGGCCAGTGCTACCACGTCGAATTCCTCCGCGCACAGCCATTCGGCCAGCATCGGCGCGAACATCTCATCGAGCAGCAGACGTTCTGCGCTGCTCAACCGAGGAGTTCCTGCTGCTGGCGCCACGAATGTTCGGCACGTTCGGAAATGGCCTCGGCGTCGGCGATCCAGGCGTCGATGTCGCCCGGATAACTCGTGTAGTAGGCCAGGCTGACGCGCACTGCGCTATCTGGAATCGCGACCGAGAGGGCCTCCGGTGGTCCAGTACCCGCTGTGGTGCGAGGCTGGGAACCATGGATTACACGCAGCTGGGCCGCAGCGGCCTTTCGGTGTCCCGACTGTGCCTGGGCACGATGAACTTCGGTCCGGAGACCTCCGAGGCCGACAGTCACGCAATCATGGACCGGGCCCACGAGCACGGCATCAACTTCTTCGATACCGCCAACGTCTACGGCTGGCAGAAGGGCCAGGGGGTCACCGAGCAGATCATCGGCCGCTGGTTCGCCACTGGTGGCGGGCGCCGTGAGCGCACTGTGCTGGCGACCAAGCTGTACGGTTCGATGGGGGACTGGCCCAACGACAACAAGCTATCTGCCCTGAACATCCGGCGGGCCTGCGACGGCTCACTGCGCCGGTTGCAGACCGACTACATCGACCTGTACCAGATGCATCACGTGGACCGCGCCACCCCGTGGGACGAGATCTGGGAGGCCATGTCGGTGCTCCGGCAACAAGGCAAGGTCATCTATGTCGGTTCATCGAACTTCGCCGGCTGGCACCTCGTCGCGGCCCAGGAGGCGGCGCACCGCCAACACATCATCGGTCTGGCCAGCGAGCAGTCCATCTACAACCTGCTCAACCGGTGGATCGAGCTGGAGGTACTACCCGCCGCGCGGCACTACGGCATCGGCGTGATCCCATGGTCACCGCTGCAGGGTGGTTTGCTCGGCGGGGTGCTGCGCAAGCAACGCGAGGGCGGCGGGTCGCGAAGCACCTCGGAGTACTCAGCCGAGAGACTCGAGACGCATCGAGAGCGCATCGACGCCTACGAGAAGCTGTGCGCCGACCTCGGCGAGGATCCCGCCAACGTCGGGCTGGCCTGGCTGTTGCATCAAGAGGGGGTGACCGCGCCGATTGTCGGCCCGCGAACCGCCGCCCAGCTGGACGGCTCGCTGCGGGCCGTCGCGATCACACTTGATGCCGAGGTGCTCGCCCGGCTCGACGAGCTGTTCCCCGCGCCGGCCCCCCATGGCCCCAAGCCCGCTCCGGAGGCCTATGCGTGGTGAACCACCCCGCCCCGCCGCCCCGGCGTGTCGCGCCCCCGTGCCCGGTATGTCGCGCGCTGATGCCCGGGGTGGCACAGGCACGACCCGTCAAACTGAAAGATCGTCCGCGTCGTCTGCATCGTCGCGTGCCAGGAACGTAGCCAGCGCCTCGACAGCGTCTTCGAACTCCGGGTGCTCGTCGACGAACGTGCGCATCCGTGCGGCCAGCCATTCGACGCTGAGCTGCTCGGTGGCGCGCCGGTCTTCGAGTTCCTCGATGCCGCGGTCGGTGAAGTACACCTCGACACCTCCTCTTCCGAGGGGCCTGTACTGATACCGGCGGCCGGGAGCGTACGCGACCGGGCGCCGACGTTCGACACATCGCGCAGGACAGCACGACACACGGGGCGGGAGAGCGCGACACGCCGGGGGCGGGGAGTGGGGTTAGGCGTCGAGGGCGGCGGCGATGAGTTCGCGCTGCTCGACGTCGTGCACCTTCGCCGATCCCGCGGACGGGGCCGCCATGGCGCGCCGGGAGATGCGCCGCAACCCGCTCAGCCGTTCGGGCATCAGTTCGGGCAGGCTCAGCCCGTAGAACGGCCACGCGCCCTGGTTGGCGGGTTCCTCCTGCACCCAGCACACCTCGGTGGCGTTCGGGTAGTGATCCAGCGCGGCGGCCAGCCGCCGCTGGGGCACCGGATAGAGCTGCTCGATGCGCACGATCGCGATGTCCTGGATACCCCGCTGCTGGCGGCTGGCGTGCAGCTCGTAGCTGATCTTGCCACTGCACAGCAGCGCCCGGCGCACCGCCGAGCGGTCGCTGATCGTCGGGTCATCGAGTACGGAGGCGAAGCGCCCCGAGGTGAACTCCTCCACCGGGCTCACCGCTGCCTTGAGCCGCAGCATCGACTTGGGCGTGAAGACCACCAGCGGCCGGTGCACCCCGTCCAGGGCGTGCCGGCGCAGCAGGTGGAAGTAGTTCGCCGGCGTGGAGGGCTGCGCTACGGTCATGGAGCCCTCCGCGCACAGTTGCAGGAACCGCTCGATGCGCCCGGAGGTGTGATCGGGGCCCTGCCCCTCGTGACCGTGCGGCAACAACAGGACGACGTCGCAACGTTGTCCCCATTTGGCCTCGCCGGAGGAGATGAACTCGTCGACCACCGGCTGCGCGCCATTGGTGAAATCGCCGAACTGTGCCTCCCACAGCACCAGCGCATCGGAATTCGCCACTGAATAGCCGTATTCGAAGCCCAGCGCGGCGAATTCCGACAGTGCCGAATCGTAGGCCAGAAACTTCGCCTGGTCCGGCGAAAGGTTCATCAGCGGCGTGTACTCGGCACCGGTCTTGCGGTCGATCAGCACCGAGTGCCGTTGCACGAAGGTGCCACGCCGGCTGTCCTGACCGGACAGCCGCACCATGCGGCCGTCCAGGCAGACCGAGCCGAGTGCCAGCAGCTCGGCGAATGCCCAGTCGATACCACCCTCGCGGGCCATCTTCGCGCGCTTTTCCAGCACCGGCCTGACCCGGGGATGCGGGGTGAAACCTTCGGGCAGGTTGACGTGCGCATCGGCGATCCGTTCGACGACGCTGATATCAACCCCGGTGTCCAGCCCAGTGGGCACGAGCTGCTCGGCCTCCACCGACTCGCTGGGCGCCGCGGGTGACTTCTCCAGTTCACGCACTTCGTTGAAGACGTGCTCGAGCTGCTGCGCGTAGTCTTTCAGCGCGCGCTCGGCCTCCTCCACGGAAATGTCTCCACGGCCGATCAGCGCCGCGGTGTAACCTTTGCGGACCGATCGTTTGCTGTCGATGATGTCGTACATCTTCGGTTGGGTCATCGACGGGTCGTCGCCTTCGTTATGGCCCCGGCGGCGGTAACAGATCATGTCGATCACGACGTCTTTGAGGAAAGCTTGGCGGTAATCCACCGCAAGCTTGGCCACCCAGATACAGGATTCGGGATCGTCCCCGTTTACGTGGAACACCGGCGCGCCGATCGTCTTCGCCACGTCGGTGGGGTACTCGCTGGACCGCGCATATTGCGGCGCGGTAGTGAATCCGACCTGATTGTTCACGATCACGTGCACGGTGCCACCGGTGCGGTAGCCGCGCAGTTGCGACAGGTTGAGGGTCTCCGCCACCACGCCTTGGCCGGCGAAGGCGGCGTCGCCGTGCAGCGCGACCGGCAGCACGGTGAAACCCTCTGGTCCCTTGTCGAGCATGTCCTGCTTGGCCCGGGCGATGCCTTCGAGTACCGGGTCCACGGCCTCCAGGTGCGACGGGTTCGAGATCAGCGACACCTTCGTCTCGCCGTCCCCGAACATCCGGTAGTACTTGCCTTCAGCGCCCAGGTGGTACTTGACATCACCGGAACCGTGTGCCTGGCCGGGGTCCAGGTTGCCCTCGAACTCGCGGAAGATCTGCGAGTACGGCTTGCCCACCAGGTTGGCCAGCACGTTGAGCCGGCCGCGGTGCGGCATGCCGAGCACCACTTCGTCGAGCCCGTATTCGGCGGCCTTGTCCAGCACGGCGTCCAGCAGCGGGATCACGGTTTCGGCGCCCTCCAGCGAGAACCGCTTCTGTCCGACGTACTTGGTCTGCAGGAAGGTCTCGAACGACTCCGCGGCGTTGAGCTTGGACAGGATGTACTTCTGCTCGGCGCGGCTGGGTTTGGCGTGCACCCGCTCTACGCGTTCCTGCAGCCACCGCCGCTCGTCGGGTGCGGAGATGTGCATGTATTCCACGCCGATGTTGCGGCAGTAGGCGTCGCGCAGCACGCCCAGGACGTCGCGCAGGTGCATGTACGACTGCCCGGCGAAGCCGCCGACGGCGAATTCCCGGTCCAGATCCCACAGCGTGAGGCCGTGGCTGAGCACGTCGAGGTCGGGGTGTTTGCGCTGCCGGTAGTTCAGCGGGTCGGTGTCGGCCATCAGGTGCCCGCGGGTGCGGAACGCGTCGATCAGTTCCAGCACCCGGGCGGTCTTGTCTACGGCACCCTCGGGGATGTCCTGCACCCAGCGCACCGGCTCGTAGGGGATTCGCAGCGAGGCGAAGACTCCGTCGTAAAAGCCGCCCTCGCCGAGGAGCAGTTCATGCACATGGCGCAGGAACTCGCCGGACTCGGCGCCCTGGATGATCCGGTGGTCGTAGGTCGACGTCAACGTGATGATCTTGCTGATCGCCATGTCCGCGAGTGCCTGGTCGCTGGCGCCCTGGAAGGCCGCTGGGTACTCCATCGCGCCGACACCGATGATCGCGCCCTGCCCGGTCATCAGCCGCGGCACCGAGTGGTTGGTGCCGATGGTGCCCGGGTTGGTCAGCGAGATCGTGGTGGCAGCAAGATCCTCAGTGGTGAGCTTGCCCTCCCGTGCCTTGCGGATGACGTCCTCGTAGGCCTGCCAGAACTGGGCGAACGTCATCACCTCGCACCCCTTGATCGAGGCGACGACGAGGCTGCGGCCCTTGCCGGTCTTGAGGTCGATGGCCAGGCCCAGGTTGACGTGCTCGGGCGCCACCACGGCGGGTTTGCCCTGCTGGTCGGTGGTGTAGTGGCGGTTGAGCTGCGGGTGATCGGCCAGCGCGCGCACCACCGCGTACCCGATGAGATGGGTGAAGCTGACCTTTCCGCCCCGGGTCCGCCGAAGGTGGTTGTTGATCACGATGCGGTTGTCGACGAGCAGTTTCGCCGGTACCGCACGCACGCTGGTCGCCGTCGGCAGCTCCAGCGAGCTCTCCATGTTCGCCACCACGCGGGCTGCTGCCCCGCGCAGCGGCGTGGTTGCCTCCTGCTGGAACGCGGGCTGCGCTGGGATGGGTAAGGCAGTCCGGTCCTTGGTGGTGCGCGGGGTGGCACCGTTGTCACCAGGTGGCTGGTAGTCGGCGAAGAAGTCATGCCATGAGGAGTCCACCGCCGAGGGGTCGGCCAGGAACTGTTCGTACATCTCCTCGACGAGCCACTCGTTGGGGCCGAACTGCACGGGGGGGTCGCTGCGGGACACTGCTGGATGTCGCCTCTATCCGTTCTGTGCGGGTCTGTTCAGCATCACTGAGGTTCAGCATCACTGAGGCTGGCATCCAGGCTAGTACCCATTCCCGCGGACAAGATGTACGGCGACGCGCGGCGCGTCGGCGAACGGTTAATCGTCGAAACTGTGCTGTGGCGGTGCAGATCTGCACGTCAATCGCTGGAGTACCGGCGGTCACCTGCGACGATCGGCCAGCTGGCCGGCGGCCAGCGGCGCCCCTGTCCCGAGCAGCGTCTTCATGCCGGACAGCACCATCATCCAGCCCGGGCCGGCCACGTTGGGGTGGTCTTGGATGCGCCCTCGAGCCGGTCGTGCACGATGATCAACTTGCGGAAGCCGCCGTCTTGCGGCTCGATTTCCCAGCTCACCCGGCTGGGGTTCCTCGGCAGCGAGTGCCGGATCGTATAGCGAGTGCCAGGTCACGACCAGGCGCCGCGGCGGTTCTGACTCCAGCACTGTCTCATCGCCCCACAGCGACGACCCGCCCGGCGCGTGGTAGCGCAACCCGAAGCCGTGGGTTGGTAGTGGTTAACGACCGCCCGAACCCGGGTTGGCGGTACTTGAAGGGCCACCGACTAGGCGGCCCCTACGCCCAGCTGGGGTCCGTCGAGTGAGCCGGCGGCCCACAGGTGAGCGTAGGGGCCGCCGGCGGCGAGTAGCTCGAGGTGGCGGCCCTGCTCCATGATCCGCCCGCCGTCGAGCACCACGATCCGGTCGGCCTTGGCCGCAGTGGCCAGCCGGTGAGCGATGACGACGGTGGTCCGAGGCGCGGCGAGCCGGTCGGCGGCGACCAGGACCGCCGATTCGGTCGCCGGATCCAGCGCCGCGGTGGCCTCGTCGAGCAACAACAGGTCGGGGTCGACCAGCTCGGCGCGGGCCAGCGCGATCAATTGCCGCTGGCCGGCCGACAGGCCCTGCCCGCGCTCGCCGACCGGCTGGCGAAACCCGTGCGGGAGCGCGGCGATGGCCTCCAGGGCGCCGACCCGCCGGGCCGCTGCCTCCACCTGCGCGGGGGATGCGCCCGGCGCGCCGTAGCTGATGTTGTCGGCGATGTCCCCGCTGAACAGGTGCGCCTCTTGCGGGACCACGCCCAGCCGGTGATGAAAAGCCGCCGGTTCGAAACGACGCACGTCCACCCCGTCGATCAGCACGGTTCCGGCCGTCGGGTCGTAAAACCTTGCGAGCAGCTTCACGACGGTGGACTTGCCGGCTCCGGTGGTGCCCACCAGGGCGACGGTCTCCCCGGGCGCGATGTGCAGTGACACCCTGTCCAGCGCGGGTGCCGCCGAGCCGGAGTAGCTGAAGCTGACATCGCGCAGCTCGACCTCGCCGCGCAGCCGTGCCGGCACTGCGACCGCATCGGCGCCTGGCGCCGGCACCGAAATCGGCGTGTCCAGCAATTCCCGGATGCGCCGCAGCCCGACCGCGGCCTGCTGGTAGCCGTCGAAAACCTGGGAAAGCTGTTGTACCGGCGAAAAGAACAGTCCCAGATACAGCAGGAACGCGGTGAGCACCGCAGCGCTGACGGTGCCGGTGGCCACCCGGAAGGCGCCAACGCCGAGCACAGCGGCTTGCGCGAGACCTGACAGCAGGGCCACGAAGGGGAAGTAGGTGGCGATATAGCGCTGGGCGCGCAGCCGGCTTCGCCGGTAGGCATCGCTTCGGGCGGAGAATTCCCTGGCCGACCGTCGCTCCCGGGTGAACGCCTGGGTCACCCGGGCACCGGACACGTTTTCCTGCAGGTCGGCGTTGACCTCGCTGACCCGTTCCCGGGCCTCGGCGTAAGCCACCGAGGACAGCCGCTGGAACACCACCGTGGCCGCGATCAGCAGTGGGAGGGCCAGCATCGCCACCATTGCCAGGCCGGCGTCGGTGACCAGCAGCGCGATCGCGACGCCGACCACGGTGAGCACGCTGATCAGCGCGGTGGACAGACCGGTCTGCAGAAACGTGGACAGCGCGTCCACGTCGGTAGTCATCCGGGTCATGATCCGGCCCGCCATCTCACGCTCGAAATAGTCCAGCCCGAGCCGCTGCAAGTGGGCGAAGCTGCGGATCCGCACCAGGTACAGCAGCGTTTCCCCGGCTCGGGCGGCGACCACGGTCTGCGCCGCGACGACCAGCCAGTCGGCGATGACCACCCCGAGCCCGACGGCGACCACGATGGCGAGCAGGTGCGGCGCGTGCCGGGTGATGGCCTCGACGGCGACACCGCCCAGCGCCGGGAATGCCACCGTAGCCAGGGCGTCGAGCCCGACCAGGGCAGCGGTGAGCGACAGCCATCCCAGCATCGGGCGCAGCAGCCGGTTGAGCCGGAAGTTCGGATCGGGTGTGGTCGGGTCGGTTCCCCCGAGACTCGGCTGCGCGCTGGCCGGCGGCAATGCGGCCACCGCTGCGAGCAGCTCCGGGGTCGGCCCGATGCTGCCGACCATGCCGGCTGCCATCCCGCCCCGGCCACCGCCGCCCATCCCACCGCGAACGACACTGCCCACGCCTTGCACCGCTCGGACCGCTCCCGGACTGTCGCCGGTGTCAGCCGGTGCGCCAGTCAACGCAGTGGCGGGCCACAGCTGTGCGGTGATGCCGTCCGGACTCGGCTCCGGACCCGGACCCGCTACCGCGGTGACGTCCTCGATCAGCTCGCCGGGGCCGGCGAGCAGCGCGCGGAACAGCGCGCACCGAACGCTCAGCTCCGCGTGCGTGCCGACGTCGACCACCCGGCCGCCGTCGAGCACCGCGATCCGGTCGGCCAGGGCCAGCGAGGAGCGGCGGTGCGCGATGAGCAAGGTGGTGCGCTGCGCGGTGACCGTCCGCAGGGTGGCGTGGATGGCAGCCTCGGTCGCGGCGTCGACCGCGGAGGTGGCGTCGTCGAGCACCAGCACCCGCGGGTCCGATAGCAGAGCTCTGGCCAGCGCGATCCGCTGGCGTTGGCCGCCGGACAGGGTAAGCCCGCGCTCACCGACCTTGCTGTCGTAGCCCTGCGGCAAGGCGCAGATGAACTCGTGGGCCGCGGCCGCCTTCGCGGCCCGGCGCACCTGCTCGTCGGTGGCGTCCGGGCATCCGTAGGCGATGTTGGCCCGCACCGTGTCGGAGAACAGGAACGCCTCTTCGAAGACCATTCCCAGGGCTCGGCGCAGCGACACCAGCCGTAGCTGCCGGATGTCGACGGTGTGGCCGGGCGGACCGATCCGGATAGTGCCCTGCTGCGGCTCGTAGAACCGGGCCAGCAGCAGCGAGACGGTGGACTTGCCCGAGCCCGGGGTACCCACCAGGGCCAGCGTCTCGCCCGGTTCGATGCGTAGTGACAGCCCGTCGAGCACCGGCTCGCTGCGGGTGTAGCCGAAGCGCACGCCGGACAGCTGCACCGCCAGCGGACCGTCCGGGACGTCGATCGCGTCTGGTGCGTCCTGTATGTCCGGCTGGGAGTCGATCAGCTCGTAGACCCGTTCCACTCCGGCCCGGGCCAACTGCGCGAGGACCACCAGGTTGGCGATCAACCGGGCCGGGACGACCAGCAGCGTCAGGTACGCGGCGAACGCCACGAACGTGCCCAAGCTGATCTTCCCGTTCAGCGTCAGCATGCCGCCGAGGGCGAACACCGTGACCTGTCCCAGTGACGGCAACGCGGTGAGGGTCGGAGCGAATGTCGCGTTCAGCCGTGCTGCGCGTAGCCGTTCGGCATACAGCTGCCGGGCCAGCGTCTCGAGCCGGGACACCGCACGGGCCTCCTGGCCGAAGCCCTTGACCACCCGGATCCCGGTGACGGTCTCCTCCACGTGCTCGGCGAGGTCGGCCGCGCGTTGCTGCGCCGACCAGGTCGCCGGAAACAACCGGTGCCGCATCCGGGTGGTGATCAGCCCGGTGACCGGCACCACGACCAGCGCGACAAGCGTGAGCACGGGGGATAGCCACAGCATCGCGACCAGCGCGACAGCACAGAGCACCAGCACCCCCGCCGTCAGGGGTACCAGCGACAACAGGCCCTGTACCAGCGCCAGGTCCGAGATGGCGCGGGAGACGACCTGCCCGGTGCGCAGGCTGTCCTGCTTGGCGCCGTCGAGTTTCTGCACCGCGCGGAATACCGCATTGCGCAGGTCGTGCTGCACATCCAAGGACAGCCACCCGCCGAGATAACGGCGGACGAACGCGGTTGCGAACTGTAGCAGCGCCACCCCGGCCAGCGCGCTGACCAGCCAACCCAGTCGCTGGGTGAGCCCCGCCACGGCGTCATCGATTGCCAGGCGGGTGAGTAGTGGGGTGGCCGCCTCCGCGCCGACGCCGACGCCGGAAGCGAGCAGGGCCACGAGCGCCAAGCGGGGATGGCGCCAGGAAGCTGCCCAGAGCCTGCGGATCCAGCCGCCCCGGTGCGCGGAAATCTGTGCGGGCACGTTTGCCAGGTTATGCGGCGATCCCGGCAGCCACGGGGTCGTTGAGGCCCGGCTCAGAGATCAGCGATGGTGTATCGGCGCCTTGTCGTCCTGGCTGAACCGGGAACTGACGGGGGAAGCCTCGAGCTGGCGCGGCACGACCAGTACCTGGCGCGGTTGGCAGAAGGGATTGGGATTGCGGGCGAGCCGCTCAAGCGGTTCGGTTCCGTCCCCGATGAGGTGCTGGTGCGCGGTCTCCCACACATGGCAAGGCCACCGGCGACGGCGCAACCATCCCGAGCAGACCGGGCAGCGGCCAGTGTGGTCAGGCTGGTGTTGGACGAGCAGTTCCCGCCATCCGTCGGTGATGGTCTGGATATGTCTGCGCGCCAGCGGCGCCGACAGCGTCGCGCCCGCCCGTGCAGCCATGTCCTCAACCGCTGCCAAGCGATCCAGTACCGCTCGCCGCACCCGACGATCCACTGACTTACCTCCTTGTCGCTCCCCCGACCACCCCGAGAGCGCCCTTGTCACGCCTAACGATTCGACCGAACTGCCGTCACGCCGCAGTGCACTGTCTACCGGACGCCGCTCGTGAACTTAAAGCCCCGTCACCCTGCTGTCGTGCCGATGGGCCATGGCGGTGGTAGCTGACCGATCGGATCTGTCGCGCCATCGTGGGCGCTGGACTGAACCGCCGTCTGTGCAGGTCAGACGTATCGGACGGGCGTGGACAGACCGGGCGGTCCGCCATATCGTGCCCAGCTGGTCGCGACGGCGAAAAGCCGGTGAGGTTCTCGCCGGTGGAAAATCCACCCGGATTGCCTAAGCGTCTGCCGCGGTAACGGCGCACCCCGGCGACCGTCTCTCGGCGCACCCGCGATCCGGGACAAGGGCGTCCCAAGACGGTCTGAATGCAATCCTGCTAGCCGTGGCGTCCGGTGAATGCACGCTGGGCGTTCTCGGAGCGGATAATCGACGGTCGTGGCGGCACGCCCGTACGTCCTGCTGTCGGCGGCGATGTCCATCGACGGCTGCCTCGACGACTCCGGCGATGCCCGGTTGATGTTGTCCAACGAGGCGGACCTCGATCGGGTCGATGAGGTCCGGGCCGGTGTCGATGCCATTCTGGTGGGGGCGGGCACGATCCGCCGGGACAACCCGCGGCTGCTCATCCGCTCTGCCGAGCACCGGGAGCAACGGATCCGGCGTGGCATGGCTGCACATCCGATGAAAGTCACGCTGACCGGTAGCGGTGAGCTGGACGGAGCGGCCCGGTTCTTCACCTCGGGGGACAGCGAGAAACTCGTCTACGCGCGCGATCCCGCCGTTCCGGGCTTGCGCGACGCACTCGGCGATGTGGCGGCCGTCGTCGCCGCCGGAGACCCCATCGACCTGGCAGCAGTACTGGATGATCTCGCCAAGCGCAAGGTGCAACGCCTGATGGTGGAAGGTGGCGGAACCGTCCATACTCAGTTTCTCAGCGCCGGCCTAGTGGATGAGATCCAGGTGGTGATCGCTCCGTTTCTCATCGGTGGTCACGCCGCTCCCCGGTTCGTCCATCCCGGTCGGTTCCCGCAGGGTCCGGAACATCCGCTGACGCTCGCCGAGACCCGTCAGATGGGCGACGTCGTCCTGCTCCGCTACCTGGCCTGCCCCGGCAATGGCGTCCAATGAGGCGATCTTCGACCGATCGGGATCGCCGGTACCTGCGGCGAGCTATCGAACTCGCACACAATTGCCCCCCGTCGCGCAGCGCTTTCTCGGTCGGCGCGGTGATCGTCGAAGCCAACGGCGTGGTGCTCGCCACGGGTTACTCCCGCGAGACGCACCCTAATGATCATGCGGAGGAGGCCGCTCTGGCCAAGCTCGTGCCGCACGACTACCGCCTGGCCGGGGCCACCCTCTACAGCTCGCTCGAACCATGCAGTACCCGCTCCTCGCGCCCCCGCAGTTGTACCGACCTCATCCTCGCCACCCCGATTGCGCGGATCGTGTTCGCGTGGCGTGAGCCGGACCTGTTCGTCAACTGCGACGGCGCCGAACTGCTTCATGCTGCAGATCGAGAGGTGGTAGAGATACCAGAGCTCGCTTACCTGGTCCGCCGAACCAACCAGCACCTGCTGAATCCTTGAGGCCCGGCGATGCCTACCACCCCGTTTCATACCGAACTGGCGGTCCCGGTCGCCGGCGGCGCCTTGACCGTCGGCGTCGCCGGTCCCGGTGCACCGGGCGCCGCGCCCGTGGTGCTGGGCCTGCACGGCACCACCGGGTCGCACCGCGCGCTGGCGGCGGTAGCCCGCCACCTGGCGGCCCGCAACATCACAATTCTGGTACCCGACCTGAGGGGCCGAGGTGCCAGCGCCGGATTGCCGGGGCCCTACGGACTCGACACCCATGTGGCCGACCTGGTCGCGGTCCTCGACCACTGGGGCGCGGAACGGGCCGTGCTCGCCGGTCATTCGCTGGGGGCATGGGTGGCCGCGCGGGCGGCCGCGGCGCATCCGGAACGCTCCGCGGGCGTCGTGCTGGTCGACGGTGGCCTCTCGCGGCGGTTGTCCGGCGGCATCGATCCCGACGCGGTTATCGACAGCGTCCTCGGCCCGGCTCTGGTACGGCTCCGGATGACCTTCGCGTCCCGTCGGCACTACCGCGACTTCTGGCGCCGCCACCCGGGCTTCGCCCACCACTGGAACGCCGACATCGCGGACTTCGTGGATTACGACCTGGTCGGGCCGCGTGGCTCGCTGCGTTCCAGGGTGGTCGAGGAGGCGGTGCGGGTCGATGGGCGCGACGTGCTCGACGCGACCGCCGCGTGGGCAGCGCTGGCCGCCGTCGCCCAACCGGTGGTCCTGCTGCGCGCGCCCCGTGGCTTTGCCGATGAACCCAGTCCGTTGATCCCTGAGACCCTGGTCGACCAAGCCAGGCGCATCGTGCCGGGGCTGGGCGAACTGCTCATCGACGACACCAACCACTACCTGATCGTGTTCGGTGATCGGGAGGCGGCCGCCGTGGCCGGTGAGATCGCGCGGGTGACCACGGCCGGCGCTGCGTGAGCCTGGCTCATCTCCCTTAGCGTGCTTGCGATCACAGCTTGGAGAAGATCTCGTTGAGCTCAGCCTCAGTGAATGATTGCAGGATCACGGGTTTGGTATAACCTGACATGCCGGCGGCTAACACATATTCGGTCACCGCCTTGTCGTCCGGAGCCTGCACATGAGCGAGAAAATCGTAGTCGCCGCCCATGAGCATATATAGGTTATTGGGGGGCAACGTCACCCCGTATTTCGGAGCGAGTTTCTTGGCCGCTGCGAGTTCTGGCGGAACCTGCTTAGCGTGCTGGAGTCCTTGCTCGGTGAAACTCGCCATGATTACGTACGCCGGCATAGCTACATCCTTTCGAGGTACCGTTACTTACCGTAGCGGCTTCATCTGAAGTTCGTGCCTTCCGATGGGGCGTCCTGACTCGAGCATTGCGTTGATGCGGGCTGGGGTCATCGGAGCCGCGTGCGGATGTTTTGGAGTCCTGTTTCGGATGTTTGAGCTTCTGCCGGGCCAGTAGGGGTGGCGAGTCGCCGCAGTCCGCGCCGAACACCGAGCAGTTGGCTTCGGATCACGCCCAGGGAGCTGTCGAGTTACGCGCATTTCGACGCAGCGGATTCGGCCTCGGGTCACGCGAACTGGAGGCAGGGCCGGCGGCCTGTGCCAGCGCCGCGCACACGGTCGTCTCTCCGCCGAGCGAGGTCAGCGCTTGGCGCTGTCCTTGATGGTTTCAACGTCGTGGGCCAGCCTTGCCAGTGCATGCTCCGACACGGATTGCATGCCACTCTTGATCTCACCGGCACCGATGAACGTCAGTAACCCACCGACCGCGAGCATGGCGAAGCCGACGACCAGCGCCGCCGCCCACAGCGGCAACACCCGGGCCAGCGCGCTGGTCACCGCGACCACCAGGGCGCTCAGTCCGAGCACGGCGATTGTTACCCCGGCGCCGACCAATCCGGCGCCGGTCCCGGCTTGCTTGCCCTTCTGTTTGAGCTCCGACAACGCCAGCCGCAGCTCCTCGCGTACCAACTGCGAGATTTGCTCGGACAGCCGGCTGACCAACTCCACAACGGACGGTTCAGCCGGATCGCCCGGCTCCTGCGGCTCGGTCACGCCGCGGGAGGTACCCGCAGCGACCGGATTTAAACACTGGGGAGCGACAGGGCGGTCGGCACAGCGGCCTAGGGCAGGACAGACCGGACCGAATCCGCTGAGCGCCCCACCACCGCGGTCCCGTCGTCTGCGGTGATGATCGGTCGCTGGATCAGAATCGGATGGGCGGCCAGGGCCTCGATCCACCGGATGCGGTCACTGTCCTCGCGTGGCCACGTGGCCACGCCCAACTCGGCCGCCACGGGCTCGCCGACGCGGGCGATGTCCCAGGGCTCCAGGCCGAGGCGCTGCAGCACGTCTTCGATCTCCTGAACGGTTGGCGGTGCTTCCAAGTAATACCGCACCTTGTACTGGGCGCCCTCCGCATCCAGTAGCGACAACGCTGAGCGGCACTTGGAGCAGTTCGGATTGATCCAGATCTCCATGACTTCGGTCTCTCGGTTCTCACGGCGACGTCTTTGCCGGCCAGCCGGCCAGGCCGGCAAACATGGGTCCACCGACCGGGCCATTCTCGAACACTGGCCGTGTACAACGGCCCGGTGGGGCGCGGAGATCCGACAGGACCCGGCGACCACCGTGCTACCCGACCCCACCCCCGGTCCAGCGAGCGGCGCCTGGTTCGTTTCGCCGAGCGGCAGGTGGGTGACGCCGCTCGGCATGGGTGGAACCGACGTCAGACCGTCTCGAAGGTGACTGTGACGTCGGAGAAGCCGAGTGAACCAGCCAGTGTGGTGAGCATTTGCCGGGTGTTCTCCTGGCCACGGCGGGCCAGATCGCTCGTCTTGGCGGCCTCGTTCAACTTGGCCTGGGCGAGCTGGTAGAGCTCCTGCTCATCCGCCGGGTTGTCTTGTAATGCGTCGGCGATTCGATTGAGCAGGCCCCGCTCGCGGCCGACCACGCGGCTCGCGGCCGGGTCGAGGACGGCAGGCGCCAACCGCGGTGCCGGCAGCGCGACAATGACCGAACGTCGGTCCGGGGACACCGCCACCCGGTCCGGGCCGAGATTGCTGAAGTCGACCATCGCGTCGACCGAGCCGGTGCCCAGGAAGGTGGTGCGCTCGCCGCTGATCAGCGACGGCACGTGAAGGGTGTCGTGCTCGACGTCTACCACGACCTGAAAAGTGCCGGTGGCGGCGTGGTACTTCGATATATCCTGCAACGCCAGCAGCAGCGGCGCCGGACTATGGTCCACGATCTGTTGCTTGAACGGGTTGCCCCAGTGTGGGAACACATCCACAAGCTGCGTGGTGACCGGCACCAGGACCGCAATCCCGAGGAGCGCGGCGAGCAGCTTCCGGGGTCCCCGGCTGCGGCTGCCCGAATGTTCCGAGGAATCGACCCTGTCACGCTCGAGCAGCTGGGGCATGCCAATCTCCAACAAGTCGGTGCGGCCTCAACAGTAGCGCGCCAAGCGTTTGACCATCCACCAACATACAGCGCTGAAGCGCTATCGCCGGCCAGAGCTCGGGGCCAGCCGGGCTGGCCTCATCCGCTGGGCAGACGCACCACGTCGTGGTCGATGATCACGAACTACGGGCAGCGCTCCTGGAGCTTGACCGCGCCGAAGTCGATTCGCGTGTCCCTATTGATCGTACTGCCGGGAGCGATATTCTGTGAACAAACCTTCCAGTTTCTGTCGAAGATCTGGTGGCGGCCGGCACCAGTCGCGTCGTGCGATGTCGTAATGGTTATCGCGTAGTTTGTGAGGCTTTGGATTCGGTCCTGAGCCGCTTGCAAACGAGAACCGACAAGGTTGGGCATTGTCCAGGTCATCGGGGCTGCGGTCGCGCTTGCCGCCGTCGATGGAACTGCTGGTGCAGATGATAGATGAACGTCGGCGGTCTGGTGGGATGTCGATGAATCACACGCGCCAACCCCGATCACAAGGATGGTCGCAATACTTAGCGCGCCGCCAATACGGCGTATCATGGATAGCGGGTCGCGCCGCTGTGACGCTGCGGTGTGCACCGGCTCAGCATGCCAGATGAGGCCGACGTATTGACGATCGTATCCACAGTGGCCGCCCTTTCAGAATGCTGTTGCGTTGCGTCGGGACCACCTATCGTCAAGGGAGGCGCGCCAGTTGCCGGTTGGTACCGCGGGGGTGGGGAGTGAGTGTGATGCAGCCGTTGCAAAGCCACCTGGATCAGTGGGAGCCGGTGATCTCCAGCCTGGTCGCCGCAGACCGCGGTGACACCGTCGCTGATCAGGCCCTTGACTTGGTCTTGGCTTCGTTAGGGGAGCACGCTGACTGGCGGCAGGTGGTCGCCGTGTTGCGCCGTATCCGTACCGGTCAGCGTGATCCTGCCCTGGTCACCGGGCTCGATCCGATCGACACCGTCATCGTGCGGCGTGCGCTGGCTGCGCTGGCCGGCACCGTGCCCGTCGACGCCAACGCCTGGCGGGCCGGCGTCACACCTGCCTCGCCGCGCGAGCAGAGTCCGCCGCTGGCCGCCCTGGCCAAGGCCACGGTCGCGGCCGCCAAGGGCGACCTCGACGCCACCAACGCCCTACAACCGCTACTACGAGCTCTCGCGGGTCACCCAGATTGGGCGCCGCTTGCCGCTGTCGTGCAGCGCATCCTCGCCGGCGACCGCGATCCCGCGCTGGGTGACGCGCTCGACCACCCGGCCGCGACTGCCGTCGTCGGCCTCATCTTGAACCAGCTCACCGAGTTCGACAGCCACTGACGTGCTCTCGGATACCGAAGGATTGCTGGCGCTTCTCACCGGCGGGCAGCCACGTTGCGCGGTTCTGGGCACCCCCGCCGCCGACGCAGCCCTCGGCCAGCGGGTCTGGCCGGCATTGCGTCAGCTGCTTCGGCTGGCCTCGAGCTGTTAGCGACGGATCTGCTGGCCCAGGGGCGCCCAGTCGGCAGGACGGCCGACGTGGTTGGAGAACTCGACGGACCACCGCCACCAACTGTGGTCCTCGGCGTGCTGCCACTTCTGGAGAACGCCTACCTCGCCACCGGAGAGCAGCACGGGCAACCCGTAAAGCTCCTCGGTGGGCCACACCTCGCTGCGGCGCAGGGCCGACCCGTCGAGCTCGACCAAGGTCATCGGGGAGTATTCACCGTCCCGATCGACATCGCCACGGACCACGACCCGGTCGTCGTCGGCGATGACTTCGATCTTCGCCTGGGCCGGCGCGGCGTGGATGAGCACTCGATTGAACCCGCCGGCGGTGGTGCAACGCGCGAACTCCAGGCCGTTCATCGCCCCGTCACGGCTGCGGATATTCCATGTCCAGTTCATGTCGCTTTCCCATCCCGTTGGAAGCAGCCTGGTCGCAGGTGCGGGCGGCCTAGCAGATTACGCCGGGCCACCGCGCGCACGGAAGCGATCCGGTCCGGCTCGACAGGCGACGCCGCGGCTGCGGACGGGCCGGTCGGGCGGTGCATCCTGACCACCGTGGAAAAGGGGTCGCTCGTGACCGGAAGGCCGTCGGGATGAACATCCCGCAGGACGCCGAGGAGGAATTCGAGCCGGACTATCGCTTCACGCTGGCCAACGAGCGGACCTTCCTGGCCTGGTTGCGCACGGCGCTGGCGCTGCTGGCCGCGGCCGTGGCAGTGGTACAGCTGGTCCCGGAGTTCCCGGTGCCGGGCGCTCGGCACGTCGCGGGCGGCCTGCTCGCAGCGCTCGCAGTGATCACCGCTGGCGGGGGACTGCGCCGCTGGGAGCAGGTCGACCACGCCATCCGTCGTGGCCTGCCGCTACCCCGCCACCGCGTCCCGTGGGTGCTCGCCGGTGGCTTGATCCTGGTCGCGCTGCTCGGGTTCGTGCTGGTGGTCAGCAAGATGGTCGGCAGGTGAGTACATCTCCGGGCCGCCGATCACCGGATGACGGCTTGCAGCCCGAGCGGACCACGCTGTCGTGGCACCGCACGTCTTTGGGCGTGCTCGGCAACGGTGCGCTGCTGCTGCTGCGCGACCTCAACAACTACACCGGGCCGCTGCGCCTGCTACCAGCCGGGCTGGCTGCGGTGATCGTGGTGGCCACTTACCTCGTGGGCCGGCAGCGCGGACACCAGCTGGCCCGGCGACCGCTGCCGGACCAACTCACGGCCCGCTGGCAGGTCCGCCTGATCGGCGCCTCGGTGGTGGTTCTCATCGTGGTGACCGCACTCGCGCTGCCGGTCTGAAGCATCATCGGTGGCAGCGACGGGTTTCAGCCGGTCCTGCGTAACCGGCCGATTAGCGGCAAGAACCGGCCGACCCGGGCCGCGTAATCGCGGTAGACGCGCTGATGCAGCCGTTTGAGGTGCGGCTCCTCCACCAGGCGAGTCTGGATCTGTAGGGCAGCCAGGCACACCAGCACCGCAACGGCGGCGAGCGCGGTAGGCACCAGCAGACCGACCGCCAGCCCGTTGGCAAACACGCTGGTATATGTCGGGTTGCGGATTAGCCGGAACGGACCATGCACGATTAGCGGCGTTCTGAACTGCGGGTTGATGCCGGTCTGCCAGGCGGAGCCCATCGTGCGCTGGGCGTGGACGGCGAGGACCAGCGCGCCGAGAAACAGCAGCGCGCTCAGCCCTGCCACTGCCGGTGGTAGCACCGTCCCGATCGGACGGATTCCGGCCAGCGCAAGCGAGGGATTCGCCAACTCGAGGCCGCAGGCCACGAGGAACAAGACGTTGGCGCTGCGCTCCGCGCGGTTGGCACCCAGGCTCGCCAACCAGGCAGAGTGTCCTGTCCGGCGGTGCAGCAACAGCGGTTGGACCACGAACACCACCAGGACATAGATCAAGGCGAACAGCAAGCCGGTCAAGCTGGCGGCCGCTCCGGCGGTCACGTGCTCTCCACGTGCGCGATGGTATTGCTGCGGTGAGTGCCCGCAGACTGTCAGACCTGTTTTGTAGCGTACGGGTGGTGATGGTTCGGCAGGCGATTCCCGCGGACTTGGCCGAGACGGCGCCCGGTCCGGAGTTGTGCTCGGACGCGACGAGCACCCCGGTGAGGTCCCCGGCTGGGGTGCCGTCCCCGCGGAGGTCGCGCGCAACCGCCCGGTCCGCCGCAGCCGCGCTGCGCCGCGATGTCCAGATCCGGGACCGGTTCTGGGTCTACCCCGGATGTCGCGCCAGCGCCCACAGCGCCGACCTCGACCACACGCTGGACCACGCTCTCGGCGGACTCACTCGGATTGCCAGGCGTTCCAGCCGCCGATGAGGTCGGAGACGTCGGCGAAACCGTTGGCCGCCAGCAGGCTCGCGGCCGCGATGGATCGGTAACCGCCGGCGCAATTCACCAGGACCGGCCGCTCCGGATCGAGCGTAGACATCAGCTCGCGCAATCTGGGCAGCGGCAGGTTCACCGCACCGGGCAGGGCGCCACCGGCGAATTCACCCGGACCCCGGACGTCCACTACCTGGAGGTCGGCGATGGTGGCGATGCACTCGGCGGCCTGCTGGCTGGTCAGCCGGCTCTGGGTGGACGTCAGGTCCGGTTGGGCGATCAGGGCGTCGAGATCGGTGACCGCGCCGGCCACGGTGTCGATGCCGACTCGGGCCAACCGCAGCCGAGCCTCGGCAGCCTCGCCGGCGTTGCCGATGAGGATGACCGGCTGCTCCAGTGCGTGCACTGCCGCGGCGTACTCGGCGAAGCGCCCAGACAGCCCGACGTTGACCGCGCCGCGCAGGTGACCGGCCGCGAAGGCCTGGTCATCCCGCACGTCGAGGAGCAGCACGCCGGCTTCGGCACGGCGTACCGCCTCCGCGGCCGGGATCTCCGGGATGGTGGCATCCGGATCGAAAGCGTCGTGCCCGGCGCGGTTGAGGGTCACCTCCTGCGCGAAGTAGGCCGGCGGCTCGGGTAGGCCCTCGATGACCGTGGTGACGAACTCGTCCTCGCTCATCGGGGCCAGCGCGTAGTTCACCGCGCGCTGCTGGCCCAGGGTGGACACGGTTTGCGACGACAGCGACTTGCCGCACGCGCTGCCCGCGCCGTGGCCGGG
>Ga0134126_10001543_pt1 | contig 29351 bp, 29 predicted proteins | sample KB31752_FD_96881 | JGI IMG/M metagenome (GOLD analysis project Ga0134126, IMG submission 96881) | Terrestrial soil microbial communities with excess Nitrogen fertilizer from Kellogg Biological Station, Michigan, USA - KB3-175-2 | ecosystem: Environmental > Terrestrial > Soil > Unclassified ... | reverse complement strand
GACGTGCGCCTCCCGGACCGGGCCGACGATGCCGCCCTGCACAAGTTCGACCACCTGATGATAATTCTCGGTGGCGTGAATCTGGATGCCCATCTGCGTCGCGACCTTCGCTTTGGCCGCCGCCTCGCGGATGCGTCGCGCTTCCCAGATGTTGTGCGTCAGCGGCTTCTCACAATACACGTGCTTGCCGTGCTGCAGCACGAGCATCGTGGCAAAGGCGTGTGTGTGCTCGCAGGTGCTCACGACGACCGCATCGAAATCCCGCGCGTTTTCAAACAGCCTCCGAAAATCGACGACCTTTTTCGCGCGCGGATGCTTCACAGCCGCGGCGTCGAGGTTTTTCGCATTCACGTCACACAAGGCAACGATGTTCTCGGAGGAAACCGATTCAAGATTGGCCGCGCCCCGGCCGCCGGACCCGATGATGGCGACGTTCAGTTTGTCGTTCAGGTTTTGTCCGCGAAGAAAGGCGGGCGCGGCTGTGATTGCGCCGGCGGCAGTGAACAGCGCGCGCGTAAAACGGCGTCGGGTGAGCGGGCGGGTCATGCCCGTTTGTTGACGGGTTCCAACGCCGCTGTCAAGCAATCCGTGTTGCCACCAGCCGGACGGCCGGGCAAAAGCGCACGAAACAAAACCGATTTGACTCCACCGTCCTTTGCTTGCCTAATTCGCCTGCCAATTATGAGCGACCCTGCACAAATACTGCGCGATTTCAAACCCTCGAAAGAATTCTTTGTCGGCATTGACTCCGACGGCTGCATTTTCGACAGCATGGAAATCAAGCATAAGGAGTGTTTCACGCCGATGTTCATCAAGCATTTCGATCTTCAGGCTGCCAGCAAGTACGCCCGTGAAGTCTGGGAGTTCGTGAACCTCTACTCGAAGGACCGCGGCGCGAACCGTTTCCCGGCCCTGTCGAAAGCGGTCAGACTTCTCGGAGAGCGTCCGCCCGTGAAGGCGCGCGGCGTGAAGATGCCAGATCTCTCCTCGATCGATGAGTGGATCAAACGGGAAACGAAGCTCGGCAACGCCACCCTCAACGCGGAAGTGAAGAATGGCAACAAAGGACTCGAACAGGTCAAACGCTGGTCGGATGCCGTGAATGCGCAGATCGAAGACATCGTGAAAGGCGTGCCGCCGTTTCCCCGGGTGCGGGAATGTTTGCAGAAGATCAACGCACGGGCGGACGCGATGTGCATTTCGCAAACGCCCGCCGAGGCGCTCAAGCGGGAATGGACCGAGCACGGCCTGGCCGGCTTTGTCAGGATGATTGCGGGCCAGGAAATGGGCACCAAGACGGAGCACCTGAAATTCGCCGCCGCCAACAAGTATGGGCGCGACAAAATCCTGATGATCGGCGATGCGCCGGGTGATCTCAAAGCTGCCAGAGCCAACGGCGCGCTGTTCTTTCCGATCACCCCCGGCGCCGAGGAAGCCTGCTGGGAACGTCTCCATGCAGAAGGGCTCGACAGATTCTTCGCCGGAAGTTATTCCGGCGATTATGAGGCAACGCTGGTGAAGGAATTTGACGCGTGCCTGCCCGAAAAGCCCGGTTGGCAGCTGGCGCCGTGAAGCGACCGCGGTTCACCGCTACGACCGCCAGTCCAACGAACGGATGCGGCCGTCTGCGTCCCGGTTACCGGCGAAGGCATTGAGTTTCAACTCCGCCCCGCGCGAAGTGAAGCGGGCATCCACCCAACCGACGGGCTCCGTGTCGCTGAAGTTATAGCCCACCGCCGGAATATTCACGAGATGAATTCCGGCCTCCAGACCGAAGGCGTATTTGTGCGAGTGGCCGTAAATAATCGACTTCACCTTGCGATGAGGACGGACCACTTCGAAGAGGCGTTCTGCGTCGAGAAGTTCACCGTCTCCATCGCCGAGCGTGTGATGGACGAATATGATCGTTGCCCGTTCATCCGAATTCTTCAGAATCTGGCCCAGCCAGTCTCGTTGTGATTTTCCGAGCAGCCCGGCGGCCTTGTTCGTATAAAAGAGAGAGTCAAGCATTACGAACCGGACCGACGGTTTCTCGATGATGAGCACGTATTTTCCAGCGACCTTTTGCCGGGCTCCGGACAGTTTCTTGAAAACCTTGAAGAAATTGTTCCGTTCGTCGTGGTTGCCCAGACCTAAATAAATCGGGGCAAGTTCGGCCACCGGGGCGAGCAATTCTCTGACAGCTTCGTAATCGGCGACCTCACCCGTGAGCCTGGCGGCGTCGCCGTTAAGGATCACGCCCTCGGGTTGGCTGTCGATCACCTGTGGAATAATCCTTCCAAGATTCTGTGTCGGGAAAAAACCTCGATATTCGTTCTTTGGATCGGCCGGAATATGCGTGTCAGACAACAGGGCGAAGTGGACGGGTTTTTCCGCCGACGAAGCGTCATCACCTGCGACGCTTAATTCCCGGATCACGGCCGCGCCGGCTAGCGCCCTGGTCGTGGTGCAAAGGAACCGCCGTCGGTCCATCGGTTGATAAAAAATCCCGGGCATGTTTTTGGTCTTTCAGATGTTGCCCGACACTTAAGGCCACTCATCGACTTCGGGCAAGGGTGATTTTCAAGATTACCGTATGCGTGCGGCAGATTTGACTGTGCCAGTGAACAGCGTTCACGTCATACTGGCATCACACCGATGGCTGAGCCGGCCCTGAAAAACCTGGTTTCGTCGCTGGGACTTGAAAAATACCGGCGCCATATCTTTATTTGCGCCGACCAAACGGAACCGAAGTGCGCTCCGCGGGAACGCGGTCTCGCGGCCTGGGAGTTCCTGAAAAGGCGGCTAAAGGAACTGCAACTGGCCGGGCCCGAGCCGCTGGTTTATCGCAGCAAGGTGAATTGCCTGCGCGTTTGCACGGCCGGGCCGGTCGCGGTGGTGTATCCCGATGGTGTCTGGTATCACTCATGCACGCCCGAGGTATTGGAGCGTATCATTCAGGAGCATTTGATCAGCGGTCGTCCCGTTCAAGAATACAGTTTTGCCCGGAATCCATTCACCTGGTTGGACGACACGCTCGACGGCGTTGCACCAGCACCTTGAACGACCGCCCCAGATGTGCGGGGTGCGTCAGCGTTTGAAATTGGCGCGCACGGGCCGAAGTCCATTCACCCAGCCCTGGCTTTCCACGCCAGGCCGTCCCGACAACTTCTGTCAGGAATTCGGCCTGCGAACAAAACCGTTCGGTCTGCAAACCCGCCGCCTCTCCGGCTTCGATGAGCGAGGAAAAATTGACATGCGCCGTCAGGTCCTGCCGTCCGATGTTCGCCAGCACGTCATCGCCCGGCCTGTGCCGATGATAGGCGCGCAATGTCCCGTTGACGCGGTGGGGCGAAAAGAACTCGTCGTCGGAGAGACCGTAATCGATCGTGAGCAGACGGCCTTGTTGCAGAGCCGAAGCGGCCTGCCGCCACCAGTGCGCCGCTGCCGGACAGATTTCAGTAGTGAATCCATCCGGCAACACCGCCAGCAGTTGAGGGTTTAAGCGCCGCAACATGTCCAGCGGCGCATCCGTCCCGGTGACACATTTCGCCGACGACCCATGGTCGGTTCCAGATTCGACACGAGATCGACGCCAGACCAATTGCTTCTCTTCCAGAGCGACATTCCATTCGAACCAGCACTTTTCCCCGGCGTTCCAGCCGACGCGATGAACCGGCATGGCGTCGAGCAGTTCATTTGAAAACATGACGCCGTGTATCCCCGTTGCAGGCAACGATTCCCAGGAACGGAACCAGAGGACGTTGTCCTCAAAGCAGCCCAGATTTTCCCGCTGTGACTGCTGCCTGCGAATCGACGGCTCCAGGATCCAGTACTCCGTCTCTTTGAAAAGTTCAGACCGATGCGACGAGAGCCAGTTGAGAATATCCAACGCGAGCCGGCCATCGTGCGCTCCGGCCTCGAACAGTCGGGGTTTTTCAATCCGCCCTTCCTCGATCCAGTTTGCGAACTGGAACGCGAGCAGTTCGCCGAAAAAACCACCCACACTGACGTTCGTATAGAAGTCACCGCGCGCGCCGGGCGTGTTCCCTAATCGTTCATAATATCCAGTTTCTGGACAATAAAGTGAGAGTTCCATGAAGCGGGCGAACGAAATCGAGCCGTGCTCTTCAATCTCGCGGTGGATGATTTCACAGGGCTCCGTCATGGTGGCAGCAACATTGCTTGCAGTGGTCGCGCGGATCAGGTAAAAAATCGCTGATCAAGTAATTCAGCACGCATTTATGGCCAAAATCGATGCCTTCTTCAATTTGATGTTCGAGCAAAAAGCCTCGGACCTTCACCTCTCCTCGGGCAATTCGCCCATGCTGCGCATCAACGGCGAACTTCACCGCGTCGATTATCCGCCGCTCGACAACGACGCGCTCAAGGCGATGCTCTATGAAATCGCGCCCGATTACAAAATCAAAGTGTACGAGGAAACCGGCGACGTGGATTTTGGTTATGAAATCCCGAACGTTTCCCGTTTCCGCGCGAATTTCTTCAACCAGAAATACGGATGTGCGGGAGTCTTCCGCCAGATCCCGTCGAAGGTCCTTTCGTTTGAAGATTTTGAAAAATTCGACGCCCCGCTTCCTCCCGTCCTTAAGAAATTCGCCATGCTGCACAAGGGCCTCGTGGTGGTGACGGGACCAACCGGATCCGGCAAGTCCACGACGCTTGCGGCCATTGTCGATTACTGCAACAAAAACCGCCGCGACCATATCATCACCGTCGAGGACCCGATTGAATTCGTCCACGAAAGCAAGAACTGCCTGGTGAATCATCGCGAAGTAGGCGTGCACACCAAATCATTTGCCGCCGCGCTGCGCGGCGCGTTGCGCGAAGATCCGGACATCGTTCTGGTCGGCGAAATGCGCGACCTCGAAACCATCGAACTCGCGCTTACTGCGGCGAGCACCGGCCACCTGGTGTTCGGCACGTTGCACACGCAAAGTGCCGCCAAGACCGTGGACCGCATAATCGACGTTTTCCCGGCCGACCAGCAAAACAAGATCCGCGCGACCCTGTCTGAGTCGCTCAAGGGCATCGTCGCCCAAAGCCTGTTTCGCCGCATTGACAAGAAGGGCCGCGTGGCGTCGATGGAAATCCTGGTGTTCACCACGGCCATCGCCAACCTCGTGCGCGAGGGCAAGACGCACCAGATCCCCGGCATGATTCAGGTCGGCAAGAAACTGGGCAACCAGCCGCTCGACGACTCCATCATGGAGCACTTGAGGATGAAACGGATCGCTCCCGAGGAAGCGTACGACAAGTGTCTTGATAAAAAGAAATTCCGCCAGTTCCTCACCACACCTCCGGACGACGACGAGATTTAACCGAAAGAGCCGACCATGCGCCGAAACGAACTCGATTTTATACTCAGCAAGATGCTGGAGTCCCAGCAGGAGGTCTCCGACCTGAATTTCACGGTGGACAAGCCGCTCCAGGTGGAATCTTTCGGCGAACTGGTGCCGGTGCCTCTTGACCCACCGCTCGAGAAACTGACGCCGTTTCAGACCGAGATGACTGCGATGAACCTGATCGGGGGCAGCCGCCGACTCACCGAAGACCTGCTACGCACGGGATCCTGTGATTCTTCGTACACATTGAGCAGCAAGGCGCGTTTCCGCGTCAACATCTTCGCGCAGCGCGGCAATTATTCCATCGTGCTGCGAAAACTGAACACGCAGATTCCGACCCTGGAAAGCCTGTTCATGCCCGAAATATTCCAGCAGATCGCGAAGGAAAAGACCGGGCTCATCCTCGTGACGGGCGCGACCGGTTCGGGCAAGACGACAACCCTCGCGGCCCTGTTGAACGAGATCAACGAGGGCAAATCCATCCATATCATTACGCTCGAGGACCCGGTCGAGTACGTTCACCCGCAGAAGAAGGCCACGTTCAACCAGCGCGAACTCGGCATCGATTTCAACTCTTTCGCCAGCGGGCTTCGCGCCGCGTTGCGCCAGGCGCCCAAGGTCATCCTCGTCGGTGAAATGCGTGACCGCGAAACGGTCGAGATCGGAATGACCGCCGCTGAAACCGGCCACCTGGTTCTGGCCACGTTACACACAATCGATGCCGGGCAGACCATCAACCGCATTGTCGGCATGTTCGAACCGGAGGAACAGGAACAGGTCCGCGTGCGCCTCGCCGACACGCTGCGCTGGGTGGTCAGCCAGCGGCTCGCGCCAAAAATCGGCGGCGGCCGCACGGCGCTGCTCGAAATCATGGGCTCCAACCTCCGCACCAAGGAAAGCGTTCAACTTGGCGAAAGCGAAGGCAAGACGTTCTACGAAATCATCGAGGCCAGCTACACGTTCGGCTGGCGGACGTTTGATCACGCCGCCCTCGACGCGTTTGAGGAGGGACTGGTTTCTGAGGACACCGCGCTGCTCTACTGCACGAAACGCAGCGTCGTCTCGCGCGGCATTGACAACGTCAAAAAGCAGCGTGGCGACGCCACCAGCGACGGCTCGAACCTCCGAATGAAAACACTCCAGGAAGGCAAGAAAGCCGGCGCCCCGCCAATTCCCACGACCTTGAAACTGAAATAAGCCATGTCCTACGAACTCGAATTCATCGGACCGAACGACAAGCCCGCCCTGCTGGCGCTCAGCACGCCCGAATGGCTGGACGCAGCCAAAAATGTGTTGACGGAGATCGGCTACAAGGTTCATGCGGCCAGCAACCACGATGATTTCGCCCTGCGCTTCGGGCGCATCCAGTATCAGGTCGTGCTCATCGAGGAGCTTTTCGCGTGCAATGCGCCGGAGGAGAATTTGACGCTGCAATTCATACAACAGATGCCCATGCCTCAGCGCCGCCACTGCATTTTCATCCTCTTGGGCAGCTCCGTGAACACACTCAGCGCGATGCAGGCTTTTCAGCAGAGCGTCCATGCCGTCGTCAACCGCGAAGAACTCGGCCTGCTGGGCCCGAACATCCTTGGCCCGATCGTTCAGCGCGTCGTCGCCGATAATGACCTCTTTCTCAATGTCTATCGCGACACTCAACTCCGAATCGTCCAGGGCAAAGTCTAGCCTGAAGGCGGACATCGGAGCGCCGCACCCGGCATGAACCCCGCCCGCTCCGGAGCGCTGTCAGGCCCTTGCGCACTCCGCCCATTTCCACTACCCGCCATGCCCCGACTCGACCAGGCGCTTGTCGAACGCGGCCTGTGTGAAAGCCGGGAGCAGGCGAAGCGCGCTGTCATGGCCGGCCGGGTCAGAATCAACGCCCACGCAGCGCAAAAACCGAGCGACGCGGTCACGGCAAAGGATCGAATCGAGTTGACCGCGGGCGAAAAATTCGTCAGCCGCGGGGGACACAAGCTCGAACACGCGTTGAACCATTTCCACATCGGCGTTGCCGGTATGACGGTCGTTGACCTTGGCGCCTCGACCGGCGGTTTCACCGACTGCCTGTTGCAGCGCGACGTGAAAAAGGTATTCGCCGTGGATGTGGGTCACGGTCAGCTCGCCTGGAAGCTGCGCCGGGATTCACGCGTGGTCGTCATGGACAGGACCAACGCGCGCGATCTGGCGCCCGCGCGATTTCCTCAGCCATTCGCACCGGTGGACCTGGTGGCCGTCGATTGCTCCTTCATCTCGCTGCGCAAGATTCTCCCGGCCGCCGCCGGCTTGCTGCGGAACGGTGGCAGACTCATCCCCCTGGTCAAACCGCAATTCGAAGCGGGCAAAGCGGAAGCCGACCGCGGCGCCGGTGTAATCACCGATCCGTGTATTCACGAGCGCGTGCTGCGCGAATTGGAGGAATTCGTCGGTTCCGTTGCAACGCTCCGCTGGCTGGGCGTGACGGAATCGCCGTTGCTGGGTCCGGCGGGTAACAAAGAATTTCTGGCATTGCTTGAAAAAATTGGCTGACAAAATCAAACGCGTTGGCCTCATCGCCAACTCGGAAAAGATCAACTGCCGTGCCGCCGTCCAAAAGGCTGCCGCGTTGATCTCGGACGCGGGGCGCGTCGCGGCCTGCGACAAAGCCACGGCGCAGCTGGCCGACCTGAAAGGTCTGGTCTGCTCCGACGCGCGCCACCTCGCTCGGGAAACGGAATTGGTGATGGTGTTCGGAGGCGATGGCACCATGCTGCGCGTGGCCCGCGAAGTCGCCGGTTCGGACACGCCGATCCTCGGCATCAACGTCGGCGGACTTGGTTTTCTGACGGCGGTCCCCTCGGAACAACTGTCGCAGGCGCTGTCGCGCGTGTGGGCTGGCGATTTTGTTCGGGAACCCCGCTCGTTGATAGAAGCCACCGCCCGCGCGAGGGAAAAGACCATCCGACAGGTCGCGCTCAACGATTTCGTGGTCAGCCGCGGCGCGGTCCCGCGGCTGATCGAATTGGAGGTGCGCGTGGATGACGCGGTTTTGACGCGCTACCGCTGCGACGGCATCATCGTCAGTTCCCCGACGGGTTCAACAGCCTACTCGCTCGCGGCAGGTGGAGCGATCGTAAACCCCGACGCCGACGTCTTTACGCTCACACCCATCTGTCCCCACACGCTGTCCAACCGCTCCGTTATCGTCGGACTCAATTCGATCGTCCAGGTCAGGGTGCTCAGCCCGCGCGTGGATGGCATTCTTTCAGCCGATGGCCAGGTTCAAACGCAACTCACCGGCGGCGACACGGTCACCATCCGGCGCAGCCAGCGGGCGGTGCGTCTGGTCCGGCTCACCGGCGCTTCATTTTTTGAAACGTTGCGCCAAAAACTGCACTCGAGCGGCTCGAATGTGTAAGCCTCGAACATGGTTCGATTAAAAGACATTGCGGAACGCGCCGGCGTTTCGATCATGACCGTGTCAAAGGTCATGCGCGACGCGCCGGACATCTCCGTTGCCACGAAGGCACGTGTCCGTGTCCTCGCCCAGCAAATGGGTTACGTGCCCGACTCCCTGGCGCAGGGACTTCGCACCCGGACGACCAAGTTGTTCGGGCTGGTCGTTTCGGCGATGACCAACCCCATTTTCTCCCGCGTCGTCATGGCCATCGAGGAACGTGCGCATGAACTCGGCTATGAAGTGATTCTCAGCCACACTTTGAATATTCCGTCGCGCGAAGAGTCCGCGATCCGCCGTCTGATCTCCCGGCGTGTCGATGGTCTGTTTATTTCGCCGGTGTACCGTCTCGCGCCGGAGGCGCCAATCTACCAGGAGCTGCAACGGTGCGCGATACCGACGATCATTCTTGGCCACCTCGCGCCATTCTGCACCCAGTTCCCCAACGTCGAGACGGACGACATTCAGGCCAGCTACGCGGCCACTCAACACCTGCTGGAACTCGGCCATCGGCGTATTGGGTATTTTGCCGGGCCCCAGGTTTCGCCGTGGGCACAGGAACGGCTGGAAGGCCATCGCCGGGCGCTCCGGGAAGCCGGCGTTGAAGTTGATGATAAACTGGTCTTCGACGCCGGCGCGACCATCGAAGAGGGCGAAAAGGCGGCCCTGCAAATGTTGAACGAGCGGCCTGATGTCACGGCGGTGCAGGCCGTGAATGATCTGGTGGCGATCGGGGCGGCGACGATCTTTTTGAACCAGGGGATCAAGATCCCGACAGAGCTTTCACTGGTCGGTTTTGGCAACGTCCTTATCAGTGAATACTTTCGTGTGCCTCTCACCACGGTGCGTCAGCCAAAATTCCGCCTCGGCGTCGCAGCCATGAATTCCATGCTCAAACTCATGCGCGGCGAGCGCCCGGAACCCAAGCGTCTTTCTGCGGAAACAGTTGTTCGTGCGAGCACGGCGGTCCCTTCGACCGCCGGCCGTGCTCAAACAAATCCGGTCGATAAAAACTGAAAACCCAACCCTATGAAAAACGTAATCGCTGCATTGGTCGTGATCCTTCTCGTGTTCGGGGGAGGATACCTGTATCTGAAGAGCAAATCCGGCATTCAGATGGATCCAAAGGTCGCCGAATTCCAGACTGACGCGGACCGTCTGATCCAGGGGCTCCAGCAATACAAGGAGTTCTTCAAGCATTATCCGACGGGAACCACCGCGGAAATCTCGAAGGCCCTCTCCGGTCAGGCGGAGGGTAGCAAGGTGGTCATCTACGCCACCGCCAGCGCAAAGAAAAACGACAAGGGCGAGATCGTCGATACGTGGGGCACACCGATCCAGTTCTACTTCTCGCATGATGCTGTCATGATCCGGTCAGCCGGCCCCAACAAGGTCTGGGAAGATAGTCGGTTCCCGGGGTCGGACGACCTGTATCGCACCGACACCAAGTAAGGCGTGGTGGCGCGGTCAAGGGCGCACGCGGTCACCCCCGAACGACGTGGAAGAATTCCGCCAGACGGCGACAAACATGCCGTTGCCGCGTGTGTGCTGGGGCCAGAGGCACAATTGCGCCGCCGTCTGATCTGGCGTCAATGGGTTGGCGACGGGCAACGGTTCAAATGCCGGGCATTGTCGCTGGAATGCCGCGGCCACCTCAACCGTCTCCGCTCGCGTCATTGTGCATACCGCGTAAACTAGCTTGCCACCCGGCTTCACTGCCAGGGCCGCGCGCGTGAGCAATTCCGTCTGAATCCCGCCCAACTCCTTCACGTCCGCTCGTCGGGTCGTCCACCGCGCGTGAGGATTCCGCTGCCAGGTGCCCGCGCCGCTGCATGGGGCGTCCACCAGTATTCCGTCGAACGGGACGTTGGCCGGCAGGCTCTCTCTTCCATCCCAAAACGCCGCGCGATAGTTAAAAACACCGGCTCGTGCGGCGCGCTGCCGGAGCCTGTCCAACCGCCAGCGGGCCCGGTCGGTGGCCAGCAGCGATCCTTGGTTTTGCATCAGATCCGCCAGGTGCAACGTCTTGCCACCCTCTCCGGCGCACACGTCCCACCATCTTTCGCCCGGCTTTGGATTGCATAGCGCACCGACCACCTGCGAACTGATGTCCTGCAACTCAAATTCGCCGGCCTGGAATTCCTCCGTCCGAAACAAATCCTGTCGCCCGCCGTAAAGAACCGCATCCGGCAACGCCGCCGTCCTTGCATCCCGTAATTTTTTCGCCAGAGCCCTGCCCTGCCCTGCTCTCGCACGCAACCAGACGTTGGGTTCGCGTTGGAGCGAGCGCAACCATTCCAGCGGACAATCCATTTAGTCCACCGCCCACTTCGGGACCGCCTTTGCGCGAAGAGCCGCCTCCGGCAACGTAAACGGATTATGCCGAAAGCGTTCGGCAAGTTCCAAGGCGTGCGCCAGCTGTGACTCCAGTGGTTTCTTGCGATCCAACCACCCGCGCCAGCGATAGTAACAAAAAACCGCTTCGCTCGTCTCGCGCTTCATGGCGGGCGGAAGGTCAGCCTGCTTTCCGAGTTCAAGCCGCAACACGCCATCGGCCGGGTGCTCGCGATCCGACCGGCGAATCACCTCGCAGGCAATTGACAATGCCGGTCTCTGAAAACGCGTCGGGACAGATGCCACCGCGTGTGATCTCGGCCCGCCGGAATGAATTTTGACAGCGCTCACTACGGCGCCAGTGTGCCACGCGAAAACACCTCAGCAAAGTCCCGACTATTGTCGTTCAACGCGCCCCGGTTTCGCGCAAGATTTCATTTCCGGCGCGACGTCCAAACCCGCGAGGATTTGTTCCGGTGTGCCACCGCGTGCGCGCAACGATCGCAGACTCAGGCCATCGTGGCGTTTCGCCAGACGAACGCCGTATTCGTCGGTCACCAACGGACAATGGCAAAACACCGGCGGCCCGAGGCCGAGCGCCCGATATAACAAGAGTTGCCGCGCCGTCGAAACGAGAAGATCAGCGCCACGGACGACTTCAGTGATCTGCATGGCCGCGTCGTCCACAACCACAGCGAGCTGATAGGCGGGAACATCATCGTGACGCCAGATCACAAAATCGCCAAAATCTTTTCCAGCGAGAAATTGTTGCGGACCAAAAAGTCCGTCGTCGAAAGAAACGACTTCGCCGTCGGGGACGCGAAAACGCCAATTTGCCCTTGGCCGCTGGTCTTGGGTCTTGCGTTTGGAGTTGGGGCGGCAGGTGCCGGGATAGATGGGTTCGTCTTCGGCTTCATGCGGAGCGTTGAGCGCGTTCAGAATGTCCTTGCGTGAGCAGGTGCAGGGGTAGATGAAGCCGCGATCCCGCAATTTCTCCAGCGCGCCACGGTAAATATCAAAACGCTCACTTTGATTGTACGGGCCGAAAGGCCCGCCGCAATCCGGCCCTTCCTTCCACTCGAATCCAAACCAGCGAAGGTCCTCGAGCATGCCACTGACAAATTGCTCTTTGCAGCGGGCATGATCGAGGTCTTCGTTGCGCAGGATCAAAACACCGCCGTGGTTTCGCGCGCGCTGTTGAGCGATCCGGAAAGTGCGCGCATGGCCGAGGTGCAAATAGCCCGTCGGCGACGGCGCAAGACGGCCCCGGTAACACCGAATCCGCGGTGGTTCAAAAGAGCTCATGCGGGTTCGTCTCCAGCCATTCACCCAGTCCAGGCAATGGAAACGAAAGCAGTTTTTGGATTTTCGCGCAGTTGAGCGACGTGTCCGCCGGGCGCGGCGGGCCGGAGTAATCCTTGCGCGAGGCCGGTTCCAGTCGCGGACAGAGCTGCGGCCAGCGCGCGGCGATGAGCTGCCCGATCTCCCAGCGAGACAAACGCTCGCTGCCAGCGACGTGAAAGAGGCCGCGTCGATTTTGTTCGACGAGTTCCCAGACCACCCGCGCCGTCACTGCCGCGGGCATCGGGCACCGAAATTCGTCGGTGAAGAGTTTCACCGTCTCTCCATTTTTCCACGCGTGCCGCAGCTCCTCGTTGAAACCACGGTCGGCGGTCGGCGAAACGCCGCCGTTGAGTGACATCCGAACGACGGTGTGCTTCGGGTTCGCGAGGACGATTTGCTCGGCTGCGACTTTCGTTTCCGCGTAAACGCTCAAAGGATTTGGTGGTACACTTTCATCGTAGTTACCTTGCTGGCCGTCGAACACCAGATCGCTGGAACAGAAGACGAGCGGAATGTCCGCGGCAAGCTCGGCCAGGCGGGCGGTGACTTCGACATTCAGTTTGCGGGCGAGCGAAGGATTTTGTTCGCAGGCGGGACTGCGGCTCAACGCGGCGCAATGAATGATGAGCCGAGGTTTTTGCTCGCGGAATTTCTGGCGAACGACTTTGAAATCGGTCAGGTCGAGTTGCTCGCGGGTGAGGCCGATGACTTGCCGTTTTGAAGCGAGGCGCGGAGCGGTGTGGACAAGATAATTGCCGATCAGTCCGGCCGCGCCGGTGATCCACGCCAGAGAAGAGGCCATGTCACATGTTCAATTCTTTTTGCTCGCCGTGCGTTTTCTGTGATTCCGGCGCATTCTTGAATGTGCCGTCCAGGCTTGCCGCACTAGTGGGACGTTCGATCCACTGCCCTTCCATCAATTCTTTCATCGTGCGAAGTTGCGGGCGCGGTAATTTCTGTTCGTTCGTCTTGTGCTCGTAGAAACCAACGCTGGCGGCTTCGTTGGAAGCGGTTGGCTGCCGTAGGTGTCCTTGAGATAGCGGCGGAGGATGTCGAGGTTGTTGCCGTAGTAGAGCGTGCCCATGCGATGAGGCTACGGAATCCAGCGCAGGCGGTCAACGCGGGCATGGCGTCAGTCAAGCAGCCGTTTCGTCAGCCCGCCGTAAGCATCAATTCGTCGGTCACGCAGGAACGGCCAGTGAGTGCGGGTCACGTCCACTTTGTTCAGGTCCACCGGCACTATCAGATTCTCTTCTCTGTTTGCGCTGGCTTTGGCAAGGAGTTGTCCCGAAGTGCCGGACACAAAGCTTTGGCCCCAGAACTCGATACCGTCACCGCCCGCAGGGCGCTCAAGTCCGGTCCGGTTCGCGACCGCGACGTAGCAGCCGTTGGCGACGGCGTGACTGCGTTGAATCATTTCCCAGGCGTCGTGCTGGGCCACGCCGTGTTTCCGTTTCTCGCCCGGATGCCAGCCAATGGCAGTCGGATAAAAAAGAATCTGTGCGCCCTGCAACGCGGTGAGGCGCGCGGCCTCGGGGTACCATTGGTCCCAGCAGATCAGCACGCCGATGCGGGCGTACTTCGTCTGCCATGCCCTGAAGCCGAGATCGCCCGGCGTAAAGTAAAACTTCTCATAGAATAGTGGGTCATCGGGAATGTGCATCTTGCGGTAGATGCCCATCAACGAGCCGTCGGCGTCGATCACGGCGGCAGTGTTGTGATAGACGCCCGCGCCGCGCTTCTCGAACAGCGACGCAATGACGACGACCTTGCGTTTCTTCGCGAACTTCTGAAAGGCATCAGTGGTCGGTCCAGGAATCGGCTCCGCAAGCGCGAAGTACTTATGGTCTTCGCTCTGGCAGAAGTATTGGGATCGAAACAACTCCTGAGTGCAGATGATTTGCGCGCCGTCTCCGGCCGCGCGTTCAACCGCCCGCAGGGTTTTTTTCAGGTTCGCGGCGGGGTCAGCAGAGCAACCCGTCTGCACCAGGCCCAGCGTGACCGTGGAAGACCGGGATTTCATCTGCGCTTATCTGCGGGGCGCGACGCTGGTTGTCCGGTTGAGAATGATGGTGCTGCCGCGCGACTCATCCACCGTGTGCATGGGCGCCTGGCCAAACAGTTCTCGAATGAACCGGCCCAGTGTCTCGTTGGTCGGACCGTAACCGGTGTGGTAGATGTAGTGCTCCAGTTCGTAGAGCATCTCGTCCGCGTCGGGGTAGCGGCGGTCGAGGTCCCGGACGAGGGCGCGCTGCAGGATTTCGTTGAGACGGTCGTCGATGCGGCTGTCGAGTTTGCGGAAGTCCGGCAGAGCCAGCGTCATGATGCGATCGCGGGATTCCTCCGGCGTCGCCCCCTTGAAGACATTGTAACCGAGAAGGAGATTTGCCAGAACGACGCCCGCGGAAAAAATATCCGATCGTTTGTCGGTGATTTTGAAACTTGCCTGTTCGGGACTCATGAAGTCCGCCTTTCCGGCCACGACCTCGCCCTCGTTGTCCTGCAAAAACCCGCGCGCCTTGGCGATGCCGAAGTCAGTGAGTTTCACGTCCCCTTCAAAGGCGATCATGATGTTTTTGAAGCTCACGTCGCGATGCACGATGCCCAGGAGCTTGCCGTCCTTGTCGACCTTGCCATGCGCGTAAGCGAGGCCGCGGGCGATGCGGCTGACGATAAACACCGCCAGTTCCATGGGCAGCGGGCGATGTTTGTCCGCCAGCTGCTGCATGAACTGTTCAAGATTGGCTCCGCGAATCATCTCCATGGCAATGAAGTAAATCTGGCCGGTTGAACCGAGATGATAGGTCTGGACGATGTTGGTGTGGATCAAATCGGCGACCAGCTTTGCCTCCCCGATAAAATTCTCGATGAAGGTTTTTTGATTGGCGTAGCTTTGTCGAATGACCTTGATCGCAACCCGCTTCACGAAATCGCGGGCGCCGTGCTGCTCCGCTTCATAGACAACCCCCATGCCGCCTTCGAAAATCTTGCGAACAATTTCGTAGCGAAACTCCGATTGTATCGTGAACAAACTGCTCACGCGGCCATGTTGTGAGAATCCAACATCAAGTCAAGCCTTCGCTCCTTGCGGAAAATTTTTTGCCTCGCGATTTCTTCACGACGGACCCGGCGGGCGCCGTTCAACGACACGCGGAGTCAGAGACAAATAGGATCTCGATGTGCAAATCCAGCGATTTTTCTTGGGAAAAATGTGATTTTTCTCCTTGCGCGGCAGTGTTGAATCGTTTTAATACGCGCAAGTCGGACGACGTTTAACCAATTAACATATTCAAAACTTACCTATGGCAAAAGCACTCTCCAAATCCCAGGTCGCAGCAGAGGTCGCTGGCAAAGCGGGAATTACCAAGAAGCAGGCGGTCGAAATCCTCGAACACATCGCGCAGCTGGCGTACAAAAACGCCAAGAACTCTTTCACACTGCCCGGTCTCGGCAAACTCGTGTTGGTCAATCGCAAGGCTCGCATCGGTCGCAACCCGGCCACCGGCGAACAGATTCAGATTCCGGCCAAGCGCGTCGTGAAATTCCGCGTTGCCAAGGCCGCTAAGGACGCGATCCTCAACGCCAAGTAATCGTTTTCGATTTCCCCGGGGCGCTCTGAGAAATCAGAGTGCCCTTTTTGTTTCAGGAGCACGAGTGATCGAGCGACCTGGACCGGATACGACGCCGTGACGGGCGAATCTCCCGTCACTCCACAAATCGGTTTCAATGAAGATTGGCGTAGTGGGTTGTGGAGCGCTGGGAAGTTATTACGGCGCGAAACTCTGCCGCGACGGACGAATGGTTCATTTTCTGTTGCGGTCCGATTATGAGGCCGTTCGACGCAACGGCCTGCAAATCCGCAGCTTGGAAGGCGATTTCCGTGTCCATCCGAAATGCGCCCGCGCACCGGAGGAGGTCGGGCCATGCGACCTCGTTTTGATCGGATTGAAAACGACGGCCAACGATCAATTTTCCAGACTGCTGCCGCCACTTGTCGGCGCCGACACTGCATTGCTCACATTGCAGAATGGTCTCGGCAACGAAGCCCGGCTCGCCGACCTGTTCGGGCGCGAAAAGATTCTGGGCGGGCTCTGCTTTGTCTGCCTGAACCGGACGGAGCCGGGGGTTGTCGAGCACCTTGCGCACGGAACCATCGTCATGGGTGAGTACCAGCGCTGGCCAGAGCCCCGCACGCAGAACATCGCGTCGCTCTTTCGTCACGCAGGTGTGCCGTGCAAGGTCACCGACGATCTGGAATGCGCGCACTGGGAGAAGCTCATCTGGAACATCCCGTTCAACGGCCTCGGTGTCGCGGGCGCGGCCGGCTACGAAACCGTGCTGAGCGGTTTTCTCCGGACCGACGTGACCTGGGGACCTTGTCTGCCAACCGACCAGTTGCTCGGCGAACCGCGCTGGGAAAAACTTGTTTATGAATTGATGAAGGAGGTCATCACCGTGGCCAACGCCCTTGGCTTGAAGATACCGGCATCAGCCGCTGAACGGCAAATCTCCCGGACTCGCGCGATGGGCGCATACAAGGCGTCAACCTTGATTGATTTCGAGCGGCACCATCCGCTGGAACTGGAAGCCATGTTTTTGGAGCCCTTGCGGCAGGCGCAGCGCGCGAAGGTGCCGACGCCGCGCCTTGCGGTACTATGCGATGTGTTGAGACAGATGGAACCGCGTTGACGAAGAACGCGCCGGCAGCCGGAGCGCGACTCCAATAGGGTTGAAGCCGTCCGCTGCGAATGTATCGCTGGCTGGCGAGAGCGTCCGCCGCATGTCAGAATAGTTTTGACGCCGCGTCGCCGGTGCGAACAATAGACCGTCACTCACCCATCTTATGAAACGCTCAATCGGAACGCTTGCCTGGTTATTAACCGTATTGCCACTCGGAGCCAACGACTGGCCGCAATGGCGCGGCCCGCAACGCAACGGACTCTCACAGGAAACCGGCCTGCTCAAAGAATGGCCAAAGGAAGGACCCCGGCTGCTCTGGGAAGCGACTGACATCGGCCGCGGTTACTCAACGCCTGCCGTCGTCGGCGACCACCTCTACTTGCTGGCGAACGAAGGTTTGGAGAACGAATTCGTGGAGGCACTTGCGGTCAAGGACGGAAAACGGATCTGGCAGACGCGCCTTGGCAAGGTGGGCAAGCCGGCGCAGCAGCCCAATTTCCCCGCCGCCCGCTCCACACCGACGGTGGATGGCGAATTCCTTTACGCTCTCTCCTCTGATGGCGCGCTGGCATGTCTGGAGGTCGGTTCAGGCAAAGTGCGCTGGCAACGGAGTCTCACCGATGACTTCGCGGGCACGTCCGGCAACTGGGCGTATGCCGAATCGCCATTGATTGACGGCGACACACTGGTGTGCACGCCGGGCGGCAGTGAGGCCACTCTGGTGGCATTGAACAAGCGGACGGGCGATGTGATATGGAAGTGCGCGCTCCCGGAAGGCGATCAGGCCGCGTTCGCCTCTGCAATCGAGGTGGAGGTTGGTGGCGTGAAGCAGTACGTTCAACTTCTGCAAAAAGGCCTGGTGGGTATCGAAGCAAAGACCGGCAGGTTTCTGTGGCGCTTCGCAAAGGCGGTCAGCCGATATGGCGCAAACATCCCGACACCGCTGGCCAGCGACGGTTACATCTACACTGCCTCAGCGGGCACGGGGGGCGGCGCGGTGAAGCTGAAGGTCAAGGATGCCACAGTCGATCCCGAGCAGATTTATTTCGAAACGAAGTTACCCACCGCGATCGGGGGGACGGTAAAAGTCGGGGATTGTCTCTACGGCACGACCGACCGCGCGCTACTTTGCGCCGATTTCACCACGGGCCGCGTAAGGTGGGAAGATTCCGGACTAAAGGCAGCCTCGCTCTGTTATGCGGACGGACGCATTTATCTGCATGGTGAGAACGGAGACGTGGCGCTGGTTGAGCCGTCTCCGGACTCCTACCACGAGAAGGGTCGCTTCACGCCGGTGGATCAGCCGAAAAAGGCCAATGACATGGAAAAAGCGTGGGCTTATCCGGTCGTCGCCAACGGGCACCTTTACATTCGCGACCACGCCGTGTTGTGGTGCTACGACGTGAAGTCCGTGCAATGATTCAGACTTTCAGGAGCGAACGTGCCTCGGCCATACCCGGAGCAGGGCGCCCAAACTCGCTGGCGGTAACCCGCGCCAGTGCCGAGACATGACGCCACCGAAAGGCCCGGCGCGTGCCGGCAAATTCCTCCGAAACAGTGCGGTAAAATTTCTCCGCGTGTAAGGCGCCATCCTCACTGACCGCGTAGCGCAAAAGCAAGTCGAACACGGCGCGAGGCGCGTGGCCAAGTTCGCCGTAACGATGGATTATTGCGGCAGCTTTGGCCTGGAGATTCCCACGAATGGCCTCATCGGCTTCACGCAGCAACGCTTCGGCGGCGGTCGCCTTGATTTCCTCCAGGTGCCGGGCGAGCGGGAGCGGCTGCCAGTTCAGGAAATCACCGCCACGTGCGGTGCGGTCAAGAGCAACCTGGTAGGCGCCGAGGATCAGGCTCGCGAAGCGATTCCGCGCGTTGCCCACGCGCGCCATGTTGCGCCAGGCATTGGCTGAATCACAGGCATGCACGCCAATCGAGTCGCCATGCACGCTGCCTACGGGTTTGCCAGGCACATCTTCTCGTGGTGTGCGGCCCTGGTCACGCAGAATCAGTTGGTTCGCCGCCAGGGTCATCGCTTCACCAAGATCGTCCGGCGACATTCCTTCCGCCAGCGCCGCTGCCGCCACCTCGGCAGCCTGTGCAGGAGTGGACCTGAAAATGGTCTGGCTCATCTGGTCGACCCAGCCGTCATCCGCCCGCCGCTCTCCGGACGAACGATCGGTCAGTTTGTATTCTTCAAGCATCTTTGGCAGTAACGTGCGTGGCTCATCCCACTTTGCTGTGTGCTGCCACGATTCCGCTTTGACGCAGTATCGGACCGACTGTCGCAACAGGGCGTGGGCCTGCTCCCTTCCGATGAGTCCCAACAGATCCCACGCCCGGTAAGGCAGCACAACGCGGTGCACTTCCGTGCTATCCTGCACCGCAAACAACAACTGATTGAACGCGTCTTCAGGTGAAAGCTGCGCGAGGCGCGCAAAGGTCTGTTCAGCTGCGTTCACGTCTTTGCGCCGAACGGCCTCCCGGAGCAGCTCTCCACCGATCCGATTTTCGGGCAGTGTCACCGGTTGAACGACGTGCAGGACCTCCTGCTTGCGTCCACCGTGCTCCTGGATGCGGTTGGTATTGCGGTACAGAACCTTGAAGACCGGCAGTGGTTTCAGGGCGTCTGGCAATTCCTTCGCCATATGGAACGCAGGCGCCAGAGCCATCATCGTGTGGAACCCGACATAATCCTCGCCCCCAAAAGTGCGCGCGTTGGCAAAGGCGGCGGCCGCGACCAATTCCCGCAATTCAACGCCCGCTTGCAATCGATCTGTGAGGACAGCCAACAGCCGATTGGCCGGCGTCTCCTGCATCAAACACACCAACGGCTCAAGCGAGCCAAACGTGAGCGCATCGGTGGTTTCCTCTCCCAGCGCTCTGGTCAATCCCAGTCCGTGGGCAAGTTCGCGGCCGACTGTCGCCACCAACATCCCTCTTCCAACGTCAGCAAGAAACATTCGACGGGTGGTCGTCACATTCATAATGGTTGTCCGGTGGAATGGCTTTCCATACCCATGCTTTCCTCATACGCCGATTGTTGATTGCGTCAAGAGTCTTGTGGACGCGTCGTAACAGGTTCGACGATCGCCGCTGGATTCAACCTGACGAAGGTCCATGTGAAAGTGGAGTCGGCGCTTTTTCGACTGCGCCAGTTGTCCGAATCTTTCCCTCGATCTGACCCGGCGGTCTCGCGAAAGGTCTGTCCCTGATCGAGTACCAGGGTATTTTCCGACAAGTAACCTGAAACATTTGTTGAAGGTCCAATCCGGTTCCGGTTAGCGCCCGGGCCATGAACGGAGCCAGACTTCAAATGGACCCGACTCGATCGGCCTGTTAGAACTTAATCAGCCTTCCGTAAAAACCTTTCGCCAATCCGCGCGCGCGTCTACAATATCTCCCATGCCCCGACGCCTGACGGATCATCTTTTGTCGGCTCCAAGAGCGCGACGCAGGAGGCGCGATTTGCTGCTTGCCGCCTTGTTCTTGTTGATGCATCCGTCAGCCAAATTGAATGCTGCCGGTCGCGTGACGGACGGGCCTGGTCCAACGGACCATAAGATCGAGGGGCGGCGTGAGGCTTTCACTGGCAGTCGTTTCACTTTGCAAAAGGGTGATGTCGTCGCATTCGTCGGCGGCGCAGACGTCGCGGCGGCGCTCGAGTCTGGTCATTTGGAAACATTGCTGACGGCCAGATATCACGGACTGGACGTGCGCTTCCGCAATTTTGGCTGGGAAGGAGACACCGTCCACGCGCAACCACGCGATGTCGGCTTTCCATCGCTCCAGTTTCATCTTAAACGCGCCGCCGCAACGGTCATTATAGTTCAGTTCGGACGCTGTGAATCCTTGAGCGGCCGGGCCGGGTTGTCCGATTTTGTCCGCGATTACGGCCATTTGCTCAACGAATGCGCCGAGTTGACACCCAGACTAGTTCTCGTCACTCCCCCGCCGTTTGAGCGAAGCGGCGGATTGCTCCCGGATTTGTCCAAACGCAACCCCGACCTGGCGGTCTATTCACAAGCAATTCACAAACTGGCACGCGAACGCCACCTGCCGATCGTGGATCTGTTCAACGAACTGGGTGGTGAATCACATCAGGAACCGCGGTTGACCGGGGATGGCCTGCAACTGACTCCGCACGGCCACGCGCTGGCCGCGGCGGCGTTCGTTCGCCAGCTTGGACTTGTCAGTTTGGCGGCCGCGGCAGGGGCACCGGACGACAATGGGATCTGGCCAAACATACGGCTCGAACGGCTCCGTCAGGTGGTCGTGGCCAAGAATCGAATTTGGTTCAATTACTGGCGACCGGAAAACTGGGCGTTCCTCGGAGGCGATCGGACCGAACAGCCCAGCAGCCGCGACCATCGTGATCCAAGAATCCGTTGGTTTCCGGCGGAGATGGAAAAGTTTGTTCCGATGATTGAAGCGAAGGAGCGCGAGATCGCGAAACAGGCGGACGAGTTGCAATTATGAGGACTGTATGATGTCCAGATTATCTCCACTCTTGTCGGGGCGGGTGCCGCGTGTCTCACGGTTATTGCTCGGTGTCGTTTCTGTCGCGGGAGTTTGTGTGGGCGCGGCCGATCTCGACGATCCCGCATCGGAACGGGCCGCATTCCAGATCGCAGACGGCTTTGAAGTGAATCTGTTCGCCTCGGAGAACGAGGGCGTCGTGAAGCCGATCCAGATGCGCTTCGATGCGCGCGGCCGGTTGTGGGTTATCGGGAGCACCGTTTACCCGCAAATTGAACCCGGTCAGGTGCCGAACGACAAGGTCCTCGTCCTCGAGGACACGAATGGGGACGGGCATGTTGACAAGACCACGGTATTCGCGGACGGCCTCATGATTCCGACGGGCATTGAATTGGGTGACCGCGGCGTTTACGTCGGCCAGGGCACCGAATTGCTTTTCCTGAAAGACACGGACGGTGATGACAAGGCAGATGAACGCCAAGTCGTGCTGCGTGGCTTCGGGACGGGGGACGCCCACCAGATGATCAACTCATTCCTTTTTGGCCCCGCTGGCGAATTGTGGTTCTCGCAGGGGCTGCATATCCGTTCCCACGTCGAAACACCCTGGGGAATCACACGGCTGGAGCAGGCCGGCATCTGGCGGTTGTGGCCGCGCCGCTTAAGGCTCGAAGGTTTCTATGGTTCCGAACACGAGCCCCAGAATCCATGGGGGTTTGTCTTTACGGATTGGGGTGAACCCATCGTCCTCGCCGGCAACAACAGCTCGGCCATTTATCCCGTTCCCGGCCTCATCGTCAACCATCGCGACGACGGGCCTGCGTTGATCTGGAAAAACGGGAATGGGCGCAAGGTGAGCGGCGGCGACATCGTCGGCACGGCGCACTTTCCAGACGCCTGGCAAGGTGCGCTCATCGTCGGAGGCTACATAAACAACGCGGTGTGGTCGCTGAAGATCAGCCAGGACGGCGCGGGCTTCGTCCTCGAAGATTTGCCGCCGCTGATCAAGTCCACCGACCGCAGCTTCCGCCCGGTAGACGTCAAGTTTGCACCAGACGGCTCGCTTTATATTTGTGACTGGTTTAACCCCGTCATTGGCCATTATCAAGCGAGCTTCCGTGATCCCAACCGTGACAAGACGCACGGTCGCATCTGGCGCGTGACAGCCAAAGGTCGGGCGTTCACCCAAGCGCCGCAACTGGCCGGTGCGTCCGTCGAAAAATTGCTGGCGTATCTGAAATCGCCGGATCGCTGGACACGACACTTCGCAAAGCGCGTGCTCGCTGATCGGCCTGTTGAACAGGTGACCACGGCTCTCAAAGGATGGATAGCGCAACCTGATTTGTCCGAACATGACCTGATCGAGGCACTCGGAGTGTATCAAAGTCATGAAGCAGTCGCGCCCGAACTCCTCGCCCGTCTGTGCCGCGCGTCCAATCCGGAAGCGCGCGCCTACGCCGCAAGTGTCGTTGGCACCTGGGCTGATCGGCTCGCAGATCCCCTGGCGTTGTTGCGCCCACTCGTGGCCGACGACAATCCGCGAGTGCGACTGCACGCCGTCGTGGCTTGCACGTATGTAACCAGCGCGGAGGCGATGGAAGTCGCATCTGTCGCTGCGGATTATCCAACGGACAAGTTTCTAGCCTACGCACTGAACCAGGCGGTCTTCGCCCTGAAGCCCTACTGGCTGCCGTTGTTCAGGGCGGGAACTCTAAAGATGGAGAACAAACTGTCACGTATTGACCTTCTCGTTCGAGGGGACGGGACGCGCGATACTCTTCAGGTGGCGCGCGACCTTCTCAAATCGGATTCTGTGGACTCCGCAGCACGCGAAGCCTATCTCATCATGCTCGTCGAGCACGGTGACCCGGACGATCTGGCGAGCCTGCTGACGCTTTCCGATGCACCGCTGCAGGCCCGTATGCTGCAAGAACTGGCTATCGTTACGCGCGTCCGCGGCTTGCGGCCGACGGGCGACCTTGTGGCCCCGCTCCGTCCGCTTGTCGCGAGTGAAAACCTCCAACTGCGCACTGAAGCACTCAAGCTCGCCGGTGTCTGGAGGCTTGAGACCTTTCGCTCTTCGGCTGAAGCCTCTGCCTTCGACAAGGGTGCCGACACAAAAAGCCGCCGCGCCGCCGTCCAAGCCCTGGCATCACTTGGCGGAGATCGCAGCCAGAAATCGCTGCTGCGTCTCGCAAGTGAAGACGCGCCTTTGATACAAAGCGAGGCGATTGCGTTGTTGGCCGAATTCAATCTGCGGGACGCGGCCGTCAAGGCAGCCGAGTTTCTGCACCACACGTCATTCGACCCTTTCTCTTCCGTCGACAACGTGCCGGGGGATAGCGGGCTGCCTGACTCCGGGTTTGGGGAAATCTTTTCTGCATTTTTGCGACGACAGGGTGGAGCGTCGGCGCTGTCGGACGCATTTCAAGCCAAGGGACCGACCAAGCCCGCAGCCGAGGCGGGACTTCGTTTGATGACGGCAAGCGGCAGACGTGACGAACGATTGGCGCGCGTCCTGGCCGACGCGGCTGGCTTTGGGAACACGGCACAGAGACTGACAAGCGAAGACCTCGACGCCTTTGCCGCGGAGGTCCGTTCTCGCGGCGACTCCGGGCTCGGACGGGAAATCTTTCTCCGACCCGAACTCGGTTGTAGCGCTTGTCACACCGTAAATGGCCAGGGAGGTCGGATCGGCCCCGATCTGAGCGCGCTCGGGACCGCGCAAACCGTGGAGTTCATCATCGGCGCGGTCCTGGAACCGCAGAGAGAAATCAAAGAAGGGTTTATGTCCATTTCTGTCCTGATGACGGACGGAGAGGAATATCAAGGGTATCAAATTGCCGAAACACGAGACGAACTCGTGCTTCGGGACGTGCTCCAGTCCAAGGAAGTCCGATTGCGTCTGGATGCGGTTAAGGAAAAGAAGCAGAACGGTTCGGTGATGCCAATGGGCCTGGCTGACACCCTTACCCGCACGGAATTCCGTGACCTCATTCGCTTTCTCTCAGAGTTGGGGAGGCCCAAATAGGTGAAAAGCCGCCAATGATCTCGCTTCGATCACAAATAGGCAACAAACACGGCACTCCCGATGCTTCCGGACGGTCCCGGGAAATGAAGGCTTTCAATAACATCGTGGGCGGGGCCAGCGCACTTTTGATGAAAACTGGAACCCGAAACTACAGGTTACTACGAGCCGTTTCGCACCACCGACTATGACAAGCCTTGCAACTCAACGATATGGACGAGGCCGGCCGTCAATTGCGCCTCACAGAGTGGACCCGCACCGTGAGGAAACGGACGATATAGTGTTCCATGTTGAAAACCATTTGGAATCATGGAGGCACCTTGCTCATTTCATAAGCCTCGCCCGCGCCAAGCGGTTCGACCCTTCGGACGAAGACCATTTTCTGGAATTGAAGGGCGTTATTGTCCAGGAATTGGAATTGATCTTCTCCTCCGGGGAATGCAGCTCACCCGCGAAGGACGACGTTCACACGATGATGAACAACGCCCCTTCCCTTCGCAGCCTGAGCCAATCGAACGAGGGTGCGTTGCGAAATCTCGAACATCAGTGGCACCTGATCTACATTGCATGGCATGCCACGTTGGGCCAAATTAAGGTCAAACACCGCACGCTCGAAGTGCTCCATCCCAAAACAAGCCTTCTGCAGAGGTGGTCGTCGTGGTAATTTGACCTTCCGGTCAGAGCAGTTACGGATGACGCGGTCAGATTTTATCCAATGCTGTTCTAGTGGCATCGGCCAGTGCCGCTATCCGCGCCGACAACGGGAAGTCTGACGGCGCTTCCAGTGTGTAACTGTGTCGGGTTTTGTTCATAATGAGGTAGAAAGCCTCCGGCCACTGTGGGCGCTTCAATGGATCAAGGTCTGGCCGAATGATGCCCCCCTGCGCCGGACGGTCTTCAATGACTGGCGACCGGTCGATCGGGCAGACTTTTGAAACCGCTTCTATCATTTTGCCGCTCAAAGACGGTTCATCATCCGGATTAACTTCATAAACGTAGAATCCGTGCGCCTCCCAGTCTTCGTGGAGACACAACGTCAGGTCAAAGCGTGGCTGCCTTTCCAGCCAGGTGACGTGCGCCCGAACTTCCGCCGACTTGAGGTGGCGGTAGTCGCGATTGAGATCCACGCCGTCCACGTTCTCGCGACGGTTAAGGGGAAAGCCGGTCGGATTCAGGCAGGGGCACAGCCAGATGTCCGCGTCCGCAGGCCAGCGGTTTAGCCGCAACAACTGACAGACCGCGAGCGGGCCGGCTGGTTCGTCTCCGTGGATGCCGGTCGAGATATAAATCTTCCGCGTCTTGCAGTCCGTCCTCGCGGCCGCCCGGCGGAAGGCAAACAGGACCGGCTTGTCAGACACCGGAATCTCTTCGATTTGCCAATGATATTCCCGGGCGGCAGTGAGATCGTCCTGTAAAATCCGGTTGATATCAACAGTCTCGCCCAGGTAGGCGTTTTTGTTTCTGCCGAGACGTTGAATCGTATGCGACATGCCAGAAAATAAACTGTCGCTTGTGGGCCTCAAGGCAGAGGGTTCTCAAACAACACCACTCGAAGGCGACGACGCGCTGATCCTGATCCTGTCAGAGTCGGCGAAATGCCGCCGCTCCTTGAACGGTGGCCGCATTTTCAGGCCAAGTAATTTCAGCATGTCACGGTCCGCATCATAATCGGGCGAGGGCACCGCACTGGTCAGCATCGTCCCGGTATCGCTGGAAAAAATCGAATTTGCGCCCGCCAAAAAGCACAATGCCTGTTCGGACAAACTGAGACGCGCCCGTCCCGCGGAGAGACGCACGACGGACGCCGGCATCACAACCCGTGCCGTGGCAATCATTCGCAGCGTCACGTCAAACGGCACGTCAGGCTGGTCGGCAAGCGGCGTGCCGGGCACTTTGGAGAGAATGTTGACAGGAACCGATTCCGGGTGCGGATGCATAGTTGCGAGTGTTCGGAGCATGGAAACACGGTCTTCGACTGTTTCACCCAGGCCGAGAATACCTCCGCAGCAGACCGTGACACTCGTTTTCCGGACGTTTTGCAGCGTCCCCAACCGGTCCTGATACGTGCGAGTGGTGATGATGGCTTTGTAATGTTCTTCAGACGTGTCGAGGTTGTGGTTGTAGGCGAAGAGGCCCGCCTCCTCAAGGCGTTTAGCCTGAGCTTCAGTGAGCATACCCAACGTGCAGCAAACTTCGAGGCCCATCGCCGTGACTCCTTTCACCATGTCGAGCACGCAATCGAACTGCGGACCGTCCCGCACCTCGCGCCAGGCCGCGCCCATGCAAATCCGGGTGACTCCGTTTTCCTTCGCGCGACGCGCGATGTCCGTCACCGCGTCGTTATCCATCAACGCCTGCGCTTCAATGCCGGTGTCGTAATGGGATGATTGGGAGCAATACCCGCAATCCTCGGGGCAAGCGCCGGTTTTGATGGAAATCAGTTTGCAGACCTGGACCTCGCGATCGTCGTGATGGCGCCGATGCACGCCTGCTGCGCGGAAGACCAAATCGAGAAGCGGTGCGTCATGGATCGAGCGGATTTCCTCAAGTTGCCAGTTGTAACGGATATCGTCGGGCATCGGTAACGTTGTGTTGTTCTAGTTGGCTCGGCCTGTCCGGAAGCAAAAGCATAACACGCATGGCGTCAACCATCTCAACTTCCGTGGTTGACACGATACCGAACGAGCCGGGCGTTGCAAGCCTTTGAAGAACGCTCTCGAGCCGAGCGGCCTCATTCTGGTTCCGGGAGTGACAACCGCGGCGCGTCGCCCGCCATTAGCGGATTGTCCGCGAATCCGCACGGCTCCAATTTCTCCAGCCAATCATCAATCAAGGCGCGGACATCCCGCAGATCGAGATGTTTGTGAGTGGGAGGGTACTTTTCAAGGTTTGTTGACGCCAGCCTGAGCAAGGAGACAGCCGGCTTCGTGCGGTTCTTTTGTAAATGCACGAACGCGCCCGCCAATTGAATCAGACCCTGATAAAAGGCGCCGTTCGGCCTTCCACGTTCCGGTAACCAGAGCTGTTCCAGGACATCGTGGGCCTCGTAAAATAGACCTTGATTGAAGCACTCGAAATAAGCGAGATAGTGCGCGTCTAGGTCCCGGCCCCGACAGTCTTCAATCAATTTCTCAACCTGCGCGGTTTTCTTGCCCATCAGGCGACGCTAGCACGGTCATGAATCCGCCGGCGAGTTCATTCGAGCGAGACCGAGGCAAAGCGAAGGTTGTCGCGCGCTGGAAAACATGCCCTTGCCCCGAGCCAGCAGTTCTCGAGCCGGCAGGACGTCTCAGGGCAACAAAGCCACGCACACCAGTTCGCCGTCTCCGCGGATGCCATCGCGCACATATAGTCTGCCGTCGGCGTAGGCGGGGTTGCACCAGTTCATCGCGCAAACTTGAGCCCGACCAGATTCCCGGAATTCGTGCGGATCGGCGGCCATGAGAACGAGTTGTCCGCTGTCCGTCAAAATCAGAATCTTGTTTCGCATGACCAGAAATGCCGCGTGTGCCTTGTCGGCCGGCGTAGAAATGATACCCTCTCGCGACCAGAGTAGTTTGCCCGACTCAAGATCGACACAGATGACGTTGCCTCGCGGGCCGAGTCCATAAAGATATTTGCCTACCGCCACCGGACTGGCGAAGTTCATCGCCGATTCCTTGCTCAACCATGCCTGTTCCGCCTTGAAACCTGTGGCATCGAGCGAAACTCTGACTCCGACCAGACCGGCCTGGTGCGAACCCGCCACGACGAGGTTGTTGTAAACGACCGGCGTGGTCACGTGCCGCCCCAACGCTGTCTTGATTGGAATACGCCAAAACAGTCTGCCGTCCTTCGGGTCAAGAGCGATCAATCCTTCAACGGTGAAACAAATCAACTGGCGTTCGCCGGCCAAAGTTGCGATGATGGGCGCCGCATAGGCGGCCTGATCGTTTTGCGATTTCCAGACCACCCTGCCAGTGTGCTTTTCAAAACAGACCACGCCGGCTCCGTTCGTCCCGCCAACGCACACGTAGAGAAAGTCGTTGTCAACCAGGGGCGAGCCATTGTTGCCGTGGCGCGTCGCCCCTGACGCGTTACCTTTCTCACCTATGAACACAGCACCAAAATCGTTCGTGAAATTGGTCCTCCAGATCCGCCGGCCGTCAGTGGCTTTCAAACACTGCAACTCTCCCTTGCACGAGAGCGCGTACACGCGGTCGTCGTCCACAATGGGCGTGCATCGTGGGCCGCTGGGTCCCTGCATATCCTTGAACGGGTCATCAATTTCCTTGCGCCAGAATTCCCGCGCCGATGCGACATCAATCGCGTGAAGGGTTTCCTTGCCGCTCGGGTTGTCAAAATAATAAACCCTGCCGCGCGCCAGGACGGGCGACGCCAATCCCTCACCGATCTTGATCCGCCACAAGACTCTCGGTCAGCCGTCAGTCGATCAGGAACTGCTTCGCCTTCCGGAACGTGGCCCGTACGTGCCGGACCCCGCCACTGCGGCCAGTCGAAGGCCAGGACGTGAAGCAACGAGCCGGCAAAAAACAGGATCACCCCGTGACGCACCCGAAAAATCATGTGGCGAATTCACGGGCAAACGAACATGGCGTCAAGCAGGAACGCCCCGGTAGGAAAACAAAATCCGTCCGTGTCCTTGAACACAGCGCCGAATCGCCTGCTACTTCCCGGCCGGAAAATCGCGCCGGTATCTTTTCAATAACGCACGCGG